>Ga0214917_10002107_pt1 | contig 24807 bp, 25 predicted proteins | sample LL_1208_BB_MetaG_FD_177983 | JGI IMG/M metagenome (GOLD analysis project Ga0214917, IMG submission 177983) | Freshwater microbial communities from Lake Lanier, Atlanta, Georgia, United States - LL_1208_BB | ecosystem: Environmental > Aquatic > Freshwater > Lake | place: USA: Georgia | collected...
CTTCCTCCTCACCGAGATCGATCTCTGGTGTTGAGCCGTCTGCTTGGGCTTTTGCGACGCCAAGCATTGGGAATGAATAAGAAGGCGCGGAGTTCTCTTGGAGATACACAACTTTGCCTAGCGAAGTTCCGAGCAGCTTTGCGTATGAGACCGCGCGAGCTTTCGCATCAGCAACCGCAGCAGCTCTGGCATCTTCCATTGCAGCCGAACCTTTAGTGATGAATGGGACGATTCCATTTATTGTCACATTTTCATTTCCGGCATTGACGACCGACTCAATAACTTTTCCAGCGCTGTCAGCTTTGCGGATTACGACAGTAAAGGATTGAGTAGCGCGATAACCAACAATTACTGAACCTTTATCTTGGGTGTAGTTGTATTCGGGGTAGACCGAGAGATTTGAACTCTTAATATCTTTGGTGGCAATTCCTTCTGCTTTAAGGGCAGCGCGCACCGCGGTTGCGGTCTTTGAGGCTGTTGCTAACGCTTCCTTACTTGTGCCGGCTAGAGCGGTAACGCTGGGATAGAAACGAACTGCATCAGGGACAACGCTGATGCTGCCGACGCCAGTAACTGTGACATGACGATCTGATTCAGCTGCTTGTGCGGGAGCAAGACCAAGGGCTCCAACGCTAACGAGCGAGATGATGGCAAGTGCAATGGCGATAGTTCGTTTATGTTTTCTCATGAGCCTAAGATACCTCGCATGGCATCAATAATTTCTCAATGTTCGCTGGATGTATTACGCCAAGCTGCTGAGAATCTCAATAATGGAGGTTTAGTCGCCTTTCCTACCGAAACCGTTTATGGGATAGGCGCGGATGCCGAAAACGAAGATGCGATTAAACGCATGTATAAAGTGAAAAATCGTCCAAGTGATCATCCTGTGATTGTTCACATCGCAGATCTTGATGAAGTCGATTATTGGGCTAAAGAGATACCGGATTATGCGATTGCTTTAATGCGCGATTATTGGCCAGGCCCTATGACTTTATTGCTTCATCGAACCGAAAAAGCAGCAGATTGGGTGACGGGCAATCAAGAGATAGTCGGCCTACGAATCCCGGCACATACTGTTGCAATAAATCTTCTTCAAGAGTTTAAAAAGCTGGGCGGACATGGAATCGCTGCACCGAGTGCAAATCGGTATGGATCAGTTTCACCAACAACAGCGGCGGCGGTGCATGAAGAACTTGATCAGTATTTAGAATCGCGCGATCAAATCCTTGATGGCGGTGCGTCTTTAGTGGGAGTGGAATCAACCATTATTGATTGCACAAAAGCTAACCCATCAATCTTGAGGCCAGGAGCAATTACTGCGGAGATGGTTGAAGGCTCGACGGGAATAATAGTTGTTGAACCCGATGCAACAAAGGTCCGAGTCTCGGGCTCACATAAGCAGCATTACGCGCCAAAAGCACAAGTAGTCATCGGCAGAGCTGCTAACTCCGGAGAAGGCCTCATTGCTATGAGCGAAGTGGAGACTCCACCCAGTGCAATCCGTTTAGCGGCTCCACACAGTATTGAAGAGTATGCCCGACGTTTGTATTCCTCACTTCGCGATGGAGATGCCCAAGGTTTGAAAGTAATTCATATTCTTCCGCCTGAAGGCGATGGATTAGCAGTAGCGATTCGCGATCGAATAAATCGCGCAGCTTCGCAAGTTTAGTTTTTAATTAACTCCATATAGTCGGCGACAATTTCTTTAACCCGATGTATTGGATCAATCGCTTTGACTTCTCCAAGTTTCCAATGCGGCGGCTGTGCACTTTCATTGAGCGCCCAGGCGGCCTGTTTTGCGGCGCCATCAGCAACATATTCACCCGTTGGTGGAAGATGAATAGTTTGCGCAAAGAAATCGGCGGTAATTTTCTGGACCGCTTCATTTTTCGCAGCGCCGCCAATAAGCAGAACTCGCGAATATGAGACTCCAAGTTTTTCCACTGCTTGCGTTGCATAAACCATTCCTGCAATTACACCTTCGATTGCAGCACGGGCGATATTCGCTTTGGTGAAGTTCGAATGTGTGATGCCGTGAAAACGACCGCGTGCTTGCGGGCGATTAGGAGTTCTCTCGCCATCAAAGTGGGGGATTACTCGCAGACCTTCGGCTCCAGGTTTAGCAGTGAGCGCTAGTTGACTAAATTCATCAAATGAAATTCCAAGAGTGGTCGCGACTGTATTGAAGATCTTTGCTGCGTTAAGAGTGCATGCAAGTGGCAAGAAGTTTCCAGTGGCATCAGCAAAACCAGCAACTTCGCCGGATGGGTCATGTGTGGGAGTAGACGACACTGCAAATGCGGTGCCACTTGTACCAAGTGAAATTACAAGGTCACCAACGCTCGCGCCTAAACCAAGCGCTGCTCCTGCATTATCGCCGGCACCGGCAGCAATGTTCGCACCAGAAGTAGTAGCGCCGCCAAACTTATGCGGAGCAATGATTGTAGGAAGAACTACCGCACGATTGCTGCGAAGAGCAGTAGCGAAAATATCTCGGCAATATTCATTTCTTACAGAGTCGAAATACCCAGTTCCAGAAGCATCGGATCTATCAGTAAAGAGGGTGTCAATATTTGCTGCCCCGGTAAGTTGCCACGAAAGCCAATCATGTGGAAGTGCAATCGCTGCGACTTTATCTGCGTTAGATTTCTCGTTATCTGCTAGCCATCTAACTTTTGATGCAGTAAAAGATGCAACGAGTTGCGATCCAGTCCGATTGTGAATATCGGGAATCTCATGATTGAGATCAAGCGCTGCTTTATCGGAACGGGTGTCATTCCATAACAGCGCATTCCGAATAACTTTTCCTTCGGAGTCGAGCGCCACCATTCCGTGTTGTTGGCCGCCGATGGAGATGGCGTCAATCTTGTATTTACTTACTTCATCAAGCGCGCTATCTAGTGCCTGCTTCCATTCGCGTGGATCAACTTCAGTTCCATCAGGATGCGGACGAGAAGTTGAGGCGATTAATTCACCCGAATCTGCCTCACGAAGAACGACTTTGACCGACTGAGTTGATGAATCAACTCCCGCAACGATCTTGGGCATTGTTTTAGTGAACGCCGATCAAGTATTCGAGTGCGAGTTGGTCGAGCTCTTCGTAGTGATAACCGCGCTTTCCAGCAGCTTCAACATCAAAGGAATCTTGCGCGATTTCTTTCCAGGTTTCACCAGCCGCAGCTGTTGGTTGAAGAAGTTCGTTGACTCCGGATTTCTCGAGAGCAGCTTTCGTGCGTGGATCTGCGCGGAATGCGCGGGCCCGTTCTTGCAGGATGATGTAGGTGCGCATGTTTGCTGACGCTGACGCCCAGACTCCTTCTTCGCTCTCAGTACGCATGGGCTTGTAATCAAAGTGCTTGGGGCCGTCGTAGTTATATCGATCAAGAAGGTCAACTAAGAAGAAAGCTGACTTTAAATCTCCGTGGCCAAAAACTAAATCTTGGTCGTACTTGGGACCATGCTGACCATTGAGATCAATATGGAATAACTTTTTATGAAAGAGTGCCTGTCCAATTCCATGAACAAAGTTAAGTCCAGCCATCTGTTCATGACCAACTTCTGGATTGAGTCCAACAAGTTCTGGGTGATCTAGTGAATTAATGAATGCCAATGCATGACCGATAGTTGGCAAGAAGATATCGCCACGAGGTTCATTCGGTTTTGGCTCCATCGCAAACTTGATTTTGTAGCCTTTATCAATAACGAATTGGCCGAGAATATTAAATGCTTCACGCATTCTCTCGAGCGCTACAACGGGATCCTTTCCGATATCGGTTTCGGCGCCTTCGCGACCTCCCCAACAAACATATGTGTGTGCTCCAAGCTCGACCGCAAGTTCGATATTGGTCATAACTTTACGAATTGCGTAACGTCGAATATCGCGGTTGTTGGAAGTAAATGCACCATCTTTGAAAACTGGATGACTGAAAAGATTGGTTGTAGCCATCGGGACTTTCATATTGTTTTCATCGAGAGCTTTCTTGAATCGTGCAATGTGTGCGGCACGATCCGATGCACTAGAACCAAAAGGGATTAAGTCGTCATCGTGAAAGGTAACGCCGTATGCACCGCGTTGAGCTAACTCATTGACGGTGCGAACTGGATCAAGCGCCTCACGAGTTGCATCTCCAAATGGATCGCGGGCTTGCCATCCCACAGTCCAGAGGCCGAAAGTGAACTTATCTTGGGGGGTTGGGTTTCTCATGGCTCCACCCTAACGATTTTTTCTCGCGACTAGAATACGAAAATGCTAGAGAAATCCGAGAGGCCGTGGGGTCGATACGAGGTTTTACAAGAGAGCGCAACGCACAAAGTTAAGTGCATCTGGGTCAATCCGGGAAAGCGACTCTCCTATCAACGCCATCACAAACGCTCCGAACATTGGTTCATAATCTCTGGTGAAGCGGATGTAACTATTGATGGAAAGATCTCTCGTCTTGGTCCTGGCGATTCAGTTGATTTTGGTATTGGAGTCCTCCATCGCATTCATAACGTCGGAACAACAGATGTAGTTTTTGTAGAAGTCCAAACCGGAAGTTATTTTGGTGAGGACGATATTGAACGCGTAGAAGATGACTTCGGGCGTTAATGTCTCGACACTTCCTAGGAATTGATTCAGGTTCCTCCGCGACTAAATGGGCTCTTGTTGATGAGAGTGGCAAAGAGATCAAACGTGGCAAAAGTATTTCGGTAGACGGCCATCTCTATCGAGAAGAATCTCGAATCAATTGGGCAAAATTGTTGGACGAACTTTTACATGAATTACCTGATCCGATTGTTGCGATTTATGCGGGTGTCACGGGCGCATCTGACTATCCTGAAGAAAATCAACAAATTGCAGATCTCATTATGAGCCGTTTTCCTCAATCGAAAGTCCATGTTGTCATGGATGTGGCACTCGGTTACCGGGCAAATGTGTCTGATCCCCATGGAGTGTATTTATATGCGGGCACTGGTTCGATAGCAGTTTATAAAGATATACATGGCAAACATCGCACTGTTGGCGGGTGGGGATATTTATTAGGAGACGAAGGTGCGGGATATTGGATGGGAATCTCAGCCCTTCAAGAAATCCTCTCAGAATTGGAGCTAAATACTTTTGATTCACGACTAGGTTCGATTATTGCCTCCAATGGCAAGACTCCGACATTTAATCAAGTGAAAGAGTTGGTATATGGCTCACCGCGAAGCGAAGTAGCGGCTTTAGCAAAAGACATCATTGGTTTAGCAAAAGCGGGAGACGTGAAATCACAAAGGATTATCAAGTCTGCGGCGCAAGAACTTGCTTCATTGGTTGAGCGAACCCGCGCCGTGCTTGGAGTTAATAGTGGGTCAGTTGTGTTCGGGGGAGGAATCGCCCGCGCTTCTGAGGAGATTGTTCAAGAGATTTCGGCAATTCTTGGTACGACAATAGAAGTATCAAGTGATGATTTGTCGTTAGAAGCTGCGCGTTTCGCGGTCGAAGATTTCAGCGCTACCAATTAAGTAGGCCAATTACCTCTTCGTTATTGATCTTTGCAGGATCGATCATTCTCGCATGCGAGTACCAATGCTTCTGTTCCACGGTGAAGGAAGGGAGTCGGCGAAGACTTTCCAACACTTCGTCTTTGGTGACGCCCAATTCTTCGAGCCTATGTCGCGTATTTGCACGAGCAATAGTTTCGCGCGCCCGTTCATGATTATTGTTTTGGAAGTAAGACATGATTAATACACCCATGCTCACAAGTTCACCGTGCAAGATAGTTCTGCCTGTGACTTCTTCGAAGGTGTAGGCAAAAAAGTGTTCAGATCCTTCTTCAAAACGGGCATGTTTCATTTCATGGCAGCGCCAACCGATATCTCGATGAAGCTCCATCAATCTCTGTAAGCCATCGTCTGAAAGCTCAGCAATACCTGGGGCGCAATCAAAGAGTTCATCAAGGTACATCTCTGATATTTTGGGCATATCTTCATTCCAGCCGAATTCATCTCGACCTTGATCTGCGGCGAATTTCCAATCAAACCAAGCGGTGTGACATGAGAGAACATCGCCAATTCCGCTAGTAACCATAGAGCGTGGAGCCGCGCGGAATAATTCAAAGTCGACGTAGACCATATCTGGAACGGCGTCACCTTCGTAGCGCACGCCACCTTTGTCGCGGAGCGCAGACATCCGAGTGAAACATGCATCAACGCTGGGAAGAGATGGCAATTGAATTAATGGGAGTGAACGACGCCAGTGGATCCATTTTGCGGTATCCATTGCGCTTCCTCCGCCGAGGCCCACAACAGTCATGTTTGGCGCTTCTTGTGCGAGGCGATCAAGGTTTTCAGGGGATAAGTCTCCGGATTGGACGATTTTTACCGGCTTATTTTTTACATCTTTCTCGATTACCGCCCATGGTTCGGGTTGGGTTACAAGGAGATAATCGCCGATGCTATTTATTGCATCTGCTGCGATGTTATTGCCGTAAGTGGCATTGAATCCATTCGCTTCAAAGGTCATAACTTATCTCCAAATCTCCTAATTACTGATTGAATGTTACTCGCATCAATTACTCGAAAATTCTGAAACTCTTTATTGCTTAGCAGAAGTTCAGCAAAGAATTGGGGATTCTTTGTGACTTCATGCTGCAATCTTGAGATCGAATATCCAAGAAAGCGTGCTTGCACATCAAGTTGAGCAACCATGTTTTGCAACATGGTTTTATGTTGAGCGATGACATCGACCAAACGATTCCTATACGGATCAATAGGTTGTTGATGAGTCACCTCAATCACATTGCGGCCAAAATACCATCGTTCGATAGGTAAGTGAGTTCGAAACTGGTCTACTTTTCCATCTGGATGTTTATCGAATCCAGCGGTCCAACATGCTTCATTGGTGGCGCGACCGACTAAACGATGGTCCTCATTATCTTCATATTTGATGGAATCAGGGTCAAAGGTCATTACAAGATAAGGTCGTATCGACCGAATCAGATCAACTAATTGATTTCGAAGGAGAACCTCACTTTGATCACCAAGCTGATCTGTTGCAAGTCCCAGTTCATAATTCTTCGTAACCCCAAGTGAGGTAAGGGCACTCTTAAACTCCGTCTGGTTCAGTGCGATTGTTTTCTCGGTATCCAATCCCCAGCTATCCCATCGATCATCGGTTACGCGCACTACATGGATCTCCCAGCCAGCATCTATCAATGCAAGCACTGCAGTCCCAGCAAAGAGCACCAGATCGTCAGCATGAGCAATAACTACTAGACCAGTTTTCTGATGAGTGCTTGGAATTACGAGATTTTGTCGCACATTTTCCTTTGTTCTAGACCAGACCAGTTTGACGCCATATCGCAAGATTCTTCATGTAAACCCTTATCAAATCAATAGTTGCTCGGTATTTTTGTGGCACTAGGGATTGCACCCTTTATCGAAAGGAAGGCTCGTGTCCAGAGGAAAATCAATGAAAGTTGTCGCACTTTCAGCTGCACTTGCACTTGTACTAAGTGCTTGTGGTGGAAGTAGCGACTCCGGATCTGGAGAGGTTGGCGGAGAAATCAATGTTTTCTTGATTCCTAGCCCATCATCCACATCCATACAGAGCTTTATTCCAGATTTTGAAGCTGAAACTGGAATCAAAGTTAATGTTTCAGAAACACCATACGGCGAAGCTCATCAAAAACAACTATTGAGCTACAACCAAAAAGCTGGCGCATACGACATCGCCCAGTTTGATAATTCATTCCTTGCACCATTCTGCCAAGCGAAAGCAATGAAGGCTCTTGACTCATATATTGCTGATTCAGCGGAATATGACATCAATGATTTTGGACAAGGACAACAAGATTACGGCAAGTGCAATGGTGAAACTCTTGGCTTAACACTGAGCACTGAGCCGATGATCCAGTGGTACCGCACGGATCTTTATGAGAAATTGGGTCTCACACCTGCAACCACATGGGATGAGTACTACAACAACGCGAAGAAGCTTCAAGCGGCCGGACATGGCGGACAAATAATGGGCTTTGGGCCAAACGTTTCATGGTGGTGGATGACTCTTGTTTGGTCATTCGGTGGTTCTCTCTATGATGAGAATCTCAACCCAACCGTGAACTCCAAAGAAGCTGTCGCTGCGACTGATTACCTCAAGAAGCTACTTGAAGTTTCACCAAAGGGTGCGATTACCGCAACTGGCGATGACACCACAAGTAAATTCCTAGGTGAAGATATTGGAGCGATGCTCAATTACTCTGGCTATTATGGAATGGCCCTTGATCCAAAGATCAATAAGAATGCAGGCAAGATTGGCACTGCACCAATGCCAAAGGGAGCAGCAGATATCACCCATCTCGCAGGCTGGAATATTGGTATTCCTGCAGATGCAAAGAATCCTGATGCGGCTTGGAAATTCTTGGAGTACGTGTTGGGCAAGTCCAATTCCGTGAAGTATCTAGAATCGGGAGCAGCAGCGATTGGCCGTAAGTCAATCATTAGCAATTCCGATCTCGTCGCGAAGAATCCTTACCTTCCTCAGCTTGAGATTCCAGCATCATCGCGAATTGAACGATATCCACAAATCGCGGTCTGGCCAGAATTTGAAGTAGCAGCTATCGAAGCTGTCACCCAAGTTCTCACTGGAAAACAGAAGACGCAGTCAGCACTAGACGCGTTGAATGAAAAGCTCAAACCGATCCTGGCAAAGGAACCAAAGAGCTAAAAAAGCGCGTTATCCCTAGACAAGGAATGAGGCCCAGCGTCACTGTGATTGAGAATGATCACTTGTGATGACTGGGCCTCGTACTATTTCTAAACGCAAAAATCTTCGTCCGGTAGCACATTTCACAATACCGACCTGGATACTTCTTGCTTTCACAATTCTCATTCCATTCTTTTACGGAATATACATCTCATTTCAAAATATAAATCTTGCATCTTTTTTACCACCAAATTTTGTTGGATTTGATAATTATCGCACCGCCTTAGCTGCTCCAGAGACGTGGTCGACATTACGAATAACGTTACTCATCACTTTTTTTGGGCTGCTTTTTCAAATCCCGCTTGGAATTTTCCTGGCTCTCGCCTTGCATGAGAATCTTCGAGGAACCAAGATGTTTCGCTCAATTCTCATTACACCGATGCTACTAACTCCAGTTGCAGTAGGTCTTACATATCGATTTATGTTCGATACGGACTTAGGTGTAATCAATTGGTTTCTCAATATTCTTGGCATCGAGAAAGTCAATTGGCTTGGCTCGCAGACCAGCGCTCTTTTCGCTGTGATTATCGTTGATTCCTGGCAGTCAGTTCCTTTTGTCATGCTGTTAGTCCTAGCGGCGTTAACTGCGATTTCACCATCTCTTTATGAGGCCGCTCGAGTGGATGGAGCAAATTCGAGCCAAATCTTCCGGCGACTCACTCTGCCGTTGATCACTCCAACGCTCTTAGTAATAACGATGATCAAGATCATGGATTTCTTAAAACTCTTTGACACTTTATTCATCTTGACCCGAGGAGGCCCTGGTAACTCCACAACAACTCTTGGATTATGGGCTTATAAAACCGGATTTATCTTCCTTGAGCTATCTCGTGCTGCAGCATTAGGCGTTCTAATTGCGCTTATAACTATGCCGGTCTATCTACTCTGGCGAAAAGCTTCAAGAGGTGTGAGATGAAAATAAAAAAGATCCTTTCCTACACTCTTTTGCTAAGCGCATCGTTCATTTCGATTTTTCCGCTTTTCTGGACGGTTTCTACCTCTATAAAGGATCGAATCGATACTTACACTTTGCCACCCAAATTCTTCAATTTCACTCCGACGGCAAAGAATTACATATCACTCTTCTCATTAGACACTTTCTGGGGAATCTATCTCAACAGCATCATCATCACTGTAGGAAGCACGCTTCTTTCTCTCATCTTTGGCAGCCTTGCCGCTTATGCTTTTGCTCGTAAACCCCGTTTCAGGGGGCGTGGAGCACTTGATGGTTTGATGATTGCAGTTCGTGCGCTACCAGGAATTGTGCTCTTGCTCCCAATCTATAAATTAAGTTCTTATCTAGGAATGTATGACTCGAAGATTGCGCTGATTTTGATCTATGCGGGCTTCAATATTCCTTTTGCTATCTGGCTGTTGATGAGTTTCTTTGAACAGATTCCAATAGAAGTTGAAGAATCCGCCAGAGTTGATGGAGCCTCAAGTTATCGGATGTTCTCTCAGATCATTTTGCCTTTAGCGGCCCCAGGTTTAGTTGCCACAGGAATATTTGTATCTCTCTTGTCTTGGAATGAGTTCCTTATTCCAGTCATCATGGCCGGGGAAAATGCGAAACCGCTACCGGTTCTGGTTGCCAGTTTTATCAGTAACCGAACTTTAGATTGGGGCCCTATGGCTGCAGCGGCTACTGTCGCTCTAATTCCAATCGTGGTTCTGACCGTCGTGATTCAGCGTTGGCTAGTGGCGGGATTATCGAGTGGAGCGGTTAAGGAGTAATTCACGATAGTAATGAGCGCTCTTCTTAGGAAGGCGTTTCTGAGTTTTGTAGTCGACATAAATCAATCCAAATCTCTTGTCGTATCCATATGCCCATTCAAAATTATCCATAAAGCTCCATGCAAAGTAGCCACGAATCGGTGCGCCGTGTTTTTGAGCAGAGAACATGGCATCCAGGTGTGATTGAAGATAATCGATTCGATCTTGATCATTTACCTGATTTACTTCAACGACATCATCCCAAGCCGATCCGTTCTCAGTTATATATATTGCTTTTGGCTTATATTCACGAGAAATCCTTACAAGAATCTCTTCAAAAGCCGGAGCATGTACTTCCCAATCCATAGAAGTTCGCTTCACATCCGGGCGGCGAATTCCTCGAATTGGTAGTGGAGAACCTTGCGCATCAGACGAAATTGTTTGGCGGAAATAGAAATTTATACCAAGGAAATCCATTGGTTGGTTGATGAGAGCCATATCCCCATTATGAATTTCTGGAGATTTCTCGAGAACTTCGATGACATCTTCGGGATAAGGAAGACCAAAAACTGGGTTTAAAAACCACCGATTGTCGAAACCATCGGCCAAAGTTGCTGCTCGTTGGTCCTCCGGAGAATCTGTTGCCGGAACGGCAGGGGTTACGTTAATGACGATTCCAACCTGAGAGTTTTTAACGTTAGAACGAATCACTTGTGAGGCGATACCGTGTGACATAAGTAGATGATGGGAGGAATTAAGTGCAGTTTGGAGGTCCTTAATTCCTGGCGCCATATCGCCATAGAGATGACCAATCCAAGCGCTACATAATGGTTCATTCAGTGTCATCCAATTTTTGACTCGATCACCAAATTTCGTGGTGAGAACTTCTGCATATTCTTCAAACCATTGAACTATCTGACGGTTATTCCATCCACCCTTATCTTGGAGAGTTTGTGGCAAATCCCAGTGATACATGGTCAACCATGGCTCAATTCCACGTTGTAGCGCGCCATCAATCAGGCGGTCATAGAAATCAAGCCCAGCTTGATTTACAGACCCAACTCCATTGGGAATAACTCTTGGCCAAGCGACAGAGAAGCGATAAGCATCAACGCCCATCCACTTCATCAGATCTAGATCTTCTTCATAGCGATGGTAGTGATCGCAGGCAACATCGCCATTATCTGCATTCGCAACCTTTCCTGGAACTTTGCAGAATGTGTCCCAGATTGATAGTCCACGACCATCAATGTGTGCGGCGCCCTCTATTTGGTAGGAAGATGTTGCAACTCCCCATAAAAAGTCACTCACGATGTAACCTCTTTCCCACAATTACTTCACTCTCGCGACTCATTATCTCCTGATAACCGAGCGCTGCATAGAATTTGAGTCCACGAATATTGTGTTGAGAGACTCGGAGATGAAAACCAGGTGAGCCCAGACTCGCCAAAACTTGCTCCATGCTTTGCATTACTTTTCGGCCCCAGCCTTGACCTTGAAATTCAGGCAGCAGGTCAATATGTCCATGAGATGGATATTCACCCAAGATATCTTGTGGAGACGGAGTTGGATGAAAAATCTCGTTTATTAACCATTCACTTTCCACATAAGGTGAGAGCGCATTATATTTTTCTTGGAGCTTAGGCCACCACAATTTCTTAGCCTGCGATTGAAAAGTCTCTGTATCAAGTACGCACAAACCGTAGCCAACTGCTCTGCCGTTGCTCTCCAGAGCAAAACACGTCTCAGTTGCTAAAGTTAAATAAGGTCCGACATAAACCTCACCGATCATGTCATCGTTTCTATACATTCCAGTCGCATCTGCGCCCGAATCGCCAGTCTTGATCGCAACTCGATATAGATCGGTGAGGTCATCCAGAGTTGCTGGCCTGATGGATGCAGAAGACATCTGCCCATAATCTCGCGCTCTTCCATGATTTACCAGAGCAATCTGGTCTACTTTTGGACCCGTCAGAACGCTGATATTGAATGGAAAGAAGAGCCTTTTCTCGAATCTGGTCTACATTCTTTCAACTCAGACCCTAGATTTAATGGTAACCAAGGCTTAGTGTGTAGCGCATGAGTTCCGATAGTGCTGCTCTGCAAGCAAAGAGTCAGTTGATTGAACTTCTTTCAAAATTGACCCAGGGTGAGAGATTACCGGGTGAAAGGAATCTTGCTGAAGAATTTGGAGTCTGCAGAGTCACTCTCCGACGTGCAATTGAAGACCTCATTCTTGATGGAAAACTTGAGCGTCGAGCGCGCTCTGGTACTTACGTGCGTCGTCCAATTATTTCTTCAGAAATGCGCCTGAAATCCTTTACTGAAGAAATCAAGCAAAGAGGCCAGCTACCCTCAACCAGAGTAGTTTCAATGAAGAAAGTAAAAGCAAATAAAACCATTGCACGTTCATTACGAATTAGACAAGATGAAGAAATTATTACAGTGACGCGGCTTCGTTTAGCTGACAACATGCCTGTTGCGCTCGAGACTTTGAAAATAGCAGGACATGTTGCGCCCGGTTTGACACCACTGGATGTTGAAAGCTCTCTATACGACGCTCTAGTAACAAAATTTGGAATTCGAATTATGCATGCGAAGGCCTCAATATCTGCAAAGAACCCAACAGATCGCGAACGCGAACTCCTGCAGCTGGACTCAGATACAGCTTGCTTGTTAATAAAGATGCTAGACCTAGATCAAAATGGAACACCGGTTATGACTGCTGAATGTATCTACCGCAGCGATCTTTTTGAACTCAATATTGATGTCTCGGCAAATGTCAATGCAATTACCTCAAGGAGGGTCTCGTGAAAGCTCAGACACGATACTTCGAGCAACTAGAAAGCCTCATACAGAAACTTAAAACTCATGATGATTCAATCGAGGCAGCAGCAGCAGTTGTAGCCCGTGCCTTAGAAAATGACGGATTGGTGCATGTTTTTGGTACTGGACATTCGCACATGCTTGCTGAGGAAATGTTCTATCGGGCAGGCGGTCTTGGAGCGGTGAACCCCATTTTGGAAGAGGATTTAATGCTGCATAAGAATGCTAGCAAGAGCACCGAATTAGAACGAGATCCAACTTTGGCAAATTCAATTCTTTCGCAACACCAACTCCGCGAAGGTGATGTCTTCATCATCGCTTCCAATTCTGGGGGAAATGCACTCATTGAAGCGATGGCCCTCGAAGTAAAATCTCGTGGTTTGACTCTCGTTGCGATTACCAGCATTAAGCACGCGACTTCGCCTGCGGCGCGAGCACAAGGTCGCAAGCTTCACGAACTTGCAGATATTTGTATTGATAATTTAGGCGAAGTAGGCGACGCTTCAATTGCTTATTCACAAATCCCTGAAAAAACTGGCCCAACATCAACTGTAATTGGCGCTGCAATTGTCAATGCAATAGCTGCTCGTGCTGTGGAAATCACTTTGCAAGATGGATTTACGCCACAGATTTTCAGCAGTAGTAATACTTCAACTGGAGACATTCACAACACCAGACTTATCGAAAGCCTCAAGAATCGAGTTGTGATTTTGTGAAGAATCTTGACTCCTTCTTGAAGATGTATGGTGAATTAACGGAGCAGACAATCACCGTGAATTTTGAGGAGTCAGACAAGGTACCTTCCGAAGCACTCGATTATTTGGGCGAAACGATTCAGGTTTCCGATTTATCTGGTGCTAGAAACGCCATCAACCTAGTTAATCAACATGCTCGTAACGGTAAGGAATTATCGAAAGGACTGCACCGCCCCTCATTTGCAATTAGGGGTGTTATCGAGGGCTTCTATGGGACTCCATGGACTCATAATCAGCGAAAACGGGGTCTGATTCACTTTGCAAAAAAGAATATGAACTCCTTCATCTTCGCACCAAAAGATGACCCATGGCAGAGGTTTGACTGGCGCACTCCTTTTCAAGCAAGTTTTCTTAAAACAACAGAAGAGCTCGTTCAATTAGGAAGAGATTTATTGGTCGATGTGAGTGTTTGTGTATCTCCGGGACTCACAATTTCTTACAGCTCACAAGAAGATTTATCTGCGTTGCTTGTGAGATACACCCAACTACATCAAATTGGAGTAAGAAGATTTGGACTACTTCTGGATGATATTCCCGGAGACCTGCAATATCCCGAAGACAAGAAGAATTTCGCAACTTTAGCTGAAGCGCACGCTAAGTTGTCGAATGATGTTCTTAGTGAAATTACAAAACTTGGACATGACACGTCCTTATTTGTTTGTCCTTTGCAGTATCACGGTCGTGGACATGAGCCATATATTTCTGAACTAGGTAAAAAGTTGGATCCTGCCATTGATTTAATGTGGACAGGTCGACAGATTTGTTCTGAGTACTTGGAAGTGATTGATGCTAAGAATTTTCTCTCTCACACCACAAAGCGCCCTTTTTACTGGGATAACTTTCCGGTTAACGATGTTGCCATGGTGCACCAATTACATATCGGCCCAATTCAGAAAAGGGATGCTGAATTAGGTGCGCATGCTGTCGGATTAGTTGCAAATCCCATGGATCGTTTTGAAGCTTCTTTGATACCTCTCACGACTATTGCAGATTATTTATGGGATTCATCTGGCTACCAACATGAACAATCTTGGGAGATAGCGCTCAAAGAGTTTGTTAGTGTGGAAAAGGACCGAAGCGCTTTACGGCATCTGTTTCGTAATTGCTTTGAATCATGCCTTGCAGTCGATGCCGCCCCAGATTTCGGTGGAATGCTCGGAAGCGTGACGTTGGCATGGAGAACGGGCAAGTTAAGCGAAGCGTCTCAGATGCTTAAAGAATGGTCGTCACAGATTGAACAGAACTATGAAGTAATCACTTCCACAGATTTCTCGTGGCCAGAGATACGAAAAGAAATTGGTCCTTGGCTTAATAAATATCGCAATGTGGGCCGTGCACTTCTCGAAGTTTCAAAAGTAATTTCCTCCGCTAACTTTAATTCGGGCCGTCTCCAAGGAACGGATGAATTGTCAAGTACGGTAAAGAAAATCAGGAATTCTCTCGCACAAGATCCAACGCGCATCTTTGGAGATGGCTTAGATCTTGTGTTGGGAGAGCTCGCAACAGAACTTTCTGTTGCGAAAAGTTAGAATCTAGGAAGGACGAGTGATCTCACAATGAGAGGTCGCAAAAAAATAATATCCATTCTTGCTTCTGTGCTCCTTGGCGCGACAGCATTGAGTGGATGTGGAAATAGTTCGGATGCTTCAGACAAGATTATCCGAATCGGCATGCCATCTCCGGGCGAAGCAGGACAAAAAGTCTGGGATGCAGCGATTGCCAAATTTAAAGAGTCAAATCCTGAGTGGGATGTTCAATTGATCATCCAAGATGATGACATCTACTCAACGGTTGGACTCCAAGGTCTACTTACTGGTGGAAATCCACCAGATGCTTATTTCGAATGGGCCGGTGCACGAACCGTGCAACGCGAAGCTGATGGTTATGCAGCTGATTTAACTGACTTGATTGCAAACTCTTCACTGAAAGATCTCTTCCCAGAGTCTGCTTTCAATAGTGGAAAATCAAATGGAAAGCCGCTGCTTTTACCTACTGGTTCTGATGTCACGAATGTCATTTGGTATGACAAAGACACCTATAGCAAATTGGGCCTATCTGTACCTGCGACGTGGGATGAGCTCATGGCGTCCTGCGCAAAAATCAAAGCAGCCAAAGAGAATTGTTTCTCCATTGGAAACAAGGATTACTGGGTTGCAGGTAACTTCTTCGGACACGTTTATTCGCGAATTATTGGCGAAGAGATGTATCACAAGATTATGACCAAAGAATCTCCGATGAACTCACCGGAGTTAGTCAAAGCTTATGAAGTTGTAGCTGATCTACATAAGAACGGCTACATCAATGCTTCCGCAAATAGCATCGCTGACAATGAGGGCTATACCCTTTTCTTCAAGAATGGCGCCGCAATGTTGCCGATTGGTTCGTGGTTAGTGAGCATCGCAGCTGATGAGGCACCTAAGAAGAATATTGACTGGTTTAACTTGCCAGCATTTTCGGGTGGCGCGGGAGATCAGAAGAGCGTTCTTGGTGTAACGACGGGTTATGTCATCAATGCGAAATCAACAAAGATTGACCAAACGGTCAAGTTCTTTGAAATCTTCTTCTCAGATGAAATTACAGCGGAATGGGTCAAAGCAGGTGCCGCACCGTTAACAAAAGCGGCAGCCTCCGGAGACCTCAATCCACTTCAAAAGCGATTGGTAGATCTGATGACATCTGGAGGAACAATTGTTGCTCCACCTGACACTGGTTATGACCTTAAAGTCGCTGATGCGCTCAATGTTGCGACCTCGGAAGTTATGGGCGGAGTTAAATCTCCACAGCAAGCTCTCGATGATGCACAAGCGAAGATCGCTAGTTCTTAATTAGCTGATTCAATCGCTCGAAAGTAGTTCAATGATGGGAAAGGGAGTTCAGTGAAGCCAACTTCAAAATGGACTCCCTTTCTCTTTATTCTTCCAGCATTCTCGATTTATGCATTCACGGTCCTCATTCCACTTATCGGAACATTGGGCTCAAGTTTTACAAAGTGGAATGGCTATGGAAGTCCAGAGTGGATTGGATTCCGAAATTATCTACGAGCATTGAAAGACACCATTTTTCTCAGTTCCTTCAAACATGTCTTTATTTATGTATTAGCGACCATCATCCTGGAAGTTGCAGTCGGATTGATTTTGGCTGGAATCTTAAGCTCGAGAAAAAGAACAGATGTATATCGAATTGCTCTTTTCGTCCCTGTGATGTTACCTATGGTCATAGTTGCAGTTCTTTGGCGTTTCATCTACAACGCTGACTTTGGATTATTAAATGGCGCTCTTGAAGGAATTGGACTACCTCAGTTTGCAAAGATTTGGCTCGGTGATCCTAAATTTGCTTTGGCAGCAATCTGTTTCGTTTCTGGTTGGGTGTATGCCGGCTTCTATTTGGCGATTTTCTATGCTGGCTTGCAGCGCCTTCCAAGAGAAATTATTGAATCCGCTTCACTTGATGGCGCGAAACAGAGCGCGATTTTTTGGAAGATCAAAGTTCCTATGATTCGGCGTCTTTGGGAAGTTGCGGTTCTGATTTGTATTACGGGCGGCATCCAAGGATTTGATCTATTTTTCGTGATGACAAATGGTGGCCCTTACTATTCCACTGAAGTCCCAACCACCTATATGGTGAGGATGGTTTTTAGAGACCAAGAAATCGGATATGGATCGGCTCTCGCGGTTTTAGTGACCACAACAGTTCTTATGATTGGATTTTTCTATAGCAAAATTCGAAAGAAGTCGGAACAGGTGGAATATTGATGAAAATTCGCACCTGGCTCTTCCATATAGCTTTAGCAATCTATTCCTTCTTCTACGTGATCCCGCTCATGTGGATGTTTTACTCATCATTTAAAGACAATGGAAAGATTTTCGACAATCCATTTGCTCTTCCCGAAAATTGGAATTTTGGGGTATTTCTTGAGGCTTGGAGCGCAGGCGGACTTGGAAAATACATTCTGAATAGCGCAATAATCACTTCCCTTGCTACTGCAATCGTTCTATTCGTCTCTTCTTTGGCGGCTTTTGCCTTTAGTCGATATGAATTCGCTTTAAAGCGATACTCATTGACAATATTTGTTTTAGGTTTGTTATTGCCAATACAGGCATACTTTATCGCCCAGAATGAGCTATTTGAATTTTTTGGGCTTAAAGATTCCCGTTTTACTTTAGTTCTTCCATACGCGGGTTTAGGTATTCCACTCGCAACATGGTTACTGAAAGCTTATTTGGATTCGTTACCTAAAGAACTCTTCGAAGCTGCACGGGTTGATGGAAGCAGCGATATAGGAATGTACCGAAGTATCGCGCTTCCTCTTTTGAAGCCAGGTATCGCAACCGTGGCAATCTTTACTGCCCTTGGTTCATGGAATGAATTCCTTCTCGCAAACATCTATGTCCAAAACGATGATTACAAAACAATACCCGCAGGTCTATTAGCTTTTTCGACAAAGTATGTAACCGACTACCAATTACTTTTTGCGGCGCTAACAGTTGTCACCTTGCCCATGATCATCGTGTATATCGCCTTTAACAAGCAAGTAGTGGCTGGATTGACTGAGGGGTCGCTAAAGTAAAGGTATGTTCTCACTTAAAGGAAAATCTGCGCTGGTAACAGGAGCAGGTTCAACAGGTGGGATTGGTTTTGCTACTGCGCGCGCGTTGCGGGAATTAGGCGCAACAGTTTTCATTACGTCTACTTCAGATCGAATACACGAGAGAGCGAAAGAGATTGACGCCCACGGATTTTCCGCCGACCTCACCGAAGAAAGTGCGGTAAAGGAACTTCTCTCCAAGATTTCCGTGCTCGATATCGTGGTTAATAACGCTGGCATGACAAGCATCTCTAGCCCGAGCTCGACAAGCGAGGCAAGTGATACAGCAACTCTTTCTCTGAATGATTGGCAGCGCGGCTTGCTGCGCAATATCGATACTGCTTTTCTGGTGACTAAATACTCACTTCCACTTCTGCGGAAATCTTCAAGCGGCAGAATCATCATGGTTAGTAGCGTCACCGGCCACGCTATGGCGATGAGAAATCAACCTGCTTATGCAGCAGCGAAAGCGGCCATGGTTGGTTTAACAAAATCTCTTGCAATTGATGAAGCTCGATACGGAATTACTTCAAACGCGGTGCTTCCGGGTTGGATCGCTACCGATTCCATTTCTGAATCTGAAAAAGCAAACGGTCAATCAGTTCCGCTTGGTCGCGGCGGTCGCCCCGAGGAAGTTGCGGCCTTAATCGCTTGGCTCGCAACACCAGAAGCTTCCTACATCACGGGTCAAGCAATCGTTATTGATGGCGGAAATTCAATTAAAGAAGAACGTTCATGAAAATTCGCCCAGCACAACAAGATGAAGTTGGGATTGTTCTCCAACTCATTCATGATTTAGCTCTTTACGAAAAAGCTCCCAATGAAGTTGAGGCCACAGAAAAGGAATTACTCGAAACTATTTTTGTGAACAATGCGCGAGTGTTCTGCGATGTTGTTGACGTTGATGGAGAGATAGCGGGAATGGCGATCTGGTTTCTTAATTATTCGACTTGGCAAGGCAAACATGGTATTTATCTTGAGGATTTATTTATCAAGCCGGAATTTCGAGGCAAAGGATATGGAAAAGCCCTGCTTCAACATCTAGCAAAAGTGTGCGACGAACGTGGTTATGGGAGATTTCAGTGGTGGGTATTGGATTGGAATTCACCCGCAATCGAGTTCTACAAGAGCCTCGGAGCAGTGGCGATGGATGAATGGACGGTCTATCGAGTCTCGGGTGATCCACTAAAAAAGCTGGGAAATTAAGGTGCAACGGGCTTTTTTCACAAAAGCGTTATCAATCTGACACCTTTTTTATCTTCACGGGCCTAGGTTCGCCCGATAGCGTTGCCGACCACCTCTCACCCTCGAGAGAAACCTAGGAGAGACATATGTCTTTGAAGAAAGTTCTTACAAGCGCAGGCGCTGTTGCAACGGCTCTCGCCCTTGTATTTGCAGGAATGACTCCTGCATCTGCGGCAAAAGTTCCGTCCGCAAAAGCAAAAGCAGGAGATGAATGCGCCCGCGCAGGCATGATCGCAAAAGGTCGTGGCGTCGAAGGTAGCAACCTCACCTGTATGAAAGTTACAACCGGAACCATGGCCGGAAGTCTTCGGTGGTATTACCCAGACTTGAAGCCACTGACAACAATTGATTGGACTATTCCAGCAAACCCAGGTGGATATTCCGCGACAACTGATGCAATCTCCAAGACGCTCATCACAGAAGGTCTCTTAACTTCCCAAACTTCAGATTTCAAACCTGGAGCTGGAGGAACAACTGGTCTTGCTCATTTCCAAACCATAAAAGGTAAGCAAAATGCCGCTCTCATTATCGGTATTGCCTTGACTGGTGGAATGGCACAAGTTGCAAATAAGAACTCACTTAACCTTCTTGATTCAAAGCCAATTGCTCGAGTCATGCGTGAGTACAACGCAATATTTGTTCCATATAACTCCAAGTACAAGACTTTGAAGCAACTTCTTGATGACATTACTGCTAATGGTCGCGCAGTTGCGGTTTCCGGTGGAAACGTCGGCGGCGTTGATCATCAAGTAGTTGGAGCGCTGCTTAAGACAGCTGGAATCCCAATTACAAAACTCAACTATGTAGTTGGATCAGGTTCTGAACCGCTCACTAAAGTTTTGAGCGGAGCTGCCCCCGTGGGAGTTATCGGTATTACTGATGTCCTTCCTTACGTAGCCGATAATCGTCTTCGTATCTTGGGTATTTCTGCTCCAAAGCCAATTTCTGGCGTTAAAGGTAAGACATTCGTGCAACAGGGCTACAACCTTGTATACGGAAACTGGCGCGGAATCATGGCTCCAGCAGATATCACCGAAGCAAATCGCCTCAATTTCGTAAAGGTTATTGATGTTATGCGCTCGACTGATACTTGGAAGCAAGCTCTTGCTGCTAATAAATGGTATGACGAATTCGCAGGAGGCAAAGATTTCGAAGCCTTCTTGAAGACTCATATCCCCGAAATCAAGGCATTTATCGCTGATATCGGTCTGTAATCAGACTGAATCAATGACAAAGTTAACCCGAGCAGTAGTTGCTGAGGCGGTTTTCGCACTCGGTTTCCTATTGCTCGGGTTATATGTTTTATATTCGGCGTTCACGCTGGAAGAGCCCGGAGTCTATTCAGCAGTAAGTCCAAAGACTTTCGCTTACATCATCGGGGTATTCACCACGATTGTTGGTTTGTTGTTAGTTATTGAAATCGCAAAAGGTAAGTATGGAGTTCCAGAAGGAACTGAAGTGGGAGACCCTTTCCTTCCACCAGATATCAAGACGATGTCAATCGTTATCGTTTCTATCGCGCTACATATAGTTCTCATCGAGCGCGCGGGATATATCGCAGCTGCTGTCGTTGCATTTTATGGAGTGACTTTCGCTTTTGGTTCTAGGAATATTCTTAAAGACTTAATTATTTCTTTTATCTTCGCAGTTGTTGTCTATGTAGTATTTTCGCGAGGGTTGAGAATCTTTTTACCAGAAGGATTCTTTGAAGACTTATTGCGACTCTCCAGAAAAGTAGAAGGTTGATGTGATGGACAATCTCAATCTTTTGCTCGACGGTTTTTCTCAAGCTCTGACCGCTCAGAATTTGATGTATGGATTACTTGGAACATTCTTGGGAACGCTCGTAGGAGTTTTGCCTGGAATTGGCCCAGCGCTTGCAATCGCTTTGTTATTGCCAGTAACTCTTTCAGTTAATCCCACATCCGCACTCATCATGTTTGCCGCCGTGTATTACGGTGCAATGTACGGAGGCTCCACAACCTCAATTCTGCTTAATACACCGGGTGAATCGGGCGCAGTTATCACCTCGGTGGAAGGCCACAAGATGGCTAAGAAAGGTCGGGCTGGTGCAGCTCTGACTACCGCCGCGATCGGATCATTTATCGCTGGCTTGATTGCCACAATCTTCTTAGCTGCAGCAGCTCCGGTACTTGCAGAGTTAGCGCTCAAGGTTCAGCCAGCAGGTTATGTTGCGTTAATTATCTTCGCATTTGCCACAGTCGGAACGCTGCTAGGAAGCTCTCGAATTCGAGGCTTAGTTTCACTATCAATCGGTCTTGTTATTGGATTGATTGGAGCCGATCAACAAACTGGAATTGAGCGATTAACTTTTGGCGTTCGGGAAGCGACGGATGGAATCGAAGTAATTGTGGTCATCATTTCATTTTTTGCCATAGGTGAGGTCTTGTACTATGCAAGTCGTTTCAAAGACGACGCGTGGCGCATCCTTCCCGTTAAAGGAAAAGTTTGGATGGACCGTGAAGACTTCCGTCGCTCATGGAAGCCCTGGCTCCGTGGAACAGCGATCGGATTTCCTATGGGGTTAATTCCTGCGGGCGGATCTGAGATTCCGACATTCATTAGCTATTCAGTGGAAAAGAAACTTTCTAAGAATAAAGAAGAGTTTGGTAACGGCGCGATTGAGGGAGTTGCAGGTCCTGAAGCTGCTAACAATGCCAACGCGGCTGGTGTTTTAGTTCCCCTACTTGCCCTTGGATTACCGACATCTGCAACTGCTGCAATCATGTTAGTAGCGCTCCGTAATTTCAATATTCAAGCAGGCCCGATGCTCTTTGAAATGAATGGACCTTTGGTCTGGACGCTAATAGCAAGTCTCTTTGTTGGAAATACTTTATTGTTGGTACTCAATCTTCCGCTGATTAAGATTTGGATTCAATTACTTCAAATTCCCCGTCACTATCTCTACGCAGGAATCACAACCTTCGGCCTGCTTGGCGCCTATAGCCTTAATAACTCAGTATTTGATCTTCGTTTAGGGCTTTTATTGGGCTTTTTTGGCTACTTATTCCGCCGTTTTGGTATCCCAAACACTCCGCTTGTGCTTGGAGTAATTCTTGGGCCTGTTGTGGAGATTCAATTCCGCCAAGCAATTCAATTAAGTAATGGAGATTATTCGATTTTAGTGAGTGGATTACTACCCAAGATTATTTATGCGACTCTGCTGGTATTTCTCTTTGCTCCAACGCTGATAAACCTTAGAAAAAAGAGAGCGCAACTTCCCGAGCAACAATGATGGAAAGTAGTCAACGTTGGTTGTGGGCGTTACTTGCGAACGTTGCGTTTGCGCAAGCAAGTATCTATGTGATGCGGCCCATGATTACTTATCGAATCCTAGAAAATGGGGCCAGCGGATTTAGTATTGGATTAATTGCAGCAATCTATGCATTGGTACCACTACTCATTGCGGTTCAAATGGGGCGCTGGGTTGGGAAAATCGGTGAGGTTCCACTTTTATTGGCAGGAGCCTTTTCATTTGTTGTTTTGGGAATTGCGTTCGCCTTTCTTAACAACATTGTTGCCATTGCTGCTACGACCGCTCTTGCTGGAGTTGCACATCTAACGAATGTAGCCGCAAGTCAAGCAATGGTCGCAAGTCGAAGTCCACATGAGTTACAGGATCAGAACTTTGGCTATTTCTCATTCTCGGCCTCACTTGGACATACTGTGGGGCCACTTCTTGGTGGCATCATTGCAGGCTCATCGGGAGTTCTACCACGCTCGTCAACGTCAGCTTTTATCTTTGCATCCATTCTGGCGATGTGCGCATTCGCTCCCTTCTTCTTTTTTCGAGGATTAAGTCAGGCACGTTCTAAAGCAGAGCGGGAGGCCGCGGCATCGATTCGGGCGCGGAGTGTGATTCAAAGACCGGGAATTAAACCTGCAATCTGGACTTCATTAACAGTAGCCGCAACCAATGATGTTCTTGTTGTGATTCTGCCTTTAGTTGGAACTGAATTAGGCATCAGCCCCGTGGTAATTGGCGCAATATTGTCGGTTCGATCTGGGGCAGCAATGATTTCAAGGTTCTCACTAGGAAGATTGACCAAACGATTTGATTCTGCAAATGTAATGAATATCAGCATTTTTTCATCTGCACTATTTCTCTTTGGCTCAATTTTCGCGACAACGTCAGTCACACTTGGAATCGTCATGGCAATCATCGGATTCTTGCTTGGAATTGGTCAACCTTTAACCATGTCTATTGTCTCGAAGAAAACTCCGGTAGAAGAACGAGCGATGGCAATTTCTATTCGATTGTTAGGTAACCGATTAGGGCAATTTCTAGTTCCGCTTGGTGCGGGCGCTCTTGCCGCTCCTTTTGGAGGTGGCGCAGTATTTGTCGGACTTGCCGCACTCATTGCATCCGCAGGAGTTGTTTCGGTGGTTCAACTATCTGATGAGGCTCGCTAGTTTCGAGTGGAGTAACCCCAAGCCAGAGTTGTGGCAATTACAACCCACAGTTGATACGGAATGAGAAGTATTCCAACCAGCAACGATGCTTTGAATGTTAGATAGAGAACTGGAATCGTGAGCAGTGCTGCAACGCCAAGTGCAATTGCGGCTAAAGTAAGATTGTGTGGAACATAGAACTGGTAAGCCCAAATAAGAGCTGCGGTGATACTTAATGCAAAGAGCGTCAACCAGGAATTTGTTTGAATTCGGTTGAGCGATTGGGCCACGTTAAATGCCGCAACTCCAAGCATAATGAAGTTATAGGGCCAAATGAGCCCGAAGATAAAATCAGGTGGTTGCCATGGTGGACGATTGAGCGAGGCGTACCACCCAGGAGAGCTCGATACCCAGATTCCTGAACCAAATGCGTAGATCAGTACGAGAATAATCCCAAGTGCTGCTGCTACGAACTTGAATTCCATGAGAAAACAGTAGCCAATACTTCACTAACCTAACCCCGTGGCTCGCAACATCATCAATAT
>Ga0214917_10002110_pt1 | contig 24801 bp, 36 predicted proteins | sample LL_1208_BB_MetaG_FD_177983 | JGI IMG/M metagenome (GOLD analysis project Ga0214917, IMG submission 177983) | Freshwater microbial communities from Lake Lanier, Atlanta, Georgia, United States - LL_1208_BB | ecosystem: Environmental > Aquatic > Freshwater > Lake | place: USA: Georgia | collected...
AAAAGCTCATGTTGTTAAAGGAAAAGTCAAAAACATAAAGCTGATTAAAGCTGAAAGAGAAAACGATCAGGCTTATGCAGAACGGTTGATGGTGGAACATAAATGGGCTGAAGAAATCAAAATTCATAATGAAAGGGTAAGCAGACTATCTTATAAAATATTGAACAATGTTTACAATAAACCTGTAAAGGTAATTTTAAGATTTGCACAAAAATATAGCCAAAAAATCCCGAATCTTTTGTTCAATCTGGAACGCAAGATTTTATATTAAAAATACAATTGTTCGAATCGTGATTGATTGTTGCTGAAAAATATACGATTAATTCCCAATTGTTTAAGCATATCCTGACAACCAACACATGGCTTGGCTAAAGCAAGCATGTTGTTTCGGTCGATTCTTGTGTTCACCATATCAAGATCCTGCAATGTTTGCCGACCGAATTTTATCACGGCAGCCAGTTCACTGTGTATGCCAATAATTTCATTAATAGGTTCATTTCTTTTATTTCGATAACCAAATTTTAAATTTTTAGGATGAGTCTTGTTTGGATTGTTTATTCCAATACTCATTATTTTGTCTTTGTATATGATAAAAGAAGCATGTCTACATCGATAATCACCGTGGGTTGGCAACAAAGCATAACTCAATTCAATTATCTTTTTAAAATTCACAGGGCGATAGTATCATGATAATGATTGACAATCAATATTTTTTAATTAAATATTAAAGTGAATTTAAAAAAAGAAAAGATTCTGGAACGTGTTACCAAGTTGGAGAAAGAAATTGAGGAATTGAAGGATGTTGTTAAAGTTTTATATTATATAAGCAATCCCAATAAATTTACAAAAACCGATTGTAAGGGTATAATTTTAAAGAAAAAATGATTAAATATTTATATAAGCAGTCAAAATAGCAGGGAACATATGGGAAGTGGAATTTCAGAAATGATTCAAAACTCTGATTTATATAAAAGATTTTTGCAAGAAAGGGATGAAATTTTAAAAAATAAATGGTACATGAGTGAACGGGAAGGAAAGGATGTGGGTTTTGAAAGGGCTCTTTTGGATTGGGTTTGTCACCATAGGGATAAATGGATTAAAAGATTGACAAAATAATAGTTCTGTTACCCTGTAGGGATGAAGTTTACAACAGAACAACTTTGGACATTATATTTTGGATTAGGTATTGCCCAAGCATGGCAAGATCAAAAAATTGAAAAGGATGAAGGTAGTTGCATACCCAAGAGTTATCTATGTGATGTACAGGTAATAATTCTTGATGAAATTAATCGCAGACAAAACAAATCAAATTTTTTCAGGATCCGCCGAATAATGAATTTTTTTAATTTCTTTAGATAAGTTTTCTTGGAAAAACTGAATCATCTTTTCTTTGTTTTCAAATTCAATCACTGTGTGGTTATGGATTATTTTATATAATCCTGTTTTATCCAATACATCCCATTTGTTGCTGTAAATAATATCACATCCTGATTTCTCAATAGCATAGTTCAAAAGAGTTAGATTCAACCAATTCACTTTGCGTTTACGGTTTGTGGTGGTTCCATATTCATGGCCAAGTTCAATGATCTTTGCAAATACAGGATCTTTGACTGAATCTTCTGGGAATCTCGGATCCAGACCACTCTTTGTGTCGTATGCTTTGCAAACTCCAATGATATCTCGGATTTTACGAGGAGAGAATCCAAGACTGCAAGCAGCATAAGGAAGGGTTTCACTGCTTGTCACATAAGGATAAACGCCAAAGTTGATATCCAACCAGAACGATTGGGCACCTTCACAAAGAACATTTCCTTTCAATTCACCATCCCAAATATATTTTGCATCAATTGCATCTTTGGCAAGAATTCCACATCGAAGCATTTTGTCGGAATAGCACGGAGCAATTCCTTTTCCAGTAGTTCCCAATTTCTCTTTCAAATGAGTTTTGTCATATTCAATATGCTTGTCAGTGATGACGTGAGCATTTGGAGCGACTTTGATCAGATGCGTATCTACTCCGACGCTTTTAAGATATTCGATTTCTTTGTAAAATGATTCAGGATGCACAATACAATTGGGACCAATAATGCTTTTCTTTTCATTAAAAATACCAGAAGGAACCAGATGGGTTTTATACATTTTACCATCTTTATAAATGGTATGACCTGCATTGCTTCCACCATTCCATCTGCATACATAATCATAATTTTTTGAGAGATTGTACGTTATCTTTCCTTTACCTTCATCTCCCCAGCACAGTCCGAAAATAATGTCTACATGTTTGATCATGATTTATCTTATCATTCTTTTTGTTAATTCAATCTGGAAAATATAGTTGACAAAATAAAACATTTTGTTACCATGATTTTATGTTTGTGAAAGGTCAACAAGTTGTATGCATAAATGATGTTTTTGAACCTTGGGTTTATAAACTATATGCACAGCTGCCCAAGAAAGATATTACATATATTGTTCGGGATGTTTATATCGGAAAAGAAAATCTTAAAGACAAAGACGGAGGAAGCGTGGGTATTATTTTGAATGAAGTAAAAAATCCAATTGATCCCACCTGTAAAAGTGGACCCCAGGAACTGGGTTTCAACAGTGAACGATTTGCCCCACTTAACGAGGTTGAATTTGAAAATGTGAATGAAGAGGAACTTGTGGAAGCATTATGAAACAAAATCTGCAAAACAAACTGTATAAGTTTTTTCCAAAAATATTCATTCAAAAAAACATGCCCAAGGAACAAACCTGCATGTGTTGGGGTATTGAATGTCCAGATGAATGGTATCAATCCATTTATAATCTTTGCGAATTTATACAAAACTTTGTGGATACTCACAAGGTTACCCAGATAGAAGCTGTTCAGGTGAAAGAAAAGTTTGGTAAGTTGTGTTTTTATACCAATTATCAACATCCTTATGTGCAAGGAGCCATAGGCATGACTCAATATTTTTTGCAACCATTCAATCAACTTTTGGATGAACCAAAAAACTATAAATTAAAACCAAAAGAAATACAGTCTTTGCGCAAAGGTAAAAAGAAGCTGGGCAAATTTGCCCAGAAAAGACTGAAAGAAATGATGGAGGCATTGAGAAAACTATGAGAACTTGGAGTGCAACATTCTTGGCATCTTTTGTCATGGGGCTTTTTGCTTATGTGACTTTCATCAAAGAAAATCCTGTAAGCGGTTGGTGGTGGATTATGGCAGTATTTTTTCTTATTCAAATTTTTCTTCACGATGCAGTAGAAGAATATAACGATGAGGATACGGATGAAGAAGATTCTGGAAATTCTGAAACCAAATAATATAAACGAATCAGAATTAAACTTTCAAACCGTTCTTCGCAAACGGGCAACTGATTATTTGCCGTGGGGAAAGGTGAAACGCTGGGAAAACGAAAAAGAAGATTATCCTGATTGCAGTTGTGGATGCAAACATTTTAAACCTTTATATAATAAAAAAACAACCGTGGATTGTGATTTTGGTGTATGTATCAATTCTAGGTCGCCCCGTTGTGGTCTTTTGACGTTTGAACACCAGGCAGGTAAAGGGTGTTTCGAAAAATAATTAATGTTGTAGCAAGAACGTATATTTAACGTCTCTTCGTTGTGCAGGGCGATCACTATCCCCGGAAGGTAATACGATTACATTGTATTGGAATTTTTCACCTTCTTCTGAAGGAAGTTCGTCCGTATATTTTAAAGAATCATATGTTAAATTTGTTACACCTTCAACTTTGTTGTCTTTATAGTTATTATATATTATTTGTTTAAGATCATCTTTTCCTGTGTTTTCGTTTTTAAATAAAGTTTTACCATTTTGATCTTTTTTATAACCAGATCCTGATGGAACAAAAATACCTTTAAAAATTTGTTTATCCACAATTTCAGAATATTTTACATCATCTGAACCCATTTTTTGTTTTTCACTGGATTTTGCACCAGATGAAAAATTCATGACAATTCCATTTTCTTCACCTGCTTTAATATATTTTGCAATTTTAGTATATGCATAGGATTCAACATTATATTTTGATTGTAATTTTCTTGTTACATTTAAAACTATATTAAAATAAACATCCGAGAACAAATCTCCTGCATCGTTCCATCTTAATTTAAGTTGTTTATTTTGTTGGTTTGCTTGAACTGCATAAAGTTCTGCTTCATTATAAGCAATACGTTCATATTCTTCAGGATTATTCATCATAAGTTGAAGTCTTCTTACCAACTTCATATTTTTACCATCACTGAGTATGTAAAAACCTTTCATGGCATAACAAATTTTTGCACATTGACCAGCTCCAGGACATGTGTTTATCACATAAAATTCTTTATTATCAGTATCCCATAAAACAGCTCGAAGAGCAGGTATTCCTGTATTAATTGTAATTGAACTTTCATCCGCACTATGTTCTGATTTTTCTCCAATATCAAATATTGTTTTGGGGCGTTCTGAAATATTTTTGATAAATTGTTCAATATTAATTCTTCCTTCTTCTGTGGGTATATTTCCTTTGCTTATGCGCGGAAAGTTTGTTTTAGCTTTGGGTCTTTCTTTTTCAGGTAATTTAAGTCTTTCCAATTCAGAATTAAGTTCATCTGCAACTTGATCAGGACTCAAACATATTTTTTGCACATCTTTAAATTTTTCCCAGTCCACTTCATTTAATAATTGCATTTTATTTGCAAAATATGATTCGTATATGAGATGTGAATCCCTGTCCATTCTATTATTTAATTATTTTTATAAATATTATAATGAGAAAAATATTTGCATTATTTGCAATATCCACCATTTGTTATGCAGAACCCACCAATAAAACAAATCTTTATGATTGGAAAATAATAAAAGATGTGGATGGTGATACTGTTGAAGTGGAAGTGGACTTTCTTCCGGTTGAATTGGGCAAACGACTTTCCATCAGAGTGTATGGTGTGGATACACCTGAAAAAGGATGGAGGGCTCAAAGTGATCATGAGCGAAAGATGGGCGAACAAGCCAGTGCTTTTACCAAGAATCTTTTGCAAAATGCAAACGATGTTAAAATACGGGTATTATCCTGGGACAAATACGGCGGAAGATTGCTGGGGGACGTGATAGTAGACGGCAAAAGTTTGCGTCAACTATTGCTTGAAAACAAATATGCCCGGGAATATTACGGCGACAAGAAACAAAGCTGGGACGATTATGACAACGGTAAATGAACCATTATCCGGATCGGATGAATATGTTGAGGATCTAAGTGATTATTTTGGAGATAATCCGAACAAAAACTTATATAAAAATATCAGTTAACATATCCGCCCGCTCTTAGATCCTGAGAGTCTTCCATCATTCCCGGTCCGATTCTTTTGCCTTGGTTGTTTGGTGAAGAACATCCCACCAATTCAAAAAGCAAAGCCAGCATCAGCCATCTCATTTTTGAATTTGGGATCCGGGAGGAGCATAAGCTTCCACCGGAAGATTTTCTCCAATATAACCAACCTGTATTTCAACTTTGGTTTTGGAATCAATTCCAAAGATTTCCCATCCACCATCTTTATGTTTTTTTATTTTATATGTATCGTTCATGCTTTTTGTTATAAACCATCATATTCAATAGTCAATACCAATTGAAATGATTAGTAATCAAATAAATAACAAAGTGGATAGCATTCAAGTTATTTTAGATAAGCGCATACCTTTTAACCTTTTACAAGTATCTGAAGGAGAAAACGTTATATTCTGTAAAAAATTTACAGAACAGCTGTTTGATACTGGATTATTTAGCACAAAAGAAAAAGATTTTGTACATAATTATATTTTGGAAAATGGTGAAAAATATATTATAACAGATGTAAACACAAACAACGGCCAAACACACAAAAATGTAAAATTTAAAATTGTAGTGCTTGAAAAGGGCGAAGTTCCATTTTCAACTTTCAATCCAAAAGGAACTAGCACAATTTTAGAAAAGGTAGTATTACCGGAAAATAAAATTACAGAAGACCTGAATATTTTAGAAAAAAATAAATCAAACGATTTTGATAAAAAGCGCCTGGAACAAATAGAAGAAAGACTTGAAAACAAAAAGAATCGTTTGATCAATGAAGAAAAACACCTTTTAAACAAAAAACTTATTTTAAAAGAAAAAGAAAATGATCTGCAGAAAAAATACAAAATCATTCGGGAAGCCAAGGATGACATCATTGCTTCTTCCCAGCAGTATTTGGAAGAAAAATTAAAAGCTTCTTCCGAAGAAAATAAAAACTATGCACGAAGAATTTTAGATCTGGGAGGCGGGGGCGGGAGTGTAGCTGTTCAATATGCCAATGGTGGAACCATGAATGGCGATTTGAATGTAAACGGCCATATTCTTTCGGGTGGTAAAGACATATCAAATTATTTTGGAGGAAGTGGAGGAGGCAGTCAGACGCTTTCATTTAATGAAAATAACGCAGATCTTTCAATTAGCGGAGGTAACACAGTAAGTCTATCTGCATTAAGCGGTGGTGTTAGTGGTCCTACAGATAGATTGATTAGCGGCTCTTATCAGGCAATACTAAGCAGTAATGGTGATTTAACATTCCCAACTGGTAGTAAAATATCCAGAGGCTATCCGGGATTGACTCAAGATGACAGCAGTTGGTTTGTAGCACCTACAGGGCAAACTGGTGGACTTGCCAGTGCAGATGGCGAACAGTATATACAGTTAGGCGATAACAGTCCTATCTATATTGGCACAGGTTGGCCGGATAGTTATCATGAATGGATCTTTGGCACAGATGGGAAATTAACTGTACCTGGAGCAATAGGCACAACAAGTAATAGTAAGTTGGATCTTGTAGGCTTTGGCCCTAACACAGCATACTTAACAAGTACATCAGATGATACCACAGCGTTGTATTTGGCTGCAGCCGTTGCTGAATTACGTGCTAACACCACTGTTAGTATATACACCAATACTGGTGATACTTCGCTTCAATGGACATTTGGTGCAGATGGTACTACATCATTTCCAAATGCAGCTATTGATGGTGGCACAGCACCAATTGAATTAAAGAGTCGTAGTTGGAGTCAACTGACATACAACAATAACGATATGACTCCAGAACCTAACAAAAATCACAGCACTACCTTCTTTGTAGAAGGCGGTGATGCGTTGTTGGAAATATTCCGTTGGGATAATAATAGTGTCCTGCAACATCGTCAATGGACATTCTCAAGCGATGGTGGTCTAACACTACCGACAGTTCTTTCAGGCGATACTTCAATAGGTACTGAATTTAATACTAATCCTCCAGGACACACTTTAACTTTAAAACATAACGGCGGTGTAGGTAGCGGTAGTGGTGGCGAACTTAAATTTGATTACGGAACCGCTGAAATCAAAATTGTTCAAGATGCTGGTACTACACAAACATGGACTTTTGGCACAGATGGCAGTCTAACATTTCCAGACAATACCACACAAACAACAGCATTTACAGGAAACCCGGATTTAACCCCTTACGCAAAAATAACTGATTTCGTTCACCTGTCTGGTGATACCATGACCGGAGATTTATATACTCCAACATTATCCGCAGGAAATATATACTCGGAAAATTCTATTAATGCCGTTGGTCAGATAACTGCTTATGATATTGCAGCGCAAAACCAAGTTCAATATTTGTCATCCGGTGTTGTAAAAGTATATCAATTTTATAATTCTTCAACAAATAGCTTGGACACAATCTTTGCTTAATAATATATGGCCAACACGGGACAGCAAGGAACTCTTTACACAGTACCTAACAACACTTTTTATCAAAAAGTTAGCGGAGAAAATATCATATCGATTATTGACACCACCGGTGACATATCTTTGTTGCAACAAAACATAAACCAATCAAGAGCAGCCAATCCCGACAAGTTTTTATCAATTCAATTAATTTATAAAAAAAATTACAGCATTACCACAAATTCTCTTACTCTTTCGAGTAATATGGCTTTACAAGGATTTGGTGCAAGTATTATTGCAGATTCTGCAATTACCGCTTTAGAATTAATAAAAATTTCAGATGGAAGCAGTAATGTTAGCATCAACAATTTAACATTAGATGGCCGCCAAGTAATATTAGATTCTTGTATATATGGCTATACAATTGGAAGATGCAATATTGATGGTTTAACTATTTTTGGTGGGGACGTTTCCATATATCTTAATGGTAATGGAAATTATAATAATCAGATTACTGTTACCCGCTGCAATATTAGTAATAGCATTTCAGAAAACATCTTAATAGTTTCAAGCATCCAACCAGTATGCATGGATAATATATGCAGGGATGCATCATCCAACGGTATACATTTTATTAATTGCAATGATGGAATTATTATTAATAATCAACTTTCATCATGTAATACGGGTGTAAATTTTTTTAACTGCAACAGATGCAGCATATCCAATAATAATTTTGATACTAATGTTGATGGAATTTTTATAAATAGCGGTTCATCTGAGAATAAAATTATTAGTAACAATTTTAGCAATTGCACAAATTCTGGTATTAATGGCAATGGCACAAGCAATGTGATTTATGATAACTTTTTTTCTGGTAATGCAAATGATTATTTAGTTTCTGGGGGCATAAACCGAATTATTACAACAAGCAAATCTTTAAATGCAACAAATCAAAATTATTTTTATCCACCCACAATTACAAATAGACATGCCAGCATTATTAAAAATAACACATCCCGGACAAATATAACAGTTCCAGATACCACATTAAGCAGTGTACTTACAGCATATAGAAACGCCAAGGCATCCAATCCTTCCAATGTTATTGTTTTAAATTTAACTGCTCCTGTAATTACCGGTAATGCCACCATAGCTTTGAGCAGTAATACATGTTTTGTATTGAGTGGAAGTATTCTTTTAAATAGCGGAGTTGCTGCATTTAGCGGTAAAAATATTTCTTTTATAAGTTTTAGTGGAGGTACGATTGATGGGCAAAATACCACAGGAAGATATGGAATTACTTTGGAAAGTTGTTCTTATGCTTTGATTGATCAAATGACATTTAATAATTTTGGAGATAAAAACATACGAGTTTCAAATTCTGAACCCATCTTGCTTGAAGGATGTTTGTCGCCTTTTGCTGTTGGTTATTGCACAATTAATAGAAGCGCCGCCAGAGGTATTTGGATAAAAGGAGGTGCGCAGAGCACAAGCAATTTAATTTTTACAAACAATACAATAAGCAATGTCAACATGGATGGGATTGATTTTGATGTTACTTCATCTGGAATGATTGCTAAATTTAATATTTCCAATAATAATATTAGATATGGAATATTTGTTGAAGAAGGAGCCAATTTAAATCAAATATTGGCTAATTCATGCACAGGAAATGAAATAGGATTTAATGTTTATAGCAATGTCATAAGCAATACAAGATACAATAGTTTCATAGCAAACAAAAGCATATCCAATCAAAGAGGCATACGTTTCGGATCATTTACATCAAATAAAAGCACCAGCGGAAATTTTGCTTTTAACAATTCCATCATTTCATGTTTGACTGGTATAAACGCACAAACTTATGGATCTGAAAATTATTGTTCACAAAATTATTTTGAAGGAAATACATTCAATATATCGGACACATCATCTGCAATATTTTTCAATTCTCCTTTTTTAAAACCTTTAATAGTTGCCAGAATAACCTCAAACGGCGTTTATTACACTGAAAATTATTTTGATGAAATAACATACACAACAAACAAGGTAACATCTGCATCAGTCTTTAGTTCTGAGTTTGATGAAGTTACATTAAAAAATATTGGAGGAGGATTGGGCAAAAGAGAGACAAATGACGGAAAAGTTTATGTCACAGGGTATTTTGATGAAGTAACAGATATTGTATAAATGATATTAAACTATAAGTATTAAAAACTATTATGGCTAAGTTATTATCTGGCACTAGGGTTTATGGTGATTTTTTTGTTGATAACAAAATATACGCTTCTGGTGGAATTATAGAAACATTTCAAACTTATAACACGGCCATAACTTCTGCTCCTTATACTGTTACTTTAAATTGTTCTGGTGGGAATATTTGGAACATTACATCAACTGTAAGTGCCAATTGGTCTGCCGCTCTTACCAACGTTTCTTTGGCAACCAATCAGGCAACCAACGTAACATTGATTATAAATACACAAGGTTCCACTGCATACATACCCGCTTCTGCTAGTATAAACGGCACAAATGCAACAATTAACTGGCAGGGAGGTTCACAACCAACAGGAAATGCCAGTAAAAAAGATATTATATCTTTCAGAATATTGCAAACAGGAGCCAGTACCTATCTGGTTTTTGGCCAGCTGGTGGCGTTTGGTTAATTATGCCCCTAGGTACCACATCTAGTTTTAGTAGAAGTTACAGAGCAGGTGAGCGTCCTCTTGTTATTAGTAATATAAGAATTAATAAATAATAAAAATTGTTTGTATACATATTTACAAAAATAATTGTTGCATAAATAGTTAGATGCACAATCCTTTAGAGAATTTCCTGTTGAATCTGGCTGAAAAGATTCAAACTGAAAAGGAATATAAAGAGATTGTAAAAAATTCAGAAAGCGTTGATGTTAATAAAGATGTGTTTGCTGGCTTTATTGAAGGTATAGCCAATACCATAAAAGAAAATGTAAAGAAAGAAGTTCCTGAAGAAACGCCTTCTCAACCAGATCCCTTGGATAATTTTTTGGCAACTTTGGGTGAAAAATTAAAGAACTTGCCTGAAAAGAAAAATGAGCAAGAACAAGAACAGGTTAAAGAAAATGAACCAATAAAACAAGAAGAACCAGTTGAAGAACCAAAACCAGCAGAAACCAAACCTGAAAACGAACCAATCCAACCAGAAAAAACCGAAGAAACTCCAGATGCATTTGCAGGATTTGTAAACAATCTTGCAAACATATTAAAGAAAAAACCTGAACAAAAAACAGAACAACCTGTTGAAAATGAAAAACCTAAAGAACCTGTTAATGATTATGTAAAAGTATTATCCAATAACAAAAAGGTTAAAACACCGGAAATCAAAAATATTGAAAAGAAACCGGAAGAAAATGAAGAAACACCAGACATCAAGAAATTTGTGGCAAATTTTGTTACAAAAGAATTGGAATCATTTAAAAATGATCTGACTGAAAAGTATCTGAAAAAAGCGGCAGTGTTGAGTGAATATGCCGGAGGAGGTGGAACCAACGCCGTTCAATATGCCAATGGTGGAACCATGAATGGTGATTTGAATGTGAACGGACAGATTCTTTCGGGGGGAATTGATCTGGCAAACATATTCGGATCTGGATCCAATGTTAATCTGGGAGATATACCTGTATTGTCAGGCAACTGGAACAGCACATACAGTACTGTATACAGCAACAGTGCCAGTTGGGGCACTGGAGGAAATGCTCAAACACTCAGTTTTAATGAAAATAATGCACAACTTTCACTTAGTTTTGGAAATACTGTAAGTTTATCTGCACTAAGTGGCGCATCATCAACAGGCGATTCTGCAGTCAACAGTTTGGTTCATAATAACAGTGCCTATTGGAACGCTGCTTACACCAATCTTGTATCGAATAGCGCAGCATATCTTTTGAGTGGAACTGAAGTCAACTTGGGTGATATACCAACTTTGTCAGGATATTGGAATGAAGCATATACAAATTTGGTAACCAACAGTGCTGCTTATTTGTTAAGCGGCACTGAGGTTAATCTGGGGGATATACCATCACTATCTTCCACTTGGACCAATGCTTATACCAATCTGATTTATAATTCTGCAGCTTATCTATCAGGAGTGGATATCAGTTTAATCACAACAACATCAGCTTCATGGAACAGTGTTTACAGCAACGTAAATTCAAACAGTTCTTATTATGCTCTTACAAATGCTAGTGTAACTTTCACAAATAATGTTACAATTAATGGAAATTTAACTGCACTGGGCACAAGTACTTTTCAAAATACAATATTCACCACAACCAGTGCATTGAGTGTTATTAATAATGGTCCAGGACCTGCTTTATATGTAAGCCAATCGCCCGGTAATTTCGATGTAGCCAGCTTTTATGATCAAGACGGTATTGAGGTATTGCATGTAGGGAACGCACCTATACCGGGTACACTTGCAAAAGTTGGAATCAATGAAAGTTATCCAAGCACAGAACTTACTGTTCGAGGTGCCATCAGTGCCAGCTCCAGTATTACAGTATTGAATGGAAATAGTAATCAATGGAACAGTGTTTACTCTTCATTCAATACCAACAGTGCCAAGTATGATTCTAACTACACTACAACAAACAATAACAGTGCCAGTTGGTCTAGTGTTTATACATCATTTAGTAACCAATCTGCTAATAATGCTTCTGTATATACCACAGTTAATAACAATTCATCCACAACTTGGAATTATCAAGGAACAGACATCAAAAATCTGACAGCAGGATGGGTGGGAGGAAACAGCGCATATACAAGTTTAAATTCAAATTCTGGCAAATATGAATCAAATTGGTCTGTTACAAATACCAACAGTGCATTCTGGAGCCAAGCTTATACCAATCTTGTAACCAATAGTGCTACCTATCTGGGAACCACCCGGCAGTTTGATTATGTGCAGGTAGGTCTAAACAGCTATTCTTATTGCGGTTTTGCAGTTCCAGGTACATCTACGGCTAGCACAGGATGGACAATCAAAAGGTTGTTTTTCAGCACGGCAGGCACGTTACTGAGTAGTGGAACTGTGACAAATTCAATATGGAACAGTAGATATTCTTATAATTATTAATAAATTTTTGTATGGCAGTAATTAATGCAGCAAACAATGGATTATGGTCAACGGCCAGCACTTGGCCCGGAAGCGTATTTCCCACAGCAAATGACGATGTTTATGCCAATAACAGAACAATTTATATAGATCAAAATATAACAGTCAAAAGTTTGAATACAACTCAAGGATCGGGAGGAACAGCGGGTGGACGTTTTTATCAAAATTCCAACATCATAGCCAATGCTAGTGTATATGCAGGAACCACCACTTGTCTTTATGTGACAGGATCCAATTGCACTTTGTCAGGAGCTTTTTTTGAAGGATCTGATACAACTACAAATACCTATGCGGTATATTTGCCATATGCTGCAACATTCAATCCCAATTTAACATCATATGGAACTTTGTCAGGCGGTTCATCCAGTAATAACGGAAGTGGATGTTTGTTGGAATATGGAACTTTGATACATAATGGACCGGTATACGGAGGAACAAATACTAATTGCGTTGGCATATATTCTATAAGCTCAACATTATCGGCAATTAGTCTTACTGTTAATACAGGTCCGGTACAAGGAGGTGTTAATACTATAGGAACTGCATGCCATGGGATTTCTATAAATTATTCTCCCAACGGAACTGCTCTTGCCAATAGCTTAGTTACATTAAATTGCATACTATGTGGCGGATACGGTTATGCAACGAACTATAATAATATGGGAGTTACCATGAATAGCTGTAACATACCTCTCAGAGTAAATGGCAACGTATATGGAGGAGATTCAATAGGAGGCAATAATCCGGGTGTAGGGTCGGGGGGAACTGGAACCATTACTGTGAGTGGAAACGTGTACAGTGCTGTTAATGGTCAGGGATGCGGAATTTATTCAACAGGATCGCACACGCTTAATGTTATTGGAAATGTGTATGCATCTGATTCAAAATATTCAGGAGGAAATGCTAGTGGAAATGGAATTTATTTTCAAGGATCCACCGCAGTGGTGAACATAACGGGCAATGTTTATGGTGCACCTGGCATGATGAATGCGGGATATGCTGTTACCAGTAACGGTACCGGAACATGCAATATATATGGAGATGTTATAGCAGGCAGTGTGGGTACCGGTTATGCTGTAGTGAATCAATCCACCGGTACTATAACCATATATGGAAATGTGAGTGGTGGTACAGGGTTCAGTGGTCCTTATGGAGCGGTAAACAGCAGTACTGGTACACTTACTGTGAGCGGAACCAGCGTTGGTGGAACTGGAATTAATTGTCATGGTGCTTTTAACAGTAGTACTGGTACACTTACCGTGAAACGGGCCAAATCAAATGCTTATGGATATGAATCGTCTGGAATAAATGCAACTGGTGTTTCTTATGGCATATATGGAAATGTTCAGGGCAGCATCAATCAAGTGGAAGAATTAGAATTTGGACCGCTTGGACTCAGTCCTGCTTTCGGAACGGTGCGCCTAATTAATACAAGCACTAATGCCATCAAGTTTTATACCACATCACATGGATACAAAACATTACTAACCAATACCGCATCCAACATATTACCGCCTGTTAGCAGCGTGGTGTCAGGAGTGTCATTTAACAATAATGCATCCACAGGCACCATGGCATTACCTGCGGCAAGTGCAGTTGCTTATGGTGTGTTTGTAGGAAATTCCACCGGCACAGCAACTTTAACACCATCTTTGATATGGCAAACCACCAATAACACTTTAACATCAACCAGTTTGTCCGGAACAATTGGTTATCGATTAACAAACGCTTCAACAACGGAGACGCTTGGGCAACAAATTGCTGCCTATAACGGGTAACATATGGCGCTTGTTTCATTATCTGCATCTGGCTTGTGGTCGTCCGCCACACCTTGGCCGAATGGAACAAAACCCACATCTTCAGATGATGTGCGTTCCAACGGTTTTACTGTTTATATTGATCAAAATGTGACTGTACGAAGCTTGAATTCAAATGGAGGTACTTTTAGAAATGCCGGTAATTTTACGTTAAATGCAAATTTATCTGCTGGTACGAGTACCTGTTTAACTCTTACAGGAAATGGTACAAATACTTTTGTGGTTTCAGCATCTAACATTTATGGAACAGGATCCACTGCTAGTGTATATGCAATAAATGTTACAGGCAGTACAAGTACTAATTTTATGTACCTGACAACTATTGGCAATATAATAGGATCAACTATTGCTAGTACAGATACAGTTCGTATTGATGCTGGTTATTATAATCATTATGGCAGTTCAACAGGAGGAGGGCTCAACAATTCTCATGCAATAAATTGGTTTAACTCAAGCAATTTACCGGCAGTTATATTTTTAAGCGGAGGAACTTTTAGTGCAGGCACAGGCAACACTGCATCTGGATTTATTGCATCGGTAAATCTTGCAGGCATACCTTTAAATTCTAGTTCTATAACAGTTTACGGTACGTTATCTGGCGGCCCTTCTGGAGGCGGTGGAACGCCCGCAGGAATTAATTCAACCACTAATGTCCCTGTTACTGTTTATGGAAATGTGTATGGTGGAATAGGGTACGGATTTTATGCAAACGGCAGTGCAACTCACAATATAATAGGCACTGTTTATTCCGGACCTGCGGGAGGAACTGGAGGCGCGGGAGTTTACAACGGAGGTGCAACAACCACCATAAACATAACCGGTGATGTTTATGCTGTTAACACAACTGGTACCAGTTATGGTGTGCAAAATGCTAGCAATGGTACAGTTAATATTGTGGGCAACATTTATGGACCTCCTGCTACTAATGCAGGTGCTGGTGTATATTCAAACAACAACAACAGAATAACCATCACAGGAAACGTAAGCGGAGGAAATGTAAACAATTCATACGGTGTATATTGCAACAATATAAGTTATCTAACCATATATGGAAATGTGACAGGAGGAGCAGGATCTACCGCTTATGGTATTTTAAATAACAGCACAGGTTATGCCATAATTTCAGGAACAGCAGTGGGAGGAACTGGTAGCAGTGCTCATGGTGTTCATAACAGTACCACAGGCACTGTTTATGTGAAACGAGCCCGGGGCAATGCTTATGGTCCAGGATCTGCGGTGACTAATGTGGCATATGGCGTGAATAGTAACTCACAAGGCAGCAACAGCATAGTGGAAGAATTGGAATTTGGTGCCAACGGTTTGATGCCTGTTTTTGGAAATATCACTTTGGCCGATATATCCACTAATGTGGTGGATTTTTTTGTAGTAGGAGGAAGCAGAAAAACGCTTATTGATCCCAATTCTGCAAGTATTATGCCCCCAGTCAGCAGTGTACGGCTTGGCGTTTCATACAGTGGAGATAATTTGGTAGGAACATGTGCCATGCCTTCCATAAGCAGCGTGGATTTTGGAACATCAGTAGACAACAGCACAGGCGTTGCCGCATTATTCCAGAATGATGTGTGGGGCACGACCAACAACACACTGACGGCAGCCAGCCTTTCTGCCACCATAGGATATCGTTTGATCAATGTATCCACGACCGAAGTGGCTGGTCAGCAAATTGCCGCCTTCAATACTTAATATCTGAAAAGTATTGTTTTGGTTCGCAAATTTGGATCCATCATTCCATCCGGACTGTCCAACAGATTATATTCGCTGGTGTTTTTTTCATTGTCATGAACAAGGTAACTATTATCCCCGGCGCAACCTGTTAAAAACAAACAAAATATCAACCACCGCATGTTTTATTTATTATAATATATATTCTTTCAATATCCCATTTGTTAAATACTTTTGATGAAACGGTGGTTTAACAATCTACAGCCTTGGAATAAAATGTTCTTATTGTTATTTGTTCCAGCAACCCTTTATACAATTTTTGGAATGGTTGAATTGTATACCACTTACTATAATGAACTTACATCTCAAGACCACATGCAGTTTTTTTTAAGAATATTCTTTCCTATCAGTATTGGATTGTTTATTACCAGTTTAGAACGACGCAAAAGATTAAAAGAAAATGATGAATTAAAAACAAAAATCAAAAAATATTTGGGCGATCAGTAACGCACGATCACGCTCAACACATAAAACAAAACCCCGGTACAAATAAGAAAACTCACCAGATCCATAAAATTATTTAATAAATACTAATATGCGATATGATCAATTGGTTGAAAGTTTGTTGAATGGATTGGCTGCTGGTAAAACTGAAAAGCAGATTGCCGACAAGCATGGTGTGAGTGTTGAGGATGTGATGAAGGAATTGCAACGGGGAACAGAAGTGGAGATGGAGCATACCAAATGTCCCAAAATTGCTAGGCAAATAGCAAGTGATCATTTGTGGGAAGGTAAACCCGGAGAAGGAATAAATTATTACAAAAAACTTAAAAAACTTAATCTTTAATTTTTCTGATTTATTCTTGAATATTTGACTTTTCAAAACATATAATTAAATTATTGTCCATGAAGTACACAATTCAAAGCAAAGAAAAGGAAAGCATGGTGGAATTCAGCAAGGTGAAACCTGGAGAAGTTTTTAGCTTCTTTGACCATGAAAGTCTGCAACGTAGCAATCATACCATTTATATGAAAATCAAGCCTCAAAACAAAAGCAATTATGAACATGATCTTGTGGATCTTACAGATGGTGTTACTTATAATTTTAGCGAAAAAAAGCGGGTAACACTGAATGATCCAGATGAGGTTCAAGCCAACAAAGTGTATGTTTTGACTGCAAAATTGAATATTACCATTTAAAATAAATTATATAAGTCTTTTTATTTCATATAAAAAGATAAATAATTGTATGCGCAAAACTGATTTTGATATTTTTTCAAAATATGTCGAAAGCCGTAGACTTGTGCAAGAATCTTCTGAAGAAGCATTTCGCAACAAAATGATGGGTTATGCCAAAGCTTTGGGGCATTTAGAAGGTGTTTTAATATATGAACTGCAACGTCTTAAAGGTGCACAAGTTGAACTAAACAGTCCAGAAATCAATCGCGCCATCAAAAGTATTCAGGATGGATTGAATAGTGCCAAGCAAATGACAGAAACACCTGCACCTGAAACAAAGCAAGAAGAGGAAGAAAAATCTGAAAATAATACAAAAGATATGAATCCAGAAGAAGCTTTGCAAAAATACGTGGAACTGCAAGATTTAAAAGTAAAATAAATTGATATATTAAAGATCCTGTTATACTGGGATTATGAAACAAAACGAAAGTGAACTAAGGGATATTTTTGCATGTTTTGCATTGCATGCGATCATCATGGAAAAAGGTTATAGTGAAAATGCTTGCAATGAATCCTATAAGATAGCAGATCAAATGCTTGTTGAACGGGACAAATAATGTCCGAAATAAGTTTAGTTGATACTTTCAGCTTCAACGGCGAACCTGTTGTTCAGCTTCGGTTGCAGTATCTGTATCCTCATGTTGATCGATTCTTTATTGTGGAATCATGGATCACTCATTCTGGAAACAAAAAAGATTTCCTTTATAAAGACAAATATGCTGAATGGTTTGAGCCTTACAAAGACAAAATAGAATGGGTCATACTGGATAGTTTTCCCCCTATGACCAAGGAATGGAAAGAGGAACATCAATATCATGATTGGATGTTGGATAATCATGAGCATTGGTACCGAGAATCTTTCCAAAGAAATGCCAGTCAACAATTGATTCAACAAATGTACAGGGATAAAAGATACATGGTGTTTGTTTGTGATGCAGATGAAATACCCAACATGATGCATTGGAACCAGCATGAAAAAATAAAAATATATGAAAGTGTGAACGACCCTGTTTATCTGCCCATGATTTTCTTTCATTACAATTTTAAATGGGTTTATCCACATCTTTGGGAAAACCGGGCATATGTGGTAAAAGATTCAGATTTGATAAAAGATTTTAATTATTACAGAATCACACATCCTTATACAAAAGAATGTAAAAGAATAAACCTGGGTCAGGGTGGATGGCATTTGAGTTATTTCATGGAGGTGAAAGATATCAGGAGAAAACTGCAAAGCATTGCCCATCGGGAATGTGACAATCAACTCAGCGAACAAGACATAATAGATTTTGTAAATAATGGAAAAAATCCGGCAGGTTTGGGCAGGGCTGATGTTGTCGATTTCATACCCACACCTGAAGAATTACTTCAAAAATTACCATTTATTATTAAAAAATAAGTTTATATATAAAAGATTAAATAACTATATGAGCGAAAACGAAAAGAATAAGAAAAAGAAGAAGGTGAATAGTCTTAATCTGAAAGAATGTGAAGAGATTATAAAAAGATTGGGCGGTCAGTTGGAATGTCAATATCTTCAACAAGTTATGAATCAATACAATAAGCTTGTTGCGCTTAAAGAATTTAATAAAAAATAATCAGGGAATTTTAAAATTTTGTCCGGTGAAAGGATCCCGGATGGTTTGACCACTTTGAATACCTGGACTTTTTTTGCTGAAAACAAAATCACTGAAAGGACTTTTAACCATTCCATTAGCATCTTCAATTCCTGACGGCATGCCTCCACCTTTTTGAGCACTCAATTCCATTCCACCTTCCACATCTTTTTCAGTTCCTTTTACCGTTTCAATCTCATTTCCAAGAGAAGGACCTTTTTCCTTGGCAGTTCCTGTTTCATTTCCACCAAAATCATTTCCTGTTCCAGAACCTGTTCCTTTGCCATAACCAGAAGGTGTTTGTTGCTGAACTTGTTGAGGTGATTGTTGTTTTCCTTTGGGACCGCTAAGATAATTGGCCAATGCTCCCCCCGCAACAAGACCAACTCCTGCGCCTATTTTGCTTGCATCACTTCCTTTGCTGACAGTTTTTCCTATTTGACTGCCTGCCAATGCACCGCCCAACATTCCTGCCACAGTTGCTGTGGGTTGACCTGTTCCGGCCCGCCATCCAAAAGGAGTTTCTGCTTGTGCTTTGCTGGCACCGCCCAGCGCAGCAGCACCCAATGCAACAGCCGGTATGGTTTTCTTTAATGCACCTTTGGCTATTTTTTTAAGCTTATCCAATCCGCCTTCATTCAGCATATTGGTTATGTCATCTTGGGTATACCCCAGATTATTCAATTGTAATTTAACCAGCTCTAGTTCAATTGCTTCATTATAAGCTCTGCAAACAACATGATTGTTATATTCCATAATTGTATTTATACTATATATTTATATTAAAAATATAGCTTTTTAAATCTTCTTGCTAAGTAAATTTATGAAAATAACCATGGAAACTAACTTTGTTAAGGATGGCAAAAAAGCATCAACTCTGAGTGTGACACTGGATCATGATCAGATTGTTAATATTGAAAAAACACAAGGAGTAGATGCTGCTAATCTAGCTATTGACAAGTTCTTGCATCGTTTCAGCAACGATATAAAGACTAAACTTGTTAGTATTTTAAGTTAAATTTGCTAAATAATCATATGAATCGGGATGTTCATATGATTTTTGAAAATTATATGGCTGCAAAGCCATCTGAAAAAGCTCATCCTTATCACGGCCCATTAACAGATCTCGGGAATGGTTACTACTGGGCAGCAGAAAGAGATGGTGATACTGATGATAAATGGTATAACTTTTTTCTACTCAAAGGAGTAGATGCTGCTAATAATCTTTACAAAACCATATCTTCATTTATTAAAGTCAGAGATTATGATTTGGATTTGGTTGGGGATGAATCTGATCGTATCAAAGCTTGGTTAAAGAAAAATAAGGGTATTGATTTGGATAGTGAAAAAATAGAAGCTAATGATGAAGATGCCGAGGATTATGTTGCAGGAATGAAAATGCCACAATTTATTGAAAGACTTTTGATTATTGCAGGAAACAGCAGCATCAGTCCTCAAGACAAACTTCGGCGCATATTAAAAATGAGCTTCAATGCCAAAAGGGATTTAGAAGGTCATGAGGATGAGGAACATAATGATGCTGATGAAAAAGGAGAATTGATGAAGGGCATGATAAAGCAGGGATTGATACCCAAAGGCAGCACCGGATCTAGCCATTACAGCGGAACCCGAGAAAAAAGATAATATATAAAAAGATTTGACAACCCATGAAGTGGACTTACCATGGGCGCATGAACAACAACTTCAAATATTCAATGCTGTTCGGTAACGTGCATTTTGTTTATTTCATGTTTGCCTTGATTCTTTGTGGTTATTACAAATATTCAGAATATCAGGTGCAAAAAATGGAGAGACAAGCAGTTCAGCGAGGTTATGCTGTTTATGATAATCAAACGGGTGAATGGAGATGGAAATGAAATTGTTTTTCAGCAAAATTTTATATTTTATCGGAGACCTGATTAGCCGTACCACCATGCGCTGGGGGCATGGGTACGGCTATTCTTTTTACAACAAATTGATGTTATATAGTGTGGATTTGGACAAAAAAGGGAAACTTTGGAAAAAAGTAAAACCCAAAAAACGAAAATGAACGATCAGGAAATTCAACAAAAAATAAAAGATATGTTGGAAAGAAACAACATCAAGATTGTTCACATATCATTGTTCGAAAAGCTGATGAATTGGTATGTGCTGGATTTCTTCAAAAGGGTAAAATATTTCTTTCAGGAACATGTGAATGGATACAATGAAACTGATCCTTGGAACGTGGCATGGTATATTGCACGAAAAGCTTTGCCTCCTTTAAAACATATGCGCAACAACTTTCATGGTACCAGCATTCGTTATCACAAAGATAAAAAGGATGGAACTGTTGTTGAATTGAATAATGTTGTTCCTGGACCAGATTCAGAATCATTAACCGAACAAGAATGGCGAGATGTGTTGGATGATATTATATTTGCTTTTGAATATCAAATAAAAAGTGATCATCCAGATTTTGATTATAAAGATAATAAAGGAATCAAACGTCAAAAACGAGGATTGAAACTTTTCAGCATTTATTATAATAATCTTTGGGATTGAAAAACTAAAGATGTTTGTCCATTATTTGAGGTAAAATCGTTAAAATTCCTGCCAGAATGTTTAAAAAAAGGAATATTGGGCATACAATTTATTAAAAATAATACAGTAGGATTGAAAGTATAATTATCTTTATAAATATATTATAACCACCCGCCAGTACCGAGAGGGAAGACGGTCAGGAGCATGGACCAAAAATCCATGCTCTTTGTTTTTATAAAGAGTTGACAATAATACTGCATGTTTTAAAGTAGGGCATGAACGCAGAGGAATATTGTCAAAATAAAAACAAACAAAGAAGCCAAAGAAAAATGCGATGTTTCACCCTATGTTTCTTCAGCATATTGTTGATTCAAATAATCATGTTATTTTTCATAAAATTGCCCCCACAAAAAATTAAAAACATGCAAAAAAGTTCAGAAACAAAGAAAAAATAACTTTGAAAAAAGCAAGTGTCATATTGTATTATATGGTCATACTGAGCTTCAGCAGCTTGAGCAGCGAAAGCATTGAAAAGATTAACCGTATAATTCCTTTGCCCAACGACAAAGTGTTGCATGCAAGTGTGTATGCTGGTTTTGGTTATTTGATAAGATCATCCGGTTTCAATCCATGGCAAACATTCATGACCGGATCACTTTTGGGCGCATTGGACGAACAAACCCAAAAGTATAGCAAGGGTCGGGACGTTTCATTAAATGATTGGATAGCCGACATGATTGGATTATTGATTGGATTATCCTTGATTAAAAAGAAATGAAAATATTGCAAATAGGAACAGGATCTGCAAACGATGACCTCTCAGATATCATAAAAGATCAACAACCTGAAATACTGATTCTTGTGGAACCTTTAAGGGTACACAACACCAGCATAAGAGAATGTTATAAACATGTAAAAAACAAACATCTGCTGAATTTGGCAATAACAACAGGGCAGGAGCAAACCATAACATTTTATCATCATTTGGATGATGGTCCCCTGTTTGAAGTGGCAGGAACAAGCAAAGAGCACATTATCAAACATGGCCTTGATCCTGACCGAATTGTGCAAAGCAACGTGGGGTCTATTCGAATCAATCAGCTTCTCGAAAAATACAATTTAAACATGCTGGACATTCTTTATATTGATGCGGAAGGAATGGATGACGATATTATAAAAGATCTGGATTTAGGCAAATATCTTGTCAAAAAGATATATTTTGAAAATCTACATTTGAAAAACCATGACATCTATGATTTTTTAAAAAATAAAGGATATGAAATAACACCGTTTACTGGCAAAAATGGTTGGACCAGCATGGCAGAAAGAAAGATATAATATAATGAGATCTGTTTCTGCAACAGCATCAGTTGCTATCATAATAAATAGTTGTTATAAATTCCACAAAACAACCATACCTTATATTATTGATAGTGCGAAACATGCCAATATTCCTGCAAGTAACATATATATTGTGGTAGGTGAGTGTGATACTGAAACTGATATCATAAAAGCAGACAATTATAATATAGTGCTGTGCAAATATGTAAATGTTGATTATAATGCAGCAATTTATTTTACACAAACCCAAAGAGGATTAGAAGAACTGCAAAAATACACGCATTTTTTTTATATGCATGATACGTGTATATTTGTGGATAATTTCTGGAACAATGTGTGTCGAGCCGCGTATGATTGTGATTCATACATAAAATTAAAACAAGAGTTTTCTGCAAGCACAGGTCTTTTCAATGTGAATTGGTTTATTCAAAATAAAAAAGAATTATTCAGTTATTTTGTTAATTATGATAAACAGCTTGCCCTCGTATACAAATCAAGTGCTGCAAATGCTGACTTGATATATACTAAGTTTAAAAATTTGCCCCGACATCTTGGGGAAGACTCGGTTTTTTCATTCGAGGATTTTAAACCCCTTGGATCTTTTTTTAATTATAATAACAACATTTCTAGCTTTATGATGCGTATATATAGCAATGAAGAAAGAAAAAGCTTTATATATTCACCAGGTATTATAAAATTTTATAAAAATTGGAAAGGTGATCAACCAGGATTCAAGTGGAATTTAAATTTATAAAATTATTTTAACCACATATCATAAACAAATGAATCATTCAAAGCATGAACATGCTCACATGAGTTTTTGCAGTGGCGGAAAATGTCCTGTTTGTTTAACGCCATGGCCTGCTAAACCTCCTCTTACCTTGCTTGAGTTGCAGCTACAAAAACTACCTGATGCATTGAAACTCAAGCAAGTTTCTTGGGGAGGTTTTGTGCCAGCAGGGATGTCAGGACAGGATCTTTGGACCATTTGCAAACGTGTTGACGATGAAAATCGAAAAAAATGAATATAACCTTAAAAAGGAGTGGATAGGGTGGGGTTGATTGGAACATTCACGGGAGGAACAACATTATTCTTTTTATCTTGTCCGCTTTGTGTATTCAATTCATTTATGAAACTTTCAATGCCCATATCACTCAAATTCAAACGATCATCCTCGCGATATAATGTCAGTGTTTGATCGTTTATTTTGACAACAATTGTTCCAGTATGACCGTTCACCATCATTATTAAGTTTCCATCTTTATTTTTAACAAAATTCAAGGTTATGTCATCAGCCTTGGAAAAAAACGGAACACATAAAAAAATGAATAAAAACAATCTTTTCATCTATATGAGACAAAAAATAACAAAAAACGTTGAAAAAGCAAGTACCCATATTATTATGGGCCTATGAAAAAGAAAAACATCAATCTGACTCGAGAAACAGCTAACCTTTTGCTGCTTGAATTGAAAAATCAAGCAGTGGAAGCATTGACCATGAGCAAGGAACAAATGCCATACTACACCACGCACATGGCAGTGTTTGGCAGCTATCTGGATTCCAACAAGGACAGATTAGGGGATTTGGATATTTTTGTGGAAATAAATTGCAAATGGGATAATTTGGTTGAAATGCAACGATATTTCCATGATCATCCCAGCAACAAAGCTCGAACGATTTTGCAAAGAATTGCTTATGGTAAGGAAATCTTTTT
>Ga0214917_10002111_pt1 | contig 24800 bp, 30 predicted proteins | sample LL_1208_BB_MetaG_FD_177983 | JGI IMG/M metagenome (GOLD analysis project Ga0214917, IMG submission 177983) | Freshwater microbial communities from Lake Lanier, Atlanta, Georgia, United States - LL_1208_BB | ecosystem: Environmental > Aquatic > Freshwater > Lake | place: USA: Georgia | collected...
TCATGATTATATTGATAATTCTAGCGATCGCTTTGAATATTATCATCGTGTCGAATCTCGCATACCATTCGACTTGGACTTTTTTAATAAGATCACTAACGGAGGCCTTCCGAATAAGACATTGAATGTCGTATTGGCAGGTACAGGTGTTGGTAAATCTTTGTTTATGTGCCATGTGGCAAGTTCGGTTCTAACTCAAGGTAAAAATGTATTGTATATTACACTTGAGATGGCAGAAGAAAGAATCGCGGAAAGAATAGATGCCAATTTAATGAATGTCACTTTAGATCAGTTGAAAGAATTAACTAAGCCTTTATTTGATAATAGAATTGAAAAGATCAAAAATAAGACACAAGGCAAATTAATTGTAAAAGAATATCCTACAGCAAGCGCTCATGTCGGGCATTTTAAATCTTTAATAAACGAATTGCAATTAAAAAGAAATTTTAGACCAGAAATAATTATAATAGATTATCTAAATATCTGTGCTAGTTCTAGATTTCGTGCTGGAGCTAATGTAAACTCTTATACATATATTAAAGCCATTGCTGAAGAACTTAGAGGCCTAGCCGTAGAGATGAATGTTCCTATTCTTAGTGCTACTCAGACTACTAGAGGCGGATATGGTAATACTGATGTAGAACTAACAGATACTTCTGAGTCTTTTGGTCTTCCAGCGACAGTTGATTTTATGTTTGCTTTGATTGCATCTGAAGAACTGGATCAATTAAATCAGATATTAGTTAAACAACTTAAGAATAGATATAACGATCCTACCTTAAATAAAAGATTCGTAATAGGTGTGGATAGGGCGAAGATGAAATTATATGATTTGGAACAGTCAGCTCAAAGAAACTTGTCTGACTCTGGGATAAAGTTGAATGAGGAAAAACTAGATAACTATGATCTAAGTAGTGTATTTAAGAAACCAGCTAGAGATTTCTCTAGTATAAAAATTTAGGAGACAATATGCTTTTCACTCCAGAACAATTAAAATTACAAGAGGAACAGAAGCCCGAGAAGGTAGTTCTTCAAGAAGTGGTAATGGACAAGCCAAAGAAACTAACTAAAGAAGAGGAAGAGATATTCTTCGGGAAAGAACCCGCGGCATTTTCTGACTAATAAATACTAGTACCTATGAAAATAAAAATTAACCTGCCAATAAGGGGGTGGGATGGAAAAATTAGTATTTACAATAAACGATCTGATTCAAATAGGTCTGTTCGTTGCAGCATGTTACGGGTGCTATAGAGCAGGGATTGATAGAGGAGTATCAGATACTCTTGAATTTTTAGAATCAGAAGGACATATAGAATTCAAATCAGAGGAGAAGTAAAATAGGGGGTTTAGGCCCCTATTTTTACCTTTTGTAAATCAATAACCTACAAGTGTTGTTCTTTCACAACACCAATACCGAGCATTTGACACGGAATACAGTTGGTTATATAATAATGGTATGATGAAATTAAATATTGGACAAACAGTAGACCTTAAGGTCAAGGCATACTCTCATCTGTATAAGCAAGAGGGTTGGATTGAGCGACAGGTTAAGGGTCAAGTAGTACAAAAACCAAAATGGTTGGATGATGACTATGTATCCGTGATGACTGGCAACCCCAATTATCCGGTATCGCATATTTACAAGCCAAATATTGTTGGATTCGACTTGACACAGGATCGTATTGATAGTAGAATGTTCATTGTTAGGTCAAAGTCTAAGGGCAAAACCTACAATGTAATCTCGCAAAACGGTAGTGTCCAATGTGATTGTATTGGTTATCAGTATCGTAAGTATTGTAAACATAGCACCGCGGTTAAGAAATTTATCCAAAATGCTTGACATGCGATTCTAACGATGTTAATATTATGGTATGGTAGTAATTAAATTTAAATATGAGAGGTAATTTTATTATGTCGATTCAATATTTTACAGTTGCAGGTGTTTCAACCCAGCATGGTGTTACTAAGGTTCGGTTCGCCAATGATATCGTGTCTCGTACTAAGCTACTGGCTAAGGGCGGACATAGTCCATTGGAACTGATTGAGCTTCCTAAAGCAATGACAAAGTCTGAAGCATGCCAGCATTTGCTTTCAGTTGGCGGAGTGTTCGAGCAGTGGACCGACCTTATTAATGAGACAATGGGTAAGAAATCAGGCAACACTGCAGCGCCGAAAGTTGCTAAGGCGCCGGCCAAGGTTAAGGCTCCTGCTAAGACCAACGCTGTTAAGCAACCCAAGGTTACAGTCGCTCCAAAAGCTGAGGACGAGGATCTTGAGATTGAAGAGCTGAAGCAAATCGCAGCTTAAACGTCGGGAGACGAATACGTGGGGGAGTGAGCGAGACATGAGAGCTCGCCTATTCTTAAACGACAATATGCGCCCCTTAGTAATAACGAGGTTGTCTAGTGTATAAATAATAGACAACAGGAGAAGTTATGTTTTGTATGTTACATTCCTTTAGAATTAGTACGGTATCAGGCTATGATAAGCCAGAGTGCCGTGCCACACAAAATCCATGGAGTGTGCTAGAGGGCTAGGTAACATACAAAACACAGTTTTTACCTGAAACCCTCGTAGCAGAAATGTTCCGAGGGTTTTTTTATTTTAGAATTGAATATCCTTACAGTTGACTCGGGTATCATTAGATGTTAATATAAGGGTATGGTGAAGAACGATACGTCGTTCGAAGCAGTAAAAAGTTCATTAATAATTTAGCGTACCAATACCAGGTTAGCTCAGAGGTAGAGCAGTGGATCGATAATCCATTGGTCAGTGGTTCAATCCCACTACCTGGTACCATATTGAAGCACACTTGAAGACCCGTCAAGGACCAACGCTACGATGCATAGACATATAAGCCGGGGCGAAAAAGTTTGGTATTAGTGTGTTTCAATATGGTAATTTGGGGGATTAGTATAGTTGGGAAAACACCGCGCTTGCACCGCGAAGTCATCGGTTCGATGCCGTTATCCTCCACCAAGTTGTGTTGCAACTGATCTGAGGAACTCCCGTACACCTCAGTGAGAATAACAAAAAAACGGGGCCAAATTTGGTCTCAAAGTGTTCATGGACGCACGTTGGCTTGTCACGCCAAAAGAAGGGGATCGTTACCCCTTGGGACCGCCAGTATTTGCGGGTATAACTTAGTGGTAAAGTAACTGGCTTTTAACCAGTAAATCGGAGTTCGATTCTCCGTGCCCGTACCAGTATATGCACCGTTCGACTATCGGTTAGGTCGCCACCCTTTCAAGGTGGAAAGATGGGTTCGATTCCCATACGGTGTACCAAGTTTTATGCGGGTGTTCTCCTGGGAGAGGACTCAGCCTTCCAAGCTGATGGAGAGGGTTCGAATCCCTTCGCCCGCTCCAAGTATTATCCGTCATTAGCTCAGTGGACTTAGAGCATTCGGCTACGAACTGAAGGGTCGGGAGTTCAAATCTCTCATGACGGTCCAATATATCTCGGTGTAGTATAATGGCATTACGTTGGTCTCCAAAACCAGTTATGGCGGTTCGAATCCGTCCACCGAGGCCAGTATTATTGGGGGTTAGCTTAGTTAGGTCTAAAGCACTAGTCTTTGAAATTAGGATCACTGGTTCGAATCCAGTACCCCTTGCCAATCAATGGTGGTTGTAGCACAATGGCAGTGCCCCGGTTTGTGAGACCGTTAAGTGTGAGTTCGAATCTCATCAACCACCCCAGTATTAGCTGGATTAGCTCAGTTGGTAGAGCGGCACGTTTACACCGTGTAGGTCGGCAGTTCGAGACTGTCATCCAGCACCAGTTATGCCTTCGTCGGTTAGTGGTAAACCAACGGTTTTGTAATCCGTGACTGTCTGTTCGATTCAGACCGAAGGCACCAAAATATATCACCGTGGTCTAATGGATAAGGCAACGCTCTTCTAAAGCGTCCGATGGGGGTTCGAGTCCCTCCGGTGGTACCAATTGTAGATTAGACGAAGTATTAGGAAGGTTGGCAGAGTGGTAATGCACCGGATTGCTAATCCGCCGTTCACGAAAGTGGGCGCACAGGTTCGAATCCTGTACCTTCCGCCAGTAATGGAAGCGTGGCAGAGTCTGGTTTATTGCGCTAGTCTTGAAAACTAGAGGATCTAGGAATAGGTTCCGTGAGTTCGAATCTCACCGTTTCCTCCAAGTTGTACAAAATGCTTGACATATATAACTACAGCATATATAATAATGAAAATAAAGTAAAAGACAATTCCGCGGAATTCGAGCATGGTGCACGGACCTGCCTGTTAAGCAGAGATTAGCTGAGATCGTTACTCAGACGCGGAGCCCTAGAGTCTCGTCAAGACTCGAACTCTTATATATACTAGTATACAGTTAGGAGATAACTATGTACTATACAATTTATAAGATAACAAATCAAATTAATGGCAAAATCTATATAGGATCACATAAGACCAAAAATTTGAATGACGATTACATGGGGTCGGGTAAGTATCTTAGATATTCCCAGAAAAAATATGGGATGCATAATTTTTCTAAAGAAATTTTATTTATCTTCGATAATCCTGATGATATGTTTAAAAAAGAAAAAGAACTTGTTTCCGAAGATTTTTTATCCTCAGAAAATACATATAATTTAAAACAAGGTGGTTTCGGTGGGTTTGATCTAGTAAATAAAACAGGTAAAAATTTATATGGAAACAATGGAAAATTAGGATTTGGTGGTGAAAACCTTATTAAAGGTAGATTCAGAAAAATGACACAAGAAGAAAAAAATAAAATATCCAATACTATGAAAGAAGGGTATAAATCGGGTAAACTTTTGCCAACTTTCAAAGGCAAAACTCACTCAGATGCTACTAAAAAATTAATAGGAAGTAAAACCTCTGTGCATCAAGCAGGAAATAAAAACTCTCAGTATGGGACAATGTGGATTACAAATGGATTACAAAATTTAAAAATACAAAAAACTGCCGAGATACCTGACGGATGGGTGAAAGGTAGAAAATTAAAAAAGTGAAGGTGGCAGAGTGGCCCAATGCAAGAGTCTGCAAAACTCTAAAACCGTGGGTTCGAATCCCACCCTTCACTCAAGATATGGGAGCTGTTCCCTACGGCGGACTGTAAATCCGTTGCCATAATTTGTAGGGTGGTTGGCAGTTAGGTTCAATTCCTTCAGTTCCCACCAGTATCCCCGGCCCTACGCCGGTCATCAAGTAGGCGGTTAGACTTCCGTGAGTAGTCTAGGTTAGCTATACGACCTCCCTCCGGGCCCTACATCCGGAAGGGTAAAAGACTGTGGCGGGGTTTGACCAGCCCGAAGATGGTACGGACAGGGTAACAACTCAAGTTGGGGCAGGTGGGAATCTGTAGCCGACACCATATTGAAGTACATTCTTTAAGGTCTTGGTCGTTACCAGCGTAGCAAAAACGGCGACAGAGTGTGCTTCAATATGGTAAAGTAAAGGTCGAAGTGGACCCGATCATTTTTAAAGGTCACTGACACATCGGAAAGACGGTGACTATATTCTAGCACATTAGTTGTCCCACAGAGGCCCAAGCTAATATCTGAGTAGTGTGCTAGAATATGGTCAAACAGACTTAGTGAGGTGGCAGACTAAAGACCAACTTCAACCGCGTAGATAGTCCGGACTATCGTTTGAAACGGAAGATGCGTCCATCCCCTGCCCTGTTTGACCATATTGAAACACATTACATGCCGGGTAGTTGGCGGTGGTAGCCCAACGAAGGATGCTTCTCCTACCAAGAAGTTTATAGTGTGTTTCAATATGGTGAGTAAGTGGGGACCGAAAAGTCCTCGGGCTGATCCCAGAACACGGAGACCTGAAGCGTGTATAAAGGTGGCGAGCCTTAAACGATGACACAGGCGTGATTCGAGCGACAACTACGATAAGGTTGTGCTGGAGTCGTAACCAGCAACTATATTCTAGCACATTTGCTCCCAATAGCAAGCGGGTCGGTTTGTAGTCCTAATGCTGGACGAAGGGTTCGAATCCCAGAGTGTGCTAGAATATGGTAATTAGATGAAAAAACAACGTATAGCTATATTTCATAATCATCCGGAGTGTAGTTTACAATGTGCCCATGGTATAATCAGAGCACTTGGGTTAACCTACGATATTGATTGCTTTAACAAAGACGAAATAACAGATTCTTACTTCAAAAAATATCAATTAATAGCTTTTCCTGGTGGTATAGGTGATAGCAATCGTTATATAAAATTGCTTAAAGATAAAGAAGATATTATACGGAATCATATATCTAAAGGTAAAAGATATCTTGGCATTTGTATGGGAGCATATTGGGCAGGCCCTCATTATTTTAATTTACTTAATGATGTAAATCCTGTACAATATATAAAAAGACCTAATGCTGAGACAAATAGAAGTTATGGAACAGTTGTTAATGTAAATTGGTTAGGGCATGATGAATCAATGTTCTTTTACGATGGATGCAGCTTATTAAGTAATACTAATAATTTTGAAACTATTGCTACTTATAGTAATGGTGATGCTGCAGCAATTATACAAAATAACATTGGAGTAATCGGTCCTCATCCTGAAAGTGATATCTATTGGTACAAGAAAAAGTATCTACATCCTTATTGGCATGAATATAGACATCATCTTTTATTGTTAAAGTTTGTAAAAAGATTATTAAGATAACTCGGATTGGTGAAATGGTATCATTCGTGCTTTGGGAGCATGAGGCGCAAGTTCGATTCTTGCATCCGAGACCACAAGGAGATAAATATGCCTAAAAAACCTGCAGTTAAAAAATCTGAACCCAAGAAAAAAACTACCTCTAATAAAGTAATAGAACCTACTGTAGCTCCTATAACCACGGGTGTTATCGAAGGAAACTACACTAAAACGGTCTATGAAAATGGGGAAAAAATTAGTTTTGAAATAGATTGGGATAGATTAAAAGAATATATGCGTACTGTTTAATTTTAGATTGTGAATAAGATAATTCATAATACATTTCCTTTTAATTATTGGATTATAGATAATTTTTAAGATGACATACTTGTTGAAAAATTATCCAACGATTTTTTAGATTATAATGACCCTAATTGGTATGTCTATGATAATCCTCTTGAAAATAAAAAAACAATTTCTAATTATTATTTGTTTCGTTCAGAAACATATAAAATATTTCATTACTTGAGTAGTAATAAATTCTTAAAATTTCTAAAAAATTTAACTAACATAAAAAATTTAATACCTGATGTTGGATTACATGGCGGAGGTTTGCATATTCATGGTTCAGGTGGTAAATTGAATATTCATTTAGATTATTCTATTCATCCAAAACTTAAATTACAAAGAAAATTAAATCTAATTCTTTATCTAAATCCTAATGCTCCTATAGAGTGTGGAACTATGCTTTTAAAATCTAGAATAACCGGATCAAGGCATACAGATGATTTATATCATGAGGGAAGTTTTTCTGGAGGATATTATGATAAAACTAAATTTGATGTTGTAGATGTAATAGGCAATATTTATAATAGACTTATAATTATGGATGCACAATGTATCCATGCTGCGAGTCAATATTTTGGTCAAGATAAAGATGATTCAAGACTAACACATTTATTTTTCTTTGATAATGTATAACTATTCTTTTAGTATTATAACACCTACACATAGTAGAGCTAACTTACCTTATCTTATAGAATTATATGAAAGTATAATATCTCAAACCTATAAACATTGGGAATGGATAATTTATCTAAACGGTGAACTGAAAAAAACAGATCTACCTTTAACTATTCTAAATAATAAAAAAATAAGAGTTTTTAGATATGACGGTGAAAATACTAATATTGGATTCTTAAAATCCAATGCTTTTAGTTTAGCTGTGAATGATATTTTTGTCGAGGTAGATCATGATGATATGATCACTTTCGATTGTTTGCATGAATTAAATGTTGCCTACCAAAATAAAGAATATGGATTTGTCTATAGTAATAATGCAATTTATCATATGGACAATGCCTTTATACCTTACGATAATTCGTATGGTTGGACATATACTAATTTTGACTATAAAGGGAAAAAACTTATAGCCATGAACAGTTTTGAGCCATCAAGTCATTCTGTAGGTTTGATATGGTATGCTCCAGATCACATAAGGTCATGGAGAAAAGAAGTTTACTATGAAGTAGGAGGTTATGATCCAAATAGATATATCTGTGATGACCATGATATTCTACTTAGAACTTTTCTCAAAACTAAATTTTATTTTATACCGAAAGTGCTTTACATTTATAGAGTGACCGGCAACAACACCTATCTAAAAAGAAATGAAGAAATACAAACTACTACTGTAAATTTATTTTTAGAATATGCCCAAAGATTAGCTGAAAAAGAAGCTGACGATTTAGGCTTGCTTAAGATAGATTTAGGTGGGGGTATTAATGGAAAAAATGGATATACTACGATTGATTTAGAAAACGGTGACATTATACATGATCTAAATAAAGGTATTCCTTTGGAGGACAATAGTGTTTATGTAGTAAATGCTAGCCATATTATAGAACATTTACATGATAAACATTTTACTATGAAAGAAATTCACAGAGTTCTCGCACATGGAGGTTGGGTTTTTATAGAAGTACCTAGTACCGATGGCAGAGGCGCATTTCAAGATCCTACTCATGTTAGTTATTGGAACGAAAATAGTTTTTTATATTATACTAGTGCATATCTAGGGAATTTTATTAAAAATACAGATATTCGTTTTCAAGAATTTAGACGACATACGTGGTTTCCTAATGAATGGCTTAAATCTTTAAATGTATGCGTAACATCGTGGTGGGCTGTAGCCAATAAACCTGGGGGCAAAAGACTACCAGGGAAATTAGAAATTTAGATTAAAATTAGATTACACCTTATAGATATAAAATAACCCTATTCAGGTAACTTCCCCCAATTATACAACATTACATGAGTAATGACTATACTTTCAGTACAACTGGAATTGTGAATTAGGGCAAAAGAATACCTGATCATACAAATGTATTATAAGTCTATTTTTATATCCGATATTCATCTAGGTAGTAAAGGATGCAAAGCAGATTTACTGGTCAATTTTCTTAAAAATAATACAGCAGAAAAACTATACCTTATAGGGGATATAGTAGACGGCTGGAAAATACAACAAAATAAATGGGCTTGGAAACAAGCCCATACCAATGTTGTGCGTCGAATTTTGGGGCATGCCAAGCAAGGAACAGAAGTGTTCTATATCGCAGGAAATCATGATGAATTTCTAAGACCTATGATTCCATATGGAATTTCTTTTGGAAAAATACACGTTCTAAATCAAACTGTGCATATGGGTCTAGACGGAAAACGTTATCTAGTTATACACGGAGATTTGTTTGATGGCATAACCAGGTTGGCGCCTTGGATAAGTTTTCTGGGCGATAAAGCTTATGATGTTTTAATTGTACTTAATTCCTCTTTTAATCGTTGGAGGCATAGATTTGGATTCGGTTATTGGTCTCTTTCTCAATTTCTTAAACAGCGTGTCAAGCGGGCTGTGGATTTTATATTTCATTTTGAGCGCAATCTTGTTAACTATAGTCGTAAGCGTGGTTTCGACGGAGTTATATGCGGACACATCCACAAGGCAGAAATTAAAAAAATAGATGGTTTTGTATACATGAATGATGGGGATTGGGTAGAATCATGTAGTGCTTTAGTAGAACATCATGATGGTCGCTGGGAAATTGTTTATTGGACAAAAGAATTACCAGATGTGGACATTGTTTCTTATAGTAGTTAACATTTATGATGCCAGTGATGTACCAGGGCGAATTCAATTGCAATTTAAAGATCAACCTAGTTGCGAATATGCTTTGCAAACTATGACAAGTTATGTTAAGTTTCCATGGTTTAGAGTTGACGGAAATTGTGTATTTGTAAAACCGAAACAATAGGAGAAAATATGTTTAATCTTTACAATCCTTTTTATTGGTATAATTTAGTAGCTGAATCTAAAGTTTCAGACCAAGAAACAGATCTTAGTGATAATATTGAAGAAGATCCCCAAGATTTTGATATAGAAGAATTAAATTACGAATGAAAACTGTTTGGATATTTCATTATGATGCTTTAACGGTTGAAAAAGACACAGAGACTTGTGCTTTAGTGACTCAATTTAAAAAAAATAATATTGATTGTAAAGTTTATCAACCAAAAAATTTCGATATAATTACCAGTAGAAAAAGCCATAAAAGTATAAGATATCAAGGCAACAAAATTGATTTACCTAATGCTGTGCTTGTACGGACTGGCGCAGGCACTAATTATTTTACACTAGCTTTGCTAAGACAATTAGAAAATTTTGACATACCTATTGTTAATAATAGTCAAAGTATATTGCATAGTAGAGATAAAATGATTAGCAGCCAAATTTTGGCAAAAGCAAAATTGCCTACACCGAGAACTATGTTAGTGAGCCATCCGATTAATGTTGATATAGTCGAACAAGAGATCGGTTTTCCATGTGTTGTAAAAATGGTTACAGGTAGCCAAGGTAAAGGAGTTTATCTTTGTAAAGATAAAGATATGTTTATTAACTTTATGGACCTTACCGACAATCTTAAAAGCAGAAAAACGTTAATTATACAAGAATTTATTAATAGTGGAGAATTATTTGATCTCAGAGTTTGGGTTATTGGGGGCAAAACTGAAGTAGCCATGAAAAGAATACCTCCGAAGGGCGATTTTAAAGCTAATATTACTAGGGGTGGAATTGGTGAACCATTTCAATTAAATGATGAAATTAGTGAATTAGCTAGTAAGACTGCCAGAGCATTTGATCTTGAAATAACAGGTGTAGATCTACTGTTTAATGGTGAAAAATATCTAGTTTGTGAAGCTAACAGTAGTCCAGGTTTTGAAGGCATAGATAAATACTGTTGCACTGATATGGCTGACCAAATAGTCAGATACGTAAGGAAACAAATATGAATTTTGATTTAGTTAGTGACCTACACATCGATCATTGGGGTCGCAATTTTCAAACCGATTGGTTGTATAATCAGAATAGTGATATAGTTGTTGTAGCCGGTGATGTTAGTGATAGTATCGATATTACTTGTGAATTTTTACATAAACTTACTAATTATTACTCCTATGTTCTAGTTGTTGATGGAAATCATGAGCATCAAAATTCAATGGAGGAGTTAGAAGAGTCAATACAATATTGGAAATCCTGTATTTCTCAAACATTGGCAATTTATCTTGGTGATCAGCAGCCTTTAATAAAAGGTGTAAGATTTATAGGGGTATGTGGTTGGTGGAGTTTTGATTTTGGGTTACCAAATATAAACCCCGAACTTACTATATCGACATGTAAAAATAAATATGGACTTACCGATAATATTATAAAAAATCAGTTTAATCAAAGTTTATTAGATGCAAATAATCTAACCAATATGATGGTAGACGCAACATTGGATCCAAATGTGAAAGATATCGTTGTTGTTACCCATAGTTTACCTCATACTAGTTGTATTAGTTGGAATAGATATCCTCCCGATCACAACATTGTCGGTTGTTATGGAAATTCTAGATTCCAATGGACTTTAGATGCAGATATCAATAAAAAATGCCGCTATTGGGTATTCGGGCACAATCATGATACAAAAAATATACCTTATAAGTATTTAAATTTTATTAGTAATCCTCGTGGTCGTAGAGAAGATTGGAATCGTGAAGAATATTCCGCTCAAACTTTAGAGATTGTTTAAGTATAAATGGATTTTATTACAGATGGGGATATTTTAAATTCTATAGATATTGATGATATTTGGATTATTGATAAATTTATTTTATCAAAAAAATTAGGTTATATTTGTGGTCCTGCTGGTGTTTTACCTCCAAAGGAAACAAAATATATAGTACGCCCTTGTATAAATGTAAGAATGTTATCTAAGGGTGCTAAATTTATGTATTTAAATGTGAGCGACGACATAATACCTGATGGATTTTTTTGGTGCGAGGTGTTTGAAGGGCGCCACAGAAGTTTTGATTACAACTGGGGTAAACAAACTCTAGCGGTTGAAGGTTTTAGGGATGATCCTAATAGATTGGACAGATTTAGTTATTGGGCCAAGATTAATGATGTATTTATACTACCAAATTTTTTACAGGAAATAGCTAATAGATACGAATGGTTTAATGTAGAAACTATAGGCGATAAAATTATAGAAGCGCATTTTAGATACAATGATGATTTTAAAAACCATACCGCAAACGTTATTATTCCTATTTGGAAGGAACATTTTTATGCCAGCCAGGAAGGTGATAGAATAGGTTTTTTATTAAAAAATGAATAATAGAATAGAAAACTATACATGGTCAATAATCTTTTCACCTTTTCATTTTTAGAATATTATTTTAAAAATTTAGATATCTGTGGTAGCAATTTTATAACAGGAAAAATGTAGTCATGTATTTTTGTATGGGTTTAGCATCTATTCCTTTAAATAAACTATTATGCAAAAAAATATATTAATAGTAACTGATAATTTACCAGATCAAATAAATGGTGTTGTCACAACCTATAAAAATATTGAATTATATGCACAACTTGACGGATTTAATATAATTTATATTACACCCAATGATTTTCGTCACGTAGACTGCCCAATCTATAATGAAATCAAATTAGCTTATCCGAGAGCAATGGGAAAGAAGATTGAGGAAACACGTTCAGATTATATTCACATCGCGACAGAAGGACCGGTTGGACTTTGGGCTCGCGCTTATCTTACTAAACACAATCTTAATTATAATACTGCCTATCATACTAAATTCCCCGAAGGACTTAAAACTTTAGTTGGGCTTCCTGAAGTCATTACATGGCGATACATAAAATGGTTTCATAAACATACTGGTAAAGTTTTGACTACTACTGATAGTATGGTTCAACAACTTAAGAAACATGGACTAGTAGCAGATATAATCCCCTGGACTCGAGGTGTTGATAGAACTATATTTAACGATTCTCTACGTAGTAAACTGACAAAAAAAATTAATTTGGTTTGTGTTAGTAGAATAAGTAAAGAAAAAAATCTTGACGAATTTTGTAAAATAGATTATTTAAATGCGAATAAGATACTGGTGGGAGATGGTCCTTATAGAGAAGAATTGGAAAAAAGATATCAAGATGTAAAATTCGTAGGTTTTAAAACTGGAACAGATTTGTCATATTTTTATGCAAATGCAGATGTTTTTGTTTTTCCTTCTATATGGGAAACATTTGGAATAGTTATGATAGAAGCCATGGCATGCGGTACACCCGTAGCTGCGTTTCCTTGCCAAGGACCATTAGATGTGGTTGATCAAGGAATAACAGGATTTTTAGAAAAAGATTTAAATTTAGCAATCACAAAATGTTTAACACTTGATAGATATGATGTAATGAAGGCAAGTAATAAATGGAGCTGGAAAGAAGCTTGGAATATTTTTAAAAATAATTTAACACCCATAAGGAGAAATAAATGAAACTCGAATTAAAAACAAATAGTTTGGAAGTAGTATTTGAATGTGCTGATGAAGATGCAGACCATGTTATAATTCTAGATAAAATACGAGGATTGATAGAAGAACTTGATTTTCATCAAGATGTAAAGTTATCCATAGTTTCTATTCCCGTAGATGAAAGTGACGATTTAGATTCAGAAGAACTGCCGGATGCTGACCCATTGGAATAAATGAATAAATGGGCGCTTGACACAGCGCCCTTTTCATTATATAATAGAATAAAATTGTGAGGATATATGAATAAACAAGTAGAAGAAATACTAAGCATTCTACAGGAAGAATGTGCTGAGGTAATTCAAATTATAAGTAAAATTCGCCGGTTCGGGGAGTATAATGTGCATCCAAATACCCCAACCTCCACCAATCTTCTTAGACTTCATGAAGAACTCGGCGATGTTATAGCTATGATTGAACTTCTTTCTGCTAACGATTACATAAATGTCAAACATATTCACATGTTAAAACATAAAAAGTTTACAAAACTTAAACAATGGTCAGGTATTGATATTAACTACGATAAACTAGATAATGCCCGGGTGGTGAAATAGGTAGACACAATGGGCTTAAAACCCATCGACTCGAAAGAGTCGTGCCGGTTCGAATCCGGCTCCGGGCACCAGGGATTAAAATGAAAAAGAAAATTAATTTAGAAGTAGTAAAAGAATTTATAGAAGTACAAGGCCCGGAAACTAAGATTTACATTGGTTGCGATTCTGAAAGATATCGAAAAAATAATATATGGTATGCAGATTATGTTCTTGCCATAGTAATACATAAGGATGGTAAACATGGTTGTAAAATTTTTGGTGAAATAATCACTGAAAAAGACTACGATCAAAAGGCAAATAGGCCAACCTTTAGATTGATGACTGAAGTTTATAAGGTTTCAGAATTATATCTTAGATTGGCAGAAGTGCTCGATGGTCGGAAAGTGGAAGTTCATTTAGACATAAATTCAGACGATGACTATATTTCTAATGTGGTCTTGTCCCAGGCAGTTGGTTTTATTAAAGGAACATGCAATGTAGTACCTATGGTTAAACCTAATGCTTTTGCTGCCAGTTATGCAGCAAATCGTCTAAAAGAACTTCATGTTGCATAAGATAAACATGGCTAAAATCACTTCGCAAATAGCAGCACAAAAAATTGGTAACATATACGATATGGTTTTAATTGCTTCTACCAGAGCAAGAGAAATTAGTAAAGGTAAAAAACCTTTAATTGATAGCTCAAATAAACCTTCCATTACTGCTATTCGAGAAATAGAACAGGAAAAAATTGGACGTGAATATTTGAGAAAACTGCGAAAGAAATAGTTTATCTTAGACGAAACCGCTCGTCATTTTTAGCGGAAATAAAATGGAGTTATTATGCTTAAATCACGTGTTTTAAAAGTACTACAATCTGGTCGTCAATTTACTCCTGCACAACTTGCAGGATTGACTAATTCCAATGAAGATAGCATTCGTGCTCGTATAAGTGAATTACGTGCTGAAGGTCACGCTATCTACACAAACACTACAAAGAATGATAAGAATGCTTATCGTCTCGGCACCCCAAGCCGCAAGATGGTAGCAGCTGCTTATAAATCTACCGGTGTTTCAGCTTTCACTGCGTAAGCTTTAATAAAGCAACAAGGGCACTTCGGTGCCCTTTCTTTTTGACTTTTTAGAACTAATAAATATTATGAAATTCGTTCCAATGGGGTTAAAATGACCAAAAAATTTAAAGAATTTAGAATAGATAATTCTATTTTAGAATCTTATCTAGAAGAAGATATATCTGTAGATTTATATGAGTCTAAAGATGATCCTACCAAAATAGGAGGTGTTTCTAATAACACTAAAGGTGTGTTGCACGAACTACTAGTAGGAAAGTTTTTAAATAATGGTCAACCTATGGACAAACATGAGGATGAGAATAAGTTAAGTCCCCAACAAGTTCATGATAATCTTAAAGCACAAATTCATCCAGAAGATTATAAAAAAATTGAAGCTAAAGCTAAAAGTGCTGCTGAAGATATAAGAAAAAATTTAACATCATCTTATCCAGATCATTCAATACATGAAGTAGTTTGGACATCAAAACCTGGTGATACGAAGAAAGTGACCGGAGTATCAGCATCTCAAAAAGAGGATTCATCTGATATCTATGTAACAACAAAACATAAAAAAACCGGCAAATTATTACATCATGGTATAAGTTTAAAAGTAAGCGATAAACCTTCTAAAGAGGTACCTTCATCAAGTTTAGGTATGAAATCATCTGGTTCACAAGCTGAGGCATTATTTAGAAAACATCAGCAAAAAATAAAACAAAAATATCCAGAATTAGCAGGAAAGACTTATAGCAATAGCGAAAAAAGAAAACAATGGGCACAGGAAAATCCAGAAAAGCATGCTGAAATAAAAAAGGAAAACTATAATTTACTTAAAGCAGTTGCGGAAAGTCATGCTAAGGAACTACAACAGAAAATAGATTCAGGCAATCATAAGTCAGTTATAGATCATCTCCGAGACGTCTTAGCAGCTAAAACTACACCAGCAGAAGAATCTGGTGTAGCTACTTTTCAAAAGCATACAACATATGTTACAGCTAAAGGCGCTCAACATAATACTTCTAAACCTGGACAAGAATATGAAGGTATTTTTAATGATCCTTCCAATATAGAAGTAAAATCTAGCGGCGGATCGGTACATTTTTATCACAAAGGCAAAAAGTTTGCTAGCCAATCCCAAAAGTTTGATTCTCAAAGTGATCCTTTAAGTAATTTAAAAAGTGCGGGCAAATCTACAGGATATAAACTTGCAACTAGCCCTGCATCTACACCATCATCCAAAACTGGCGCTCCAAAACAACCATATGAAGTGAAAATTCACGGATGATTAATAAATTTGTAAGTTTTCTTGCTGAAGAAAAGAATGCGTCAATACCACACCTTCGACATTTAGCAGGGGAAAGTCATTTCTATAGTAAAAATGAATCTGATAAAGAAATAGATAGATTAGAACAGCTACATAAGTATCTAAATAACGAACCATCTAAAGTAGAAAGTATTAGTATTAAGGCAGATGGGTCACCTGCATTTAATATTGGTCATTTAGTTGATCCAAATGATGGAAAATTTAAATTTGGAATAGCGTATAAAGGTGCTGCTAGAGGGTGGGCATTTAGCCATGAGGATGTAGATAGATTATATTCTCATAATCCTACACTACAGAATAAGATGCATCAGTTATTAGATCATGGAAGTAAAGTTGTTCGCCCGCAACATGGTATTATTCAAGGCGATTTCATGGGATCTAAGGAAAATGGAACTATTGCCGATGAAGGGAATAAGGTAAAATTTAAAGAAAACACAATAAAATATGGTATAGATAAAAATAGCGACGAAGGCAAAAAATTAAAAAAAGCAAAGATTAGCTTAGCTTTACACACTAGAATTGATGATGGTCATCAAGAATATAACTTGTTACCAGATAAATTTCCGTTTCATAATGATGTTCATATTTTTAATAACAGAGCTACTAGGTCAATGTTCAATTACGATGACCAAAAGAAAAATACATTTAATCTGCACTTTAATAAAGCAAAACAACATTTAGATCAAATAGAAGACCATGATAATTTAGTTGCAGGGCATACAGATCATCTGCAAACTTATATTAATAATACAGTAAAAGAAAATGTTAATCCAACCGTTTCTGGTTATAGAAAACACGTAGCTGAAAAATTACAAAAAGAAGTTGATAAAGTAAAAAGACCTGGGACAAAAACAATAAAGAAAAAAGCATTAGATGAAGCAGTGATGCATGTAGATTTGAATAATGAAAATTTCAAACATTTATTCAAAGCACATCAACATTTAGATACTGCTAAAAATGCCTTAGTATCTGCGATGGACGAGGGACAGCAACATTATGAACATACTATTAAAAATGAACCAACTAAACCCGAAGGATATGTTGTTAAATTTCAAGGTGGTAATAGTTTAGATAACGTAGCTAAGGCTGTTAATAGAGGCGAATTTTCAAGAAAGAATTTCTTAGATGAAAGCATTTAGAAACTTCATTAAAGAGGATAAGTCAAAGAAACATCTTGACGACTTTCTTTCTCATGTATCCTCTGAATTAGGACTACAAAATCTACCTAAAATTACTCTTATAAATGATAAGAAGTATTCAGTAGAAAATAGAAGCTTTGGTGGTTATTCGCCTGGGGCTAAAAGTATTACTGTTAATACTGCTGACAGACATGTCGTAGATGTTTATCGAACACTAGCACATGAACTAGTACACTATAAACAAGATATACAAGGAAGATTAACACCTGATAATGTTGCTGAAGCTGGTGCTACAGGAAGTGAATTTGAAAATGAAGCAAATACTTTAGCAGGAATAATAATGAGGAATTACGGTAGAAGAAATCCTAAGTTATTTGAGTCTTATCATATAGGCTCATAGAGAATAATAACACCTTGTCTATACTGTGTCAATGAAGAATATTAAAGAAACAGCTATATTGGTTAACTTAGCCAAACAATTTGGTCAGGATGTCGACACCAAAGATTTGGAAAAAGTTAATAGATATATACAAATTCAAAATAATATTAAAGATTCAGTTAAAACAAATGCTAAAAAAGATTTGGTTGAGGCTTTTTCAAACTTGAATAATCAAAATAAGAAAACTATAGAATATTCTAAACCTTTAGCTATAGATAAACCACAACACATATCAGAGTCAACGGATATTAGCACAAAACAGAACGAGGTAAAAAAAGATTTAGACATACCAAAATCACTAGCAGAACTTGCTGCAGAATCAATTAGCACAGCGACTCATCTTGAAGGATTTTTTAATAATCCAGATCCCGCTGAAGTAAATCCCGAATTAAAAGCTGTAACTCAAAAATTAAAATATATAGAGCAATGGATTAGTAAAATATCCATGCATGGTTCCGGTGGCGGGGCAGGGTCTATTGCCTTTTTAGACCATGAAACAAAATTAATAAATTTTCCTTCATATAATATTACAACTAAAGATTTTTATTTGGGCGTTAACTATGCTGGTAATGTTTCTTTAACTTTGCCTTCTATTGTTAAAAATGGTAGAATATATGTTATAAAGGATGAATCTGGTAATTGTGCATTTAATCCAATAACAGTTATAGGAAATGTAGACAATGATGCTGGGGGATTTATTTTGGCACAAAACAATGGCGGAATACAAATAATTTACAGAGATGGATGGAGAATAGTATGACATTTCTTTTTAATAGTGGTTCGGTCATTACTAACGAGGTTGAAATAAAGAACGATGCAGGAAATGCTCTTCCTGTAGTATTTGTAGAAGGATCACCCGCAATAACCACAACATTTCCTACTACCAATTATGATTCTTTTGGTAGATTCAGAACCACAACCCCTTATACTTTATTTGATTCATCACAAAGATATGCAGATAATGGAAAATTTGCAACATCTAATACATCGACTACAAGTTATTCTTTTCAAGCAAATACTGCTAGTATAGACATGGTAGTTGACACAACATCTTCGGCAAAAGTTTATAGAGAAAGCTATAGAGTTTTTGCCTATCAACCTGGTAAATCCTTGCAAATTATTAATACGTTTGTTATGAATACTAGCAAGGCAAATCTCAGGCAACGTGTTGGGTATTTCAGCACAGACAATGGTATTTTTCTGGAACAATCAGACAATGTGTATTTTGTAAAACGATCTAAAGTTACTGGATCAGTTGTAGATACAAAAATTGCTCAATCTTCCTGGAACATAGACCCTATGGATGGAACAGGACCTTCTGGATTGACTTTAAATCTGGCCTATCCTCAAATCTTTTGGATAGATATAGAATGGTTGGGTGTTGGCACAGTTAGAATGGGGTTTGTTATCAATGGGCGTTTTATTCATTGTCATTCCATACACCATGCAAATCTTTCTAGCTCGCCTGCTGGCGCTTATATGCAAACAGCATGTCTGCCAGTAAGATATGAAATAGAAAACACATCGATAACTGCAAGTTCTTCTACACTTAAACAAATATGCTCTACGGTGATTTCAGAGGGAGGATATGAACTATCAGGAAAAATGCGAACTGTAGGAATGCAACCACTTACAGCCACTAATTATAATCTTGCAACAGCCAATGTATTCTACCCAGTGGCCAGTATTAGATTAAAATCGACTCATTTAGATGCTATAGTCATTCCTAAAAATATAGCTTTGGTTGGCACAACACAAAGCGATTTTAGATATAAAATTATTTCGGGTGCCAATGTTACTGGGGGTACGTGGGTTTCTGATGGAGCAGATTCTGCTGTAGAATATAACCTTTCTGGTACTTCTGTTACTGGTGGAACAGATTTAAGATCTTCTTATCTGATATCTACAGGTAGTCAGAGTTTAACTGTAGACCTCAGAGATGGTGATTTTAAATTTCAATTGGAAAGAGATAGTTTTACTGTTACTCCTATAACCTTTACTTTAGTAGCAACTGCTAAAAATAATAACGATAAAGTATTAGCTTCCATAGATTGGGAAGAAATTACTTAGTTATTAATTTGTATATTATAAATAATTTATCCTTTTATATTTTAATGGAAAATCAATGTCAATAGCAGTAGTAGCTTGGGGTAGAGCTAATCCCCCAACCGTTGGCCATGAAAAATTATTTGATAAAACACTAGAACACGCAAAAGAAGTGGGTGGAAAAGCCCACATCTTTGTCTCTCATTCTCAGGATAATAAGAAAAATCCATTATCTTCATCTGAAAAAGTAAATTTTTTAAAGAAAGCATATACAGGTAAACAAGTACAGATCGGATCTTCCTCCCCAACTAAACCTAGTCTATTGCATATTGCTAGCCAATTACATGATGCTGGACATACAGAATTACATATGTTGGCTGGGTCTGATAGAGTACCAGAATATGAAAGATTATTGAATCAGTATAATGGTAAAGAAGGTCCTCACGGTTACTATAATTTTAAGAAAATTAAAGTTATTTCTGCAGGTGAAAGAGATCCAGATTCTGAGGGTACAGAAGGCATTTCTGGCACTAAGATGAGATCGCATGCTATTTCAGCCAATAAGTCTGAATTTATGAATAATGTTATATCTAAATTATCAGACGAAGATAAAGAAAAAGTATATAAAAGAACAAGAGCCGGTATGGGATTCAATGAGGACTACGAAAATCCATACAGATTCGATGACGGTACTCCTCAGGGAACTGAATATATGAAAAAAATGACACCTAATTTTGAAATCAAATGTCCTGTAGGAGAAAAATTTAATACAAATACTGGAAAATGTGAACCCATAGGCATAAAAATGGAAATAAGAGAAAGATTTTTAACAGGTGAAATATTAAATCTTGGAGAAAAAGTAACTACTATAGATGGAGTTACTGGAGAAATAGTTTATAGAGGTTCAACCTACGTTACTCTAAAATTGGAAAATGATAGCACAGTGAAGAGATGGATTAAAGATATAAAATTAGAACAAGCATATGAAGGCGAACCTAAAGAAAAAACAAGTAAAAAATTGTTTAAAGATTTTTCTAAGGTTAAACAAGAAAAATCTATGGTTGAAAGCTATTCTAAAGTATTTAAAGAAAGACATGGCATACCATTAAACGAAAAACTTCCTTATCTTTTAATGAATGAGCAACAGAAACAGGAACTAAAAGAAGAAAAATCACAACTTGAATATGCTGGATATACTACAAAGAATTTTGATCGTTCAGATAAAGCTTTTCAAATGTTCCAAAAACTTATTAAAGAAGCTGGGCCTCAAAAAAATGTAACACCTGTAGCTCAAGTACAAGCAGGTATTGATATGAAACCCAAAACATTGAAACAAATGCAATTTAAACAATATTTAGGAATTTAGATGAACCCCTTAGCTGAAATCCTTAAAAAATTATTAGCAGATGTTATAGCATTTTCTATGAAAGTGCAAAAATATCATTGGAATGTAGAAGGACCCAATTTTCCTCAGTACCATGAATTTCTTGGTAATTTATACGAAGAGGTACACGCATCAGTGGATTTTATTGCTGAACTTATTAGAACGTTAGATGTAAAATCGCCTGGGGGGTTAAAAGAATTTTTAGAAATGTCATCTATAGATGAGAATACTAATGATTCTGATGCTTTAACTATGTTTAAAAATCTATTGAATGAAAACGATAAACTAATTGCAATATTGTATATTTCATATAAAGCATCTGATGAGACTGGAGAGATCGGCATAGCTAATTTTTTACAAGATAGAATTCAAGCTCATGAAAAACATCGTTGGATGTTGAGGGCTATCACCAAATGATGAATGAAAAACAACAACAACTAGTATTAGCTGCACTAAAATCCACGGATTCTTATCTTGGGGTGTTAAAGGATGCTGAGAAAAAAGGTGGCAGTGAAATGCATATACATGATTTTACACAACACTATACAAACGCGCACAATGCTTTAACTGCACTAAATAAAATTAATCAACATGAGCCATACATGAAAGAGCATGTAGGCGATATGATTAAAGTTGCTAACGATGAGGATACTTCTCTTGCAGATGAACCATATGCCCATGCACTTAAAGGGGCAGGCGAAGAAATGGATGAAGATTTTGGCGGGGAAAGAAGTTACACCAATACAACAGATTACATAATAAATCCTAGAACAGGTAGAAAACAAAGAGCAGGTAAGATATATTTTTATACTGAAACTGATCCAGAAAAAGAAGCAGAAAAAGCTAAAAGAAAGCGAGAAATAGAAAAGAATAAGCAAATGGATGCTGGACAACAAGTTACTGAAATTAATAATTTTTTAGAAAACAAATCAAAGTTATCAGGCATACCTGTGGATGTATTATTTGAAGTGTATTCTAGAGCGTTTGACGAAGGTATAGACCCAGAACTTAGAGTTAATTCCTTTATAGTTAAAGGAAAAGCATACCATGCAGATAAAGATTTACAAGAAAAACGTATTATAATATCTGATTCTGATATGGATAAAATGGTAGAGGATTTAAAATGGGAAGATATAGAAGATATATTTAAAGAAAATGTGGAAGAACTAGATGAGGCAATTTCAGCCACTACTAGAATTAAAAAAGGCCAGCAATTAAAACGAAGAACACCAAGACTAGGCCAACAGAAAGATATTAAGTTAGCTAGATCAGCTGATCTAGATACATTAAAAAACAGGGCCAAGATTGCTGCTAGAAGAGCAATAATGAAAAGTCTTTTAAAAGGAAGGAAGAAGCACCAATTATCTGCTCAAGAAAAAGATAGGTTGGAACAACAAATAAGAAATATGAAAACTGTTGTTAATACCTTATCAATAAAAATGTTACCTAAAGTAAGAGACCTGCAAAGCAAAAGATTATCAGGTAAGGGTAAAAAATGAAACAATTCAGTCAATTCAAAATACAACTACAAGAAGAAGTTTGCCCTGTTGCGACAAGAGACCTTCATGTCAATGTAGAAAATAGACAACATGCTATTGATGAGTATGTATATGGTCCTGCTAATCCCAATGAACCGGGGGATTACTGGGAAAGATTGGCAAAAATTTGGGACATACCTGTTGCTGAAGCAAGTACTATGAAATGTCTTAATTGCGCTGCATTTAATGTAACACCTAAGATGAAAAAATGTATTGCTGATGGTATTGGGCCTAATGGTATGGATGTTGTAGATCAAGCAAATTTAGGATATTGCGAAATACTTCAATTTAAATGTGCTGGGGATAGATCTTGTAGCGTTTGGCTAACCAATGGTCCATTAAAATGAATGAAGATTTAAGAAAGTGGTTTAAAGAAAAATGGGTTCGCATGGACACCAAGGGCAACATCAAAGGTGATTGTGCAAGAGAAGAGGGTGAAGGCAAACCTAAGTGCCTACCATCATTCAAAGCATACTCTATGAGTAAAAAAGATAGAGCATCTGCAGCAAGAAGAAAGAGAAGAGAAGACCCGGTAGCTGATAGACCAGGCAAAGGCGGCAAACCAATTAATGTTAGAACAATGGAAGAACAAATGGATATTTTCGAAGGTAACAAACCTACAAATCCTGAATTATGGTCTAGAGCTAAAGCTTTAGCTCGTTCTAAATTTGATGTTTATCCTTCAGCTTATGCTAATGGCTGGGCAGCTAAATGGTATAAGTCTAAGGGTGGTGGCTGGAAATCTGTAAGCGAAGGTACTGACGATGAAGGCGGTATGGCTAAAGGTGAACTGCAAACAATCGCATCTAAAGCAAAAGAACTTGCTAAGATGATGAAAAAGAATAAACAATTAGATGCTTGGGTTCAATCCAAGATCACTAAAGCCGACGATTATGTCGGATCGGTTCATGATTTTCTGAAAAATGGGAGACAAGAAGTGGACGAAAGTAGAGTATCTTTTAGGGATTTTCTCGAGGAAACTTCATGTTGCGAAGAATGCACTGACGATGCATTCTACGGATCTGTGGAAGAAGATTTTGACCCAACAGGTAATGAACAGTATGAGGATTGGGGGGATGATGAGACCATTCATATTTCTACAGTAATGGAAAAATATTTGCCTATTCTTAACAATATTCAAGAAACAGTATTTAGTTATAACCCATTTAAATCTACTTCCAGTACTTCTAAAGGACACACGGTAGTTGGAATAACTAAAGATGAACAAGGTCGTAAAGGCGCTAATATTTTAAAACATAAAAGTGGTGGTTATTTCGCAGCACCTGGTTCATTAACTAGACAGGAGGGCGATATTCATAATACACCAGAAGCAGCGGCCAAGGCATTTCATGCTAAAAGAAAAGAAAATTTAGCTGAGGCAGATACCCCCTTATCTTTTATACTCAAAAATCCAGGTAAAAAATTGCCCATGCATCTAGATCCCAACAGACCTTTCGACCCGGATATGCCCAAGAAAAATCCAGTGGCTAAAGCAGGCAAATATGGACAAGGGTTTTCTATAGCAAACCATTTAGCTAAGCAAGGAATGGCAAGTGTAAAAGAAGACGAAACTTATGAAGCTGCAAATCTTGCACAACAGGCAGCTATTGCTATAGCCATGAAGAAAGCAGGTAAAAAACCCAAGAATGTTGACGAAGCTAAATATCAAAAATTAACTCCTCGACAAAAATTTACTAATTCTTTGGCACGTGCAGGCTATGATGTAAATGCCAGCTCAAAACGAATACAAGATCTATTAGACAAGCAA
>Ga0214917_10002112_pt1 | contig 24794 bp, 21 predicted proteins | sample LL_1208_BB_MetaG_FD_177983 | JGI IMG/M metagenome (GOLD analysis project Ga0214917, IMG submission 177983) | Freshwater microbial communities from Lake Lanier, Atlanta, Georgia, United States - LL_1208_BB | ecosystem: Environmental > Aquatic > Freshwater > Lake | place: USA: Georgia | collected...
TGCCGGTGGCGGCACGCACAGCTTCCAAGGGCGCAACTTCCTCATAAAAGCGGCGTTGCAGACGGCTCTGGCCGGTCGCCATGGGGTAGATACCAAAGTTGCGCTCGCCCACGGTGATGTGGGGGGTGCGCGCGGCATCGTCCGGCAGCATCAATTGGTAGCTGCGATCGCAGGCCAGTGCCAGCTCCAGGTAGCTGCCGACAAAGCAGGAGCCGGGCTCAATCAAGGCAAACAAGCTGCGTGAAGACACGTCCAGACGGCTCAAGGTACGGCGCAGCAGGCCCGTGGTTTCGCGCACCAGCCAGTGCTTGGCGTGGGCTTGCAATACTTCGTCCATAGCCAACACCGCAGCGCCATCGCCCTCAGTTTTGATCAGCCAGATGCCGATAGCCAACTCGTTGGTGCGCATGTGCAAGATGGCGTCCTCCAGCTCGCGGGCCATGCGCAAGGGGAACCATTGCGCGCCCTGTGCTTCGATGTCGGCGACGGTGGAGGGCTGTGTGCCCTGCGGTGCGTGGATTGTCCACGTGGCGGTGCGCTTGGCACGGTCGATTTCCACTTTCAAGGTGCTGTAGTGCACGCCGTCAGCGCTGATTGTGCGTTGCAGGGGCGTGAGCGCCACGCCTTTGCCGTCGGCGGGGCGGTCGCTTTGTGCGGCCAGAGCCAGTGCACGCTCGCGCACGCGGGCGGCAAATTCGGCGGGCTTGGCCAGGTCATCGACCAGACGCCAGTCTTTGGCTTTTTGGCCGCGCACGCCTTCGGCGCTGGTGCAAAACACGTCGGCCAGGTCGTGGCGTACGCGGCGCTTGTCGGTAACGCGGGTCAGGCCGCCGGTGCCTGGCAGCACGCCCAGCAAAGGCACTTCAGGCAGGCTGACGGCGGAGGAGCGGTCATCGACCAGCAGGATCTCGTCGCAGGCCAGCGCCAGTTCGTAGCCGCCGCCAGCGCAGGCACCGTTGACCGCCGCCAAAAACTTCAGGCCGCTGTGCGCCGAAGAGTCTTCCAGACCGTTGCGCGTCTCATTGGTGAATTTGCAGAAATTGACTTTCCATGCGTGGCTGCTCAAGCCCAGCATGAAGATATTGGCGCCGGAGCAAAACACTTTGTCCTTGGCGCTGGTAACTACCACACTGCGTACTTCGGGGTGCTCAAAACGGATGCGGTTGATAGCGTCGTGCAGCTCGATGTCCACGCCTAGGTCGTAGCTATTGAGCTTGAGCTTGTAGCCGGGGCGCAGGCCGCCGTTCTCGTCAAAGTCCGCTTTGAGCGTGGCCACCGGGCCCTCAAAGCTCAGCGTCCAGTGGCGGTACTGGCTGGGTTCAATCTGGTAATCAACAAAGTTTTCAGTGTTCATAGCAGCCTCGCAAGTTAACACGCACAAAAGTGCATGTGGTTAAAGTAAATGCATCATAGTGCATAAATTTTGGAGGTGCAAGTTTTTTTAAAAAATTTATGGGGCGAGTTCCAGGTACCCGCGAACCGTGGAGCGCAGCAGGGAGAAAGTGGCCTCCTCGTCCTGGGCGCTGGTGTTGATGGCGAATTGCGCTTTGGAGTAAAACGGCTGCCGCCCGTCCAGGATGTTCTTCAGGTCTTGCAGGGCTTCTTTGCTGGCGGCCATCGGGCGCATATCCCCCTGGGCGGTGACTCTGCGCAAGTGGTCCACCGGGTCGGCTTGCAGCCAAACGGTGGTGCAGTGCGCCAGCAAGAGGTTAAAGCTGGCCGGGTCTGACACCAGACCACCGGGCGTGGCGATGACGGCTTCGGGGTAAATCTGAATGCATTCTTCCAGCGCCCGGCGCTCGTAGCGGCGGTAGGCGTTGATACCGTACAAGGCCTGGATTTCGGCGACGCTGCAGCCTGCAAATTTTTCAATCTCCCGGCCAAGCTCCACAAACGAGTAGCCCAAATCTTCGGCCAGCATCCGCCCCAGTGTGGACTTGCCCGCGCCGCGCAGGCCCACCAGCGCGATACGGGTGCTGCGCTCCTGTGCCATGCCGCCGGTGCCCAGCATCTCGCCAATGGCAATGCGCACCCGGTGCAATGTGGGCGCGTCGCATTGCTCCAGCATCTCGCGGATCATCAGCCAGTCCGGGGACGACGTACTGACGTCGCCCAACAGTTCGGCCAGCGTGCACTGCAAGGCCTTGGCCACTTGGAGCAGGACCAGCACCGAGGCATTGCCCAGGCCGTATTCCATGTTGGCCAGGTGGCGCTCGGAGACCTGTGCGGCGACCGCCAATGCTTTGCGCGTCATGCCCCGGCGGGCACGCAGCGCACCTACGCGTTGGCCCAGACCGACCAGATAAGGGTGCTTGTCTTCGTCCTCCGACGGGGTGTCCTGAATCGTAGGCGTGGTATTTTTTTGGTTAGGATGCAATATAGTGCTTGACATATCGAAAAAATGAAATTAAGGTCCTCTTACGCACAATAATGCATTTTTTTGAATGCTGCAAGTGAGCCAGATCAAACAAACCAAAGATCGGCGCACTTGCAGACCTGACACCAATACCTGCATGGTGGTCTGCCCAAAAGGGCGGCGCTGAGCGAAAACGAGGAGCATCGATATGGCAGAAGACATGGCAATGGACCCGCAGGGTGAAGTGTTCAATTTCGCGCAGTACCTGCTGGACTGCAACGCAGATCGCGGCGAGCAACTGGCCTTCGTCGATGACCAGGGTGAACTGCGCTACAGCGCCTTGGCGCAGCGGGTGCGCGCGGTTGCGGGCGCGTTGCAGGCCAGTGGCGTGCGCCGGGAAGAGCGGGTATTTGTGCTGATGCACGACAGCATGGACTGGCCTTGCGCATTTTTGGGCGCCATGTACGCGGGCAGCGTGCCGGTGGCGGTCAACACCCTACTTAAAGCCGAGGACTACGCCTACATGCTGGCCAAAAGTCGGGCGCAAATCGCCGTGGTATCGCAGGCCTTACTGCCGGTGTTACAAGAGGCTATGGCGCAAGGGCCCAATGAGTTGCGCCAAGTGGTCGTCTCCGGTGCCCAAGGTGCGCTGCCCGATGGTTGTATCCGCTTGGAAGACTGGTTATCCGGGTCGGCGCCGCTGGCGCAATGCGCTTTCACGCACCCGCATGATCCAGGCTTTTGGTTGTTTTCCTCGGGCTCCACGGGCCGGCCCAAGGCCACGGTGCACAACCACGCCAATCCCTACTGGACCGCCAAGCTTTACGGGCAGGATGTGCTGGCGTTGCGGGACGGGGATGTGTGCTTCTCGGCGGCGAAGTTGTTTTTTGCCTACGGCCTGGGCAATGCCCTGACCTTTCCCCTGAGCGTGGGCGCCACCACGATTTTGATGGCCGAGCGGCCGACGCCCGATGCGGTATTTCACCGGCTCTCGGGCGGGGTGGGCGGGCAAAAGCCCACCGCGTTTTTTGGCGCTCCCACCTTGTTCGCCGCGATGCTGGCTTCACCCGCGTTGCCTGCCGCCAAGACCATGGCAGTGCGTTTGGTTTCATCGGCCGGCGAGGCTTTGCCTGCCGACATCGGTGAGCGGTTCAAGGCCCATTTCGGTGTGGACATTGTTGACGGCATCGGCTCTACCGAGATGTTGCACATTTACCTCTCCAACCGGCCCGGCCAGGTGCGCTACGGCACGACCGGCTGGCCCGTGCCCGGCTATGACATCGCCCTGCGTGATGACACCGGCCAGGACGTACCCGACGGCGAGACCGGCGACTTGTTCATCCGTGGCCCCAGCGCCGCCATGTTGTACTGGGGCAACCGGGAAAAAACGCTGGAAACTTTCCAGGGCGCCTGGACCCGCAGCGGCGATAAATATGTGCGCAACGAAGACGGCAGCTACACCTACAGCGGGCGTAGCGATGACATGCTCAAGGTCAGCGGCATTTATGTCTCGCCCTTTGAGGTGGAGTCCACGCTGATAGCGCACCCGGCAGTGCTCGAGGCGGCGGTTATAGGCGTGCTCGACGCCGATGGTCTGACCAAAACGAAGGCGTATGTGGTGCGCAAGCCGGGGCAGCAAGTCAGCGCCGAGGACCTCAAAGCCTTTGTGAAAGACCGGCTGGCGCCTTTCAAATACCCGCGCATGATCGAATTTGTATCCGAGCTGCCCAAGACGGCGACCGGGAAAATCCAGCGCTTCAAGCTGCGCGCGTTGTCGGCAGGGCAGGCATAACTGTTTGAATGACATCGGCTAGCATTGGTCGAAATGCCTAGCGCTGACAAACCCACTGTAGCGGCCAAGCCGCGTAAATCGGCCGTGCGCCGCCAAGAGATATTGCGCCATGCCACAGCCTTATTCGACCGAAAAGGTTATGCCTACACCTCGCTGGACGATGTGGCGCAGGCGGTGGGTATCAAGCGCGAGGCCTTGTATTACTACTTTCGCAGCCGCACCGAAATATTGATTGCCATCGTCGGCCCGCAAACCAGTGGCTTGATCGATGGTATGCAGGCGGTGCTATCGCAAACCCTTCCTGCACAGGAAAAACTTCGCTTGGCGATCCGCAACCACCTGCAGCGCTTTGACCGCCATTGCCTGGAAATGACGATTTTCTTGCGCGATGGCGTGATGGGCGGCAACGAAGAATTGCACGTAGCGATGCGCCGTGTCTGGAAAGACTACGAGTCCATGTGGACGCGCTTGATCGATGAGGGCAAGGCGGCAGGCGAAATCTCTGACCTGGGCGACTCCAAGATGATTGCCTTTGGCATTTTGGGCATGTGCAATTGGCTGGCGCGCTGGTACAACCCACGCAAGTCGGCGCCTATTGACAGCATCATTGATACCTATTTCGCCATGCTAAGCCAGGGCCTGCAGCCCATGCACCAGAGGGCGGGTGAACCAAGTGCGCTTACGGCACCAGCGCGAGTGGCTAGACCCTCGCAGCCCCGTAAAAAATCTACGTGATGTAAAAAATATTTTTTCTGCATCCAGCGGCCAGCGCAGGTATCAAATGCAAGCCTTACAAAGAGAAAATCCCCACAAGGACTGAAACCCCCTTGCGGTGGCGCGTTTATTAATTTACACTAACGTAAATTAATGCACAGGAGTACCCATTGGTATCCAAAGACCACGAAGGCAAGGTGTACCCGCCCTATCAAGTGCGGCCCGACCGCACCATGGGCTTGCAATATGCGCAAGCCTTGGGCCTGGCCGCCTTACCGGCGCGGCCCCCGCTGACCTACCTGATATTTTTACGCGGCGAAACCCAGGGCGTCGATTTGTTTAGCGATCTGGACATACCGCGCCACAAAGCCTTGCACGGCGGTCAGCGCTACGAGTGGTTCGCGCCGGTGGAGTGGGATGATGCGTTGGAAGTACGCGTACGCATAGACCGGGTACTAGAAAAAAACAGCAAAGCCGGGCCCTTGTGGTTTGTCGATGCCACCTTTGATTACCACCACGCCCAGTCCGGCGCGTTGGCGGTGCGCGAGGTAACGCGCCTCATTAAGCGGGGTGCGCCATGAAGCCGGGTGAAGTGCTTTTCCAAGTCCGCGTACCGGGCTCCTCGCGCGAGACGATTGCCCTGTTTTCGCAAGCCACGCAAGACCCCAACCCCATCCATATCGACGATGCATTTGCCCTGCGCTGCGGCTTTGCGCAGGTGATACAGCAAGGGCCGATGACGACGGCGCATTTCGCACGCTTGTTGGCCGAGCATTGCGGTCCGGACCAGGTGCGCAGTCTGGATCTGTCCTTCAGTGCGCCGGTGTTTCCGCTGGAAGACTTAGACCTGTTGGCCACGGTAGAGCAAGTCGCCAATGGGGTGGCGCTGCTGGCCCTGGTGGCGCAAAAAATGGACGGCACGGTCACCGCCAAAGGGCAGGCGCAGCTTGCACTGCACCCGTCATGACAACAAAGCCCTCGTGCGAAGTCGTGGTCGCCGGTGGCGAAGTCGGGGCCTTCGGGCTCTGGCCCGACAGCAGCTTGCAGACCTTGGCCCAGCCGGTAGTGGACGCCGCTTTACGGGATGCTGGTGTGCAGGCCACACAGCTAGAAGTGGCCTTTGTGGGCAATGCCTTTGGCGGATTGATGCAGGGCCAAGAAACCATGTTGGGGCAAATGTTGCTACCTGCGTCCGGCGTACAAAGCATCCCCGTACACAACATCAAAAACGCCTGCTCCAGTGGCGCGGACGCCATGGCGTTGGCTTGGAGCGCTGTGGCGCATGGGCAGTACGACTGCGTGCTGGTGCTGGGCGTGGAAAAGATGACGCACCCGGAGCGCAGCCGGGCCATGGCGACACTGGCTTCGGCCTCGGATCGCCAGCCCACCGACCCTGGCCGCTCGGTGTTTATGGACCTCAATGCCGAGCGCGCCAATAGCTATATGCGCCGCTATGGTGCCACCCCCCGCCACTTCGCCCTGTGCGCCGCCAAAAACCGGCAGCACGCCAGCCTCAACCCCAAGGCTGCGGTACGCACGCTGATGGACGCCGACGCCATATTGCAAGACCGCATGGTGCTCGACCCCCTGACCCGCGCCATGTGCGGCGGCATCGCCGACGGCGCGGCTGCGGTTGTTTTGGTCAGTAGCGCTTTTGCGCGCCGCTATGGTTTGCAAGGCCCCAAGGTGCGCGCCTCGTGTGTGGTGTCGGGGCAGCCCCAACGCAGCGCAGACCAGCCTAGTGCGACGGCGCGCTGCGGCGCTTTGGCTTTTGCGGCGGCGGGCCTGGACCCGCGCGATGTGTCGCTGGCCGAAGTGCATGACCCGACCGCGCCGCAAGAGTTCATCGACATCGAAGACCTGGGCCTGTGCGCGCCGGGCGAGGCCTTTGTGCTGACCGAAAGCGGGCACACCCAGCTTGGGGGCCGCATGCCCGTCAATGTGTCCGGCGGCCTGACCTGTCGGGGCCATCCGGTGGGTGCCACGGGGGTGGCGCAAATCGTGGAATTAAGCAGGCAACTAAGCGACCGCGCGGGGCCTTCACAGGTGCAAGGCGCGCGATGGGGCCTGGCGCAAATGGCTGGGGGTTTGCTCGGCAGCGACTCCGCAGTCGCCTGCGTCCATCTTCTTGAACGTGGATAGGAAAAAAATGACAACTTTGAATAGGCGTGAAATCAGCAGCACGGTACGCCCGACGTACGACCTGTACATCAATGGCCGATGGCATAGCCCGCACGCCAGCGAGCGCATGGAGTGCCACAGCCCCCTGACACAAGCGCTGCTTACCACCGTGCCCGAATCGGACCAAACCGATTTGGATGCCGCTGTACAAGCCGCTACCCGAGCGCAGCCGGGCTGGGCCAATTTGAGTGCCAAAAAACGCCAGGCCGTGTTGGAAGCGGCGGCCGATGCGCTGGTAGCGCAGCTCGAGCCATTGGCTTTGCTGGAAACGGCCAACACGGGTAAACCCTTGCGCGAAAGCCGGGCCAATGTGTTTACTGCGGCCGACCGCTTGCGCTACTACGCCGGTGCTTGCCGCGTGTTCGAGGGCGTGGTGGTGCCGGTGACGCCGGACATCACCAGCTACGGGCTGCGCCAGCCCCTGGGCGTGGTCGGCATCATTGGTGCGTGGAACTTTCCGCTCAATATGTTTGTCGGAAAAATCGCTCCGGCCCTGGCAAGCGGCAATACCGTGGTCTATAAGCCTGCCGACACCACGCCCGTGACCACGCTGGAAATTGCGGCCTTATTCGGAAGCATTTTTCCGCCGGGGGTGATCAACGTCGTCACCGGCAGCGGTGCGGGCACGGGCGCGGCCATGGTGGCGCATCCCGGCATTCGCAAAATCTCGATCACCGGCTCCACCCGTACCGGCCAGCGCGTGATGGCAGCGGCCGGTGCCACGCTCAAGCGCCTTACCTTAGAGCTGGGCGGCAAAAACGCCCAGGTCATTTATCCCGACGCCGATTTGGACCGTGCGGCCCAAGGCATTTTGCTGGGTGCGTTTCTCAACCAAGGCCAGGTGTGTACCGCTGGCAGCCGCATTTACGCTCATGCCAGCGTGGCCGATGCGCTGAAAGCAAAAATCCTGGCTTTGGTGCCCAATCTCAACATCGGCGACCCTTTTGACCCGAATACCCGCATGGGCAGTTTGTCCTCGCGCGCGCACTTTGACCGCGTGAGCGACTACATCGTCACCGGTGTGCGCGAAGGCGGGCGCATCTTGTGTGGCGGGCATCCGGTGCAGGTAGACCAATACCCCAAGGGCTTGTTCATGGCGCCCACTTTGTTTGAGGGCGTGGACCCACAAGCGCGCATGGCACGCGAAGAAATTTTCGGACCAGTAGCCACCTTTGACCGCTGGGATGACGAAGACGCCATGTTCGCCCAGGTCAACGCGGTCGAGCAAGGCCTGGCCGCGGGGGTGTGGACCAGCAGTTTGTCACGCGCACACACAGCGGCACGCGCTATTCACACCGGCCGGGTATGGGTCAATTGCTACAACCTGTATCCGTCTGGCGCAGCGTTTGGCGGCAGCAAAGCCAGCGGCTTTGGCCGCGAAGATGCCTTTGAAACTTTGCTCGATTTCACGGAGGTCAAAAACGTGATCGTCGATGCCTCGGAGACCGCACGCGGCTTTTATGCCTAAGCCCGCGTACTTCGCATCTCAACATGTAGTTATTCAATAGAAAAGGAAACAAACCTATGTCGCAAGCCTTGATGGAAGCACCCGCGCAAGCCGTCGTCACCGCCGCCGAGTTCTGGGATCAAGACCCCGAGTACCAGGACTTATTACTCAACCTGATCAACATCCATGTGGTCAGTGAGTTGTATGGCGGCGATATTTTTGAGGCCAGCATCTTGCGAGCGCCTACGGCCGAATTCAAGATGCGTATGGCGCGCACTGTGATGGAGGAGTACGGCCACCACTTGCGCTACCGCAAACTCATGGAAGAGCTAGGCCTAGATTGGCAGGAATACGCGCGCAGCAAAGGGCATTTGTCCACCTTTGACACGCCTATGGAGTCCTGGGCCGACCAGGCAGTTTTTTTGGCGATCTTGGACCGCGCTGCAGCCCACCAGTTCCGCCATTTTGTGCAATGCCGCTACGAGCCATTCCGCCAGGCAGCGCAAGACACGCTCAAAGAAGAATACGGCCATGTCGGCCTGGGTATGGACGCCGTTAAAGCTTTGCTGCAAACCGACGAAGGCCGCGCCCAGGTGGAACACGCCTTGCACAAATGGTTGCCAGTGGGCTTGCAGTCTTTTGGTGCCGATGCGTCCAAGAAAAACGAGCGCTACCGCCACTTTGGTATCAAACAAGACACCAACGAAAACATGCGCGCGATTTACTGGGAACAGGTGCGCGCTTTTGTTACCGAGGACTGGGGCTTTGCCCTGCCCGAGGACTACACCCAGATTTGGAACCCCAGGGGCCAGCAGGATACCGACCGTGCGTATTGAGCGTGCGCGAACAGTCGCCTCTGTGCGCGCGGCATTTGCGTAAGGGCGCTCGATGTACACATTGACACTGGACGGCAGCGACCAGGCGGTGGCCTTGTCCACGCAGGAAACCGTGCTGGACGCCTGTCTGGCCCAGGGCCTTGAGCTGCCCTACAACTGCCGCTCGGGCGAATGCGGCGAGTGCTTGGCGCAATTGCAAAGTGGCACGGTGCGCCAGCTACCCGGCAGCGACCCGGCGGTATTTACCGAGGCCATGCGCGCCCAGGGCATGGTGCTGACCTGTATGTGCTTTGCCACTTCCAACCTGGTGCTCAAAGTGCCCTTGCGTGCGCGCAGCGGCCCAGCGATACGGCAGTTGGATGCGGTGATCGAGTCGATCGTCTGGCACGGCCCGCGTACCGCACAGGTGCGCTTGCGTTGCCCCGAGGCAGTGGCCTTTGAAGCCGGGCAATATTTTGGATGGCAGGTGCAAGGCGTGGCGCATGCGCGTTCTTATTCGGTGTCGGTGGCACCGGGTACGGACCGTTTGGAATTTATGGTCCGCATCTACCCCGGCGGGCAGATCAGCGCCATGCTCAAACGCCATGAGTTGGCGCCGGGCGATGTCGTGGGTTTGCGCGGCCCATTTGGCACTTATCGCTTTGATGCCGAGCACCCAGGACTCGCCGTTTTTGTGGCCGGTGGCACGGGCATCGGGCCGGTACTCTCGCTGGTGCAAGCGGCTTTGCGCGGCCCGGCGCAGCGCAAACTGCTGGTGCTTTTTGGCGCGCGCGATGCGCTAGAGATAGCCGCTGCCAGCGCCTTGCAACAATGGGCTGCGCGCGACGCGCGTCTTCAGTTTGTGCCGGTGTTGTCCGACGAGCCCACCGACTCCGCATGGCAGGGGCTACGCGGCACCGCCATCGACGCCCTGCAAGCGCAGCGCGAAGATTTTTTCGGTGCCACCGCCTACCTGTGCGGCCCGCCGCTTATGGTGGAGGCGGCAAAAAAAATCTTGCTCGCAAAGGGCCTAGATGCTGCGGATGTGTACTACGACCGCTTTGCGCCCGCTTCCAGCGGCGCTGCTCCATGAATATGCCGATACCTGGCGGGACGGCGCAGGGCCAGGAGATGGCCTTGTATGCCGACGATGGCACTTTGCTTTCTTGGCGTCTGTTCCCCAACCCTGGGGCGCGCGTGCGCCTGGTGCTGAGCCACGGCAATGGTTTGGCGATGGATGGTTATCAGGTGTTTTGGCGTAACTTGCTGGCTGATTTTGAAGTCGTGGTGTTTGATTTTCGGGGCCATGGGCGCAGCCAGGCGGGCGCTGCAGCGGCGCACCACTGGACGCAGTTTGAAGCCGATCTGCAGGCCTTGTGCGATGCCTTGGCGGCGCAGGGCGATGCGCGCCCGCTGGTGGGCGTTTTTCATTCGCTTAGCGCCGTGACCAGTTTGCGCCATTTGGACCGCTATGGGCCGCGTTGGGACGCGCTGGTGCTGGTGGACCCGCCCCTCAGTCCGCCACCCGGCCATGCGATGGAAAGCGACCATGCGCATGAAGTGCAATTGCTGGCCGAAGCGGCCTTGCGTCGGCGCCCGGCCTTTGACAGCCCGCAGCAACTGGCCGACCGTTTTGCGCGCGTGGCCGTGTTTGGCGTGTGGCAGGCGCAAGCCTGCATGGATATGGCTGTGGGGACTTTACGCCAGGTCGCTGGCGGCGGTGTATGGCAGTTGCGCTGCGCGCCCGAGCGCGAAGCCTTGGTGTACCGCAACAACCACTGGCCGCTGGCGCAACAGGTGCTGGCCAACTGTCCATTCCCCGTGCATTTGTTGGCCGCAGACGCGACCATGCCCGGTAGTGGATTGCCCGCGCGCTACGCCTTGGACTTGCATCAAAGCAGTGTGATTGGCTACACGTCGATTGCCGGGACGGGACACTTTTTGCAGCTCGAGCAGCCCCAAGCCTGTGTTCACGCTATCGCACAATTTGTACGGCAAGCCGGGCTATTCGCGAGCGCCAGCTATAAGGCTTGATAGAGCTCAGACCAGTGAACTTAAAAACGAGGAGGACACCATGAACACCAGCCACGCCAACCTAGCAAAGCCCCCTGGCCTGACCGGCAATGTGGTGGACTACCTGATGGAATTGCGCATGTCTCCCGCACAGGCTGCGCGGCCTTATCTGGTGTGCCCGGATGTGACCTACAGCTTTGGCGATGTGTATCGCCGTGCCTGCCAGGTCGGGCACATGTTGCGCGCCCACGGCATCCAAGCCGGAGACCGGGTGATGTTTATCGTCCCAGACGGCCTGGATTTTGTGTCGCTGTTTTTGGGCACCATGAAAATTGGCGCGGTTGCGTTGCCGCTCAACACTTTTTTGCTGGCCTCGGACTACGCCTATTACGTGCGCGACAGCGGAGCCAAGGCATTGGTTGTGGGGCTGGACTTGTTGGCGCGCGTCGACACTATTCGTCAGGCGGCGGATTTTCCAGCGTTGTTGTTTTCCACGGGCACGCCTGCGCCGGGCTATACCGACTTCAAGGCAGCGGTGGACCCCATGCCGCAGGAATTGGCCACCTACGCTAGCGATGCGCAGGATCCGGCTTTTTGGCTTTACAGCTCGGGCAGCACCGGTAGCCCCAAAGGTGTGGTGCACACGCACGCACATATCTATTGGGCCACCGAGTTGTTCGGTTTGGGCAATGTGGGTTTGAACGCCGACGACCATATCCTGTGCCCGCCCAAGATGTTTTTTGCCTACGGCCTGGGCAACCAGGTGTATTTCCCCCTGCGCGCTGGCGCCAGCATCGTGGTCGACGCCGATCCCATCAAGCCCAGGGCAGTGCTAGACCATATGCTGGCCCACCGCCCCACCGCCATGATGGCGGTGCCCACTTTGTTCGCCGGTATTTTGGAGTTGATGCGCACCATGGAGCGCGCGCAGATTGCGCAGGCCTGCAGCCGCTTGCGGGTCTGCATCAGCGGTGGTGAATTGCTGCCCCCGGCCTTGTACCGCAAATGGCTGGAGGTCACGGGCAAAGAGATTTTGGATGGCGTGGGCACGACCGAACTCACGCATATGTTCATGATTAACCGTCCCGGCGCGGTGGTACCCGGCAGTTGCGGGCAGATCGTGGACGGTTACGAGGGCGTTTGCCTGGATGAAAACGGCGCGCCCCTGCCCTTTGGTGAGATCGGCAATTTATTTGTCAAAGGCCCGAGCGCCGCCCAACAATATTGGAACAAGCCAGAGCGTACCGCGGCCACTATGTGGGACGGCGGCGTTCTCACCGGCGACAAGTGCTACCAAGACGCGCGGGGAAATTTCTTTTATGTGGGTCGCATGGACGATATGTTGCGCGTGGGCGGTGTCTGGGTCTCTCCCACTGAGATCGAGTCGGTGTTGGCCGAGCACCCCGGCGTGCTGGAATGCGCCGTGATAGGCGCGCCCGATGAACACGAGATGATCAAACCCAAGGCCTATGTGGTGCTGCGCCAGGGCTTTAGCGGTGATGCCCACTTGCAAGAGGGGATCCGTCACTTTTTGCGCGAACGCCTGGCGCATATCAAATGCCCGCGCTGGATCGAGTTTTGCGCCGAGTTGCCTAAAACCGCGACCGGCAAAATCCAGCGTTTCCGTCTGCGGGCGCAATCGGTCACGAAGGACTAAGCGCCTTGCCGCAGTGGATTGACCTAGACCTAGTCGCAGGGCCTGTGCACATCGAGTACGAATGGCTGGATGCTGCTCCTGCTCACGCGCCGGTGATGGTGTTCTTGCACGAGGGCCTGGGGTCACTAGCCATGTGGAAGGATTACCCGGCCCGCCTGTGTGCCGCCGCGCGCTGCCGAGGCTTGGTCTATTCGCGCCCCGGCTACGGGCAGTCGCAGCCGCAGCGTGCGCGCCAGCGCTGGGGCACAGATTTCATGCACATCGAGGCCTACCACGTCCTGCCCGCCTTGCTGGCGGCGTTGGGCTTGCAGCCTCTGGGGCAGGCTGCGCCTATGCCCCATGGGCATACGGACGCAAGGCCCGCGCCGCCGCTGGTACTTTTTGGCCACAGCGACGGCGCATCGATTGCGCTTTTGTTCGCCGCCCGCTACCCGAGATGGCCCGTTGCCGTGGTGGCAGTAGCACCGCACTTGTTTGTGCAGGACAAAACCCTTAGCGCGATTGCGGGCTTGCAGGATCCGTTGCTTGCGCGGCCTTTGTTAGCGCGACTGGCGCGCTACCACCGGCACCCTGATGCAGTTTTTACGGCCTGGAGCCAAGCCTGGCTAGCACCAGAATTTGCCGCATGGTCGATTACTGACACAATCGCGACGTTGTGCTGCCCGGTGCTGGGAGTGCAGGGCTTGGACGATGAATACGGGACAATGCAGCAAATTTATGCGTTGCGCGATTTGGCTGGGCCGACGCAGTTGCTGGAATTGACCGCTTGCGGGCATTCGCCCCATCGCGATCAGCCCGATGCCTTGACTACCGGTGTTTGTGATTTTTTGACATTTTTACAAGGAGATTAGACATGCATCCACCACTGAAGCCACTCATCCGTTGGGTCGGCAGCGCAGTTGCAGTGACCGCGATCACCACCACTGCGGCCTTGGCCCAGAACACAGGCAAGCTCAAGGTCGGCTTTATGCTGCCCTATACCGGAACATTTGCTGCCTTGGGCGTCGCGATTGAAAACGGATTTCGCCAGCATGTCACTGAACTCGGAGGTAAGGTCGGTGGCCGCGAAGTGGAGTACTTCAAGGTGGACGATGAGTCCGAGCCCTCCAAAGCCACCGACAACGTCAACAAGCTGATCAAGCGCGACCAGGTCGATGTAATTATTGGCACCGTGCACTCGGGCGTGGCCATGGCGATGGCCAAGGCAGCCAAAGAAAGTGGCACGCTACTGATCGTTCCTAACGCCGGCGCCGATGCAGTCACAGGCGCTATGTGTGCCCCCAACATCTTTCGCAGCTCTTTCTCCAACTGGCAGCCGGGCTATGCGATGGGTGAAGTGATGGCGAAAAAGGGCATCAAAAAAGTAGTCACGATCACCTGGAAATACGCAGCCGGCGACGAGTCGGTCAAGGCCTTCAAAGAGAGCTTTGAAAAAGGCGGCGGCACGGTGGTCAAAGAGCTGAGCCTTCCGTTCCCGAATGTGGAGTTCCAAGGTTTGCTCACTGAAATTGCGGCTACTAAGCCTGATGCGGTATTTACCTTTTTCGCCGGTGGCGGCGCGGTCAAATTCGTCAAGGACTATGCGGCAGCGGGCCTCAAAGGTTCCATTCCCTTGTACGCATCGGGCTTTTTGACCGAAGGCATCTTGGATGCACAGGGCGCTTCCGCGGATGGTATCTTTACCGCCCTGCATTACGCCGACAGCCTGAACACCAAGCGTGACAAAGCCTTCCGTTTGACTTACGCCAAGACTTACCGCCTGCAGCCCGATGTGTACGCCGTACAAGGCTATGACGCGGCGCAAATGCTTGCGGTGGGCCTGAACGCGACCAAGGGCGATGCCACTAAGGCAGCGGATATTTCCGCCGCTTTGCGCAAAGCCACCATCGACAGCCCGCGCGGCCCATTTACTATCTCAGCCTCGCACAACCCGGTGCAGGACTTTTATTTGCGCCAGGCCAGCGACAAGGAAAAAGAAAACAAAGTGGTGGGCATGGCCAGCGCCAAGCTGGCTGACCCCGGCCGCGGCTGCAAGATGTAAGGTTTTGGAGCGATCAGCCCGAGGGCTGGTGCCCTAACGCCTCGCGACGTTAGGCGCGGCCCTCAATCTTTATGGATCTCACCACCTTTCTTATCCAGTGCCTGAACGCGCTGCAATACGGACTGCTGCTTTTTTTGGTGGCATCCGGATTGACGCTGATCTTTGGCATCATGGGCGTGATCAACCTGGCCCATGGCAGCTTTTACATGATCGGCGCTTACATGGCGTTCGCGCTGGCGCCGTGGGTGGCCTCCACAGTGGGCGGCGGATTTTTCACCACGCTGGTTTTGGGCTTGGTTTTGGCGGTGGCACTCGGCTATTTCCTGGAGTGGGCCTTTTACAGCTTTTTGTATACGCGCGAGCATTTGCAGCAAGTGTTGATGACTTACGGTCTCATATTGGTGTTTGAAGAACTGCGCAGCCTGTTGGTCGGTGATGACGTTCATGGCGTACAGGCACCGGATTTTTTGTCCGGCAGCATCCCGCTGGGGGACATGATGGTGTACCCGGTCTATCGCCTGTTTATTTCGGGCGTGTGCCTGTTGCTGGCGTTGGGCATGTATTTTGTATTTGCCAAAACCCGACTCGGCATGATGATTCGTGCAGGCAGTACCAATCGCGAAATGGTGCAGTCGCTGGGCATTGATATCAAGTTTCTTTATCGCGTCGTGTTTGCCGCTGGAGTGGCGATTGCCGTGTTGGCCGGTATGGTGGCTGCGCCGGTCTCCTCGGTCTATCCGGGTATGGGCGGTTTGGTGCTGATTATTTGCTTTGTGGTGGTGGTGATCGGCGGCATTGGGTCCATACGCGGCGCTTTGCTGGCGTCCTTGTTGATTGGCTTGGTCGATACCTTTGGCAAAGTGTTGGTGCCACAGGTTGCTGGCGTTTTGGTCTATGTGTTGATGGCGGCCATTCTTTTGTGGAAGCCCGACGGATTATTCAAGGCCGGTTGATGCGCACTCAACTTCCCAAATTTTTGTTCGTGCTGGCCTGCTTTGCAGCGCTTGCGGTGTTCCCGCATGTGGCGGGCAAGTTCGGTATCGATCTGGCTACCAAGATCATGATTTTCGCGGTCCTGGCGCTGAGCCTGGAACTGTTGGTCGGTACCACCGGTTTGGTGTGCTTCGGGCAGGCCGCATTTTTTGGTATCGGCGCGTACGCTACCGTGCTCTTGTCGCCCTCGGACGGACCGGCCTCGTTGGCGACGCTATTGCCCTTGTGCGTGCTGCTGGCCGCAGCCTATGCACTGGTGGTGGGCGCGCTGTCCTTGCGCACCAAAGGGGTGTACTTCATCATGGTGACCTTGGCCTTTGCCCAGATGGCGTACTACGTTGTGCATGACACGCCTTTGGGCGGCGGTACCGATGGCATCTATCTCATGATGAAGCCCGTGTTGGGTGACTGGCTCGATTTGGATAAGCCACTGGCGATGTACCGCTTTACCCTGGCTTGCCTGTTGGGTGCGTTTGTGTTTTTGGCGTTGTTGAGTCGCTCTAAATTTGGCCATGCGCTAGCCGGCATCCGTGTGAACGAGCAACGTATGCGGGCCACCGGTTTTTCTACGTATCCGTACAAATTGGCTGCCTTTGTGGTGTCCGGTGGTATCGCCGGGTTGGCGGGCTTTTTGTTTGCCGTGAAAGATGGGTTTGTGAACCCCGAAATGATGAGCTGGCATATTTCGGGCGAGGTGCTCATCATCATTATTTTGGGCGGTTTGGGCCATTTGCGCGGCGCCTTGATCGGTGCATTTGCATTCGCCCTGTTGCAAGAATTTTTCCGTTCCGAGGCCATCTTTGGCGAGTTCGCCAAGCACTGGCATTTGGGTTTAGGGTTGACCATCATCACCAGTGTGGCGGTGTTGCCACGCGGTTTGGTGGGTATCCCAGCGCAATTGCTGGGCCGCAAATCCGGTGCACACGGTGGTGCTTCGACACCGGTAAAGGCAGGTCATGCATAACTCCGACGTGTTACTGCGCGGCACTGGCATCAGCCGTCGCTGGGGTGGCCTGACGGCCTTGGACAATGTGTCCATCGAGGTAGCGCGCGGTAGCGTGCACGCCGTTATTGGCACCAACGGGGCGGGCAAGTCCACGCTGGTCAATATTTTGTCGGGCGAACTCGAGGCATCGGCGGGCTCGGTGCATTTGCTGGGGCAGGATGTGAGTCGCTGGAGTCAGCCGCGCCGTGCCCGCGCCGGTCTGGGCCGTAGTTATCAACGCAACACCATTTATCCCAGCTTTAGCGTGTTGGAAAACTGCCGTCTTGCTGCGCAAGCGATGCACCAGCAGCCTTGGGCTTGGTGGCGCAGCGCCAGTGCTTGCGACAAGAGCATGCAGGCAGCGCAAGATGCGGCTGCGCAAGCGGGCTTGCAGGATTTGTTGCAACGAGAAGCCGGTCTGCTATCGCATGGCCAAAAGCGCCAGCTTGAAATCGCGATGTGCCTGGCTACGCAGCCCTCGGTGCTTTTGTTGGATGAGCCGCTGGCAGGCATGGGTGCCGAAGAAACCGAGCGCATGCTGGAGTTGTTGACCTCGCTCAAGGACAGCCACGCCATGCTATTGATTGAGCACGATATGGACGCGGTGTTTCGCGTGGCCGACGTCATTACGGTGCTGGTTAATGGGCAACTCATCGCTTGCGGCAGTCCCGAGGTGGTGCGCAATAGCCCCGAAGTGCGTGTCGCTTATTTGGGAGACCATTAATGCACCGCGCCGCTTTGATAACGATCGAAACCCAATGCGTGGTGCAGCACCTGTGCAGCGGAGCCCGCCATGATTGAGCCCATTTTGCAAGCGCGCGCCATTGAAGCCTGGTACGGCTCGGGCCAGGTTTTGTACGGCGTGGATCTGGATATTGCGCCCGGCCAAACCATGGGTTTGCTTGGGCGCAACGGCATGGGCAAGAGTACGCTGATCCGCACTCTGCTGGGCCATGTGACGCAGCGCAGTGGCAGCATCCGGGTCTTCGGGGTGGATGTGTCCAACAGTCGTCCGCACGAAGTAGCGCGTTTGGGCGTGGCCTATGTACCCGAAGGACGCGGTGTGTTTCCTAATTTGACGGTGCGTGAAAACCTGCTCATGGCGGCGCGTGCGGGTACCGATGGTCGCAGCGACTGGACGTATTCACGGGTGATGGAGACCTTCCCGCGTTTGGCTGAGCGTTTGTCTAATCTGGGCTCCGAGCTATCGGGTGGTGAGCAGCAAATGCTTTCGATCGGACGTGCCTTGATGACCCATCCCCAACTCATCATTCTGGACGAAGCCACCGAGGGTCTGGCGCCATTGATCGTGGCCGAAATATGGCGCGTCATTGAAGGTATACGCCAAAGTGGCATCGCCACCTTGATCGTGGACCGCGATTACCGCAAGGTATTGGAGCGCTCCGATACCGCCATCGTGCTGCAAAAGGGCCAAGTCGTCATGCAAGGCAATGGTCAGGACCTGCTGCATGACCCGGCGCTCGCGGGGTTTTTGGGCGTTTAGCGCAGCACCCGCAGCCCAAATAAAAACGGCACCCGCAGGTGCCGTTTTTTTGTGGAGCAAAAGCCGCCGCTTATTTGCGCTGCGCCTTCACCTTCAGGCGCCATGCGTGCAACAGCGGCTCGGTGTAGCCACTGGGTTGCGCCAGGCCTTTGAACACCAGGTCAGTGGCCGCTTTGTATGCCTTTGAAGTATTGAAATGGCCTGTCATCGGCTGGTACAGCGGGTCACCGGCGTTTTGGCCATCAACCACGGCAGCCATACGTTCGAACGTGGCTTGCACTTGCTTTTTGGTAACGATGCGGTGCAGTAGCCAGTTGGCAATATGCTGGCTGGAAATACGCAGCGTAGCGCGGTCTTCCATCAGGCCGACGTTGTGGATGTCGGGCACTTTGGAGCAGCCCACGCCCTGGTCAATCCAGCGCACCACGTAGCCCAATATGCCTTGCACGTTGTTATCCAGCTCTTGCTGCTTTTCTTTCTCGCTCCAGCCGGTGTTGGTGGCTACGGGAATCGTCAATAAGTCATGGAGCAGCCCAGCGCGTTCTTTGCGCAAGTCCACTGTTTCCAGTTGTTTTTGCACGTCACTGACCAGCACCTGGTGGTAGTGCAGGGCGTGCAGCGTTGCGGCCGTCGGGCTGGGCACCCAGGCAGTGTTGGCACCGGCTTTTGGATGGACGATTTTTTGCTCCACCATGGCCTTCATCAGATCGGGCATGGCCCACATGCCTTTGCCGATTTGCGCTTTGCCGCGCAGGCCGCAGGCCAGGCCGGTGAGCACATTGCTGCGCTCGTAGGCGGCGATCCATGGCGTGGCTTTCATGTCGGCTTTGCGGATCATGGGGCCTGCGTGCATGGCGGTGTGCATTTCGTCGCCGGTCCGATCCAAAAAGCCGGTATTGATAAAGGCCACGCGGCTGCGTGCAGCGGCGATGCAGGCTTGCAGATTCACGCTGGTGCGGCGCTCTTCGTCCATGATGCCCAGCTTGACGGTGCTTTCGGGTAGGCCCAGCAAGGCTTCAACGCGTCCAAACAATTCGTCGGCAAAAGCCACTTCGGCCGGGCCGTGCATCTTGGGCTTGACGATGTACACCGAGCCCTTGCGCGAGTTACGCACCAGGCCCGCGGCGGCATCGGCCTTGGTGCGCTTTAAGTCGTGGATCGCAATGGCCGTGGTGACCACCGCGTCCAAAATGCCCTCGGGGATTTCGTGCGTGCTGCCATCTTTGGCGGTGTAGGTGATGGCCGGGTTGCTCATCAAATGGCCCACATTGCGCACAAATAGCAGCGAACGACCATGCAACACCACGGGTTTGCCATCGGCACCGGTATAGACGCGGTCGGCGTTGAGGCCACGCACAAAACTCTTGCCGCCTTTGCTAATCGTCTCGGTCAGCGTGCCTTGCAAAATGCCCAGCCAGTTGCGGTAGGCCAGTACTTTGTCTGCGGCATCGACCACTGCGACGGAGTCTTCCAAATCCAAAATGGTGGACAGCGCCGCTTCCACCACCACGTCAAACACACCGGCGGCATCGGTTTTACCAATGGCAGTGCTGCGGTCGATCTGGATATCGAGGTGCAGGCCGTTGTGCTCCAACAGCACCGAAGACGGCGTTTTGGCCGAACCTTGGAAGCCTTTGAACTGCGCGGGTGTGGCCAGGCTGGTATTGCTACCGTCTTTCAAAGCGACCGCGAGCTTGCCGCTTTTCACGCTGTAGGCCACGCTGTCTTTGTGCGAGCCTTTGCGCAAAGGCGCGACCTCATCGAGCAGCTTGCGGGCGTAGGCGATTACTTTTTTGCCGCGCTTGGGGTTATAGGCTTTGCCGTTAGGGCCGACTTTGGTCGCTCCGCCGTCTTCAGCGATGACGTCGGTGCCGTACAGCGCGTCATACAAGCTGCCCCAGCGTGCATTGGCGGCGTTCAGCGCGTAGCGCGCATTGAGCACCGGCACCACCAGTTGCGGGCCGGCTTGGATGGCCAACTCGGCATCTACGTTTTTGGTGGTGATGCGCGATTTAGCGGGCAGGGGCGCGAGGTAGCCAATGTCTTTTAAGAACGCCTGGTAGGCCTTCATGTCGCTGATCGGGCCGGGATGGGCTTGGTGCCAGGCATCGATGGCGCTTTGCAAGCGGTCGCGTTCGGCCAGCAGGGCAGCGTTCTTGGGTGCCAGATCGGCCACGATCGCGTTGAAGCCTTTCCAAAAGGCGGCCGGTTTAACGCCAGTGCCGGGCAGCACTTCGGTGTCGATAAAAGTTTGTAACTCGGTGGCGACATGCAGTCGGCCAATAGTGGTGCGGGCGGTGGCCATAGGGGCTCCTTGGAAACGGACAGGGATGAGCGCGCAAGAACTTACGCGATGTGATACTTTATTCGATACTCTGACGCATACTATGAGTCTAAAAAGCAATCCATTCGTGACAAAAATGAATACATCCAAGCCTCTGCCTCTATCCGGTACCCGTGTGGTCGAGTTCACGCACATGGTCATGGGCCCTACCTGCGGCATGGTGCTGGGGGATATGGGCGCGGACGTGGTCAAGGTCGAGCCTCTGGCGGGCGACAGCACGCGCAAGTTGCTTGGCGTGGGTGCCGGGTTTTATCCGCTCTTTAACCGCAATAAAAAAAGCATTGCGCTGGATTTGGAAAGTGCTAGCGGGCGTGAGGTGGTGGCGCGCCTGGTGGCGCGGGCGGACATCGTGAGTGAAAACTTCAAGCCCGCGACGATGGAAAAGCTGGGGCTGGACTACGCCACCTTGTCGGCCCGCCATCCGCGATTGATTTACGTCAGTCACAAAGGCTTTTTGCCCGGGCCCTACGAGCATCGCACGGCGCTGGACGAAGTCGTGCAAATGATGGGCGGACTGGCCTATATGACGGGACGTCCTGGCGACCCGCTACGCGCGGGCTCTAGCGTAAACGACATCATGGGCGGCGTGTTCGGCGCGATGGGCGCTATGGCCGCGCTAATGCAGCGCCAGCACACGGGCCAAGGTCAGCAAGTGCAGGCCGCGCTGTTTGAGAACAATGTGTTTTTGGTAGCGCAACACATGCTGCAATTTGCCGTTACCGGCCAGCCCGCCGCGCCCATGCCCGAGCGCATTTCGCCCTGGGGTATTTACGATGTGTTCAGCGTGCAAGGCGGCGCGCAAATCTTTTTGGCGGTGGTGGGCGATACCCAGTGGCGGGTGTTTTGCAACGCCTTTGGGTTTGAAGACTTGTACGCCGATGCCCGCCTCACTACCAACAACGACCGCGTGCGCGCCCGTGCCTGGTTGATGCCCTTGCTGCGCGAGCGCCTGGCCAGCCACACACGCGAGGAATTGACAGCAGTGTTTGAGCGCGAGGGCTTGCCGTTTGCGCCGATCACCGATCCACAGCATTTATTTGCCGACCCGCATTTGCTGCAAACCGGCGGCCTGGCGCCGATGAACCTGCCCGACGGGCGCGCCACCTCGGTTCCGCTGTTGCCTCTCACGCTGGACGGCGAACGCCTGGGCTTGCGCCTGGACCCGCCGCGCCTGGGCGAGCATGGGCGCGAAGTATTGCGCGATGTGGGCTACAGCGATGACGAGATCCATGCTATGCAGCAAGCAGGCACCTTGGCCTTGCCGCAGGAGTGAGCCATGGACAAGCTCAAGCAAATGGAATCTTTTGTGGCGGTGGCCTTGCGTGGCAGTCTGACCGCTGCGGCCAAGGCCGAGGGGGTGGCGCCAGCGATCGTCGGGCGACGGCTCGACGCTCTGGAGCAGCGATTAGGGGTGAAGCTGTTGGTGCGTACCACCCGGCGCATGACCTTGACGCAAGAGGGCACGGCGTTTCTGGAGGACTGCCAGCGCCTGCTCACCGATCTGGGCAATGCCGAGGCCAGCGTGAGCGCCGGTGGCATCCAGGCCAGCGGTCATTTGCGCCTGACAGCACCGGCCGGTTTTGGGCGTCGCCATGTGGCCCCGCTGGTGCCACTATTTCGCGAACTTCACCCTGAGGTGACGGTATCGCTCAATTTGAGTGACCGTGTGATCAACCTGGCCGGCGAGGGCTTTGACTGCGCGGTGCGCGTGGGCGATTTGCCCGACTCGTCTTTGGTTAGCGTGCGCCTGGCCGACAACCGGCGCATGTGCGTGGCCACACCAGCCTATTTGGCGCGCCACGGTCGACCGACCCAACCGGCAGATTTGCAGCGCTTTGATTGCCTGACGCTTTCCAGCGACGCATCGCAAACGCGGGGCTGGGCGTTCACCATGCCCAAGGCCGATGGCAGCGAGGTGATTCACCTCAAACCCAGCGGACCGCTCGATTGTTCAATGGGCACCGTCTACAGCACGCTGGGTGCCCGTTTGGATGTGGTCGAAATGATGGATGGCCTGATGCAAGGTGCGGACCGCGACTTGGTCAAGATCTGGCAGAAGATGAACGCGCCGCGTTTTGACAATATCATGCTCGAGACCAAGACCGTGTCTGCGCGTGCTTTGCCTGAAGGCATCGAAGTGACGTTTGCGCCAGCGCAAGAGGGCGGCACCGCCCCCGCACCGCAGGTGTACGACCTGGTGTTGCAAGCCGTGGGCCGCACGCCCAATGGCAAGAAGATCAACGCAGAGAAGGCGGGCGTGGCCGTGACCGATCGCGGCTTCATCAACGTCGATATTCAAATGCGCACCAACGTGCCCCACATCTTCGCCATCGGCGACATTGTGGGCCAGCCCATGTTGGCGCACAAGGCGGTGCACGAGGCGCACGTGGCGGCTGAGGTGATTGCCGGTGAACTGCAGGGCAACAAGGAACTCGCAGCGGCGGCGTTTAACGCCCGCGTCATCCCGAGCGTGGCCTACACCGATCCCGAGGTGGCATGGGTTGGTCTGACTGAAGACCAGGCCAAGGCGCAAGGCATCAAGGTCAAAAAGGGGCTATTCCCTTGGACGGCATCCGGCCGCGCAATTGCCAACGGTCGCGATGAGGGCGTTACCAAACTCTTGTTTGATGACTCCCCCGAAGCACACGGCCACGGCAAGATATTGGGCGGCGGCATGGTCGGCACGCATGCGGGGGACATGATCGGTGAAATTGCGCTGGCCATCGAGATGGGCGCAGACGCCGTCGACATCGGCAAGACCATTCACCCCCACCCCACGCTGGGCGAAAGCATTGGGATGGCGGCGGAGGTGGCGCACGGCAGCTGCACGGATGTGCCGCCGCAGAAGAAGTAAACCCGCAGCATCCAACCTCCCGTCACAAAGCCCGAACTGGCAACGGTTCGGGCTTTGTGCTTTGCGCGCTCGAACAAGCGCCGCAGAATACTGTGTATTTGCACAGTATTTATGCCGGTCACACCCAAGCCCAAGCTCTACAACCCGCGCCACGCTGAGCGCACACTGCTGTACCAAACCATAGCCGAGCACTACGAGACTTGGCTTGATCTGGCCAGCTCGGGTCAGTTCGACGGGCAGGGCGACCACCGCAGCCCCAAGCCTTATGTCCGCCAGGCGTTTACCAAATACCTGGAGTGCGGCATCTTCGCCCACGGCTTCGCCCGCGCCCGCTGTGGCGACTGCGGGTACGACTTTCTGGTGGCCTTCTCGTGCAAAGGCCGGGGAGTGTGCCCTTCGTGCACCACGCGGCGCATGGTGGAGACGGCGGCACATCTTTGCGACCATGTGTTCCCCCGCCTGCCGGTGCGCCAGTGGGTGCTGTCTGTGCCCAAACGGCTACGCTACTTCATGCAACGCGATGGCGCCACCCTGAATATGGTGCTGCGTATCTTCCTGCGGGTGATTGAGCAAACCCTGCAAGCCAGAAGTCCGAGTGCTGCGCATGTGGACGCAGCGGCCTTGCACATCGGCGCGGTGGCCTTCATTCACCGCTTCGGCTCCAGCCTCAATGAGCACGTTCACTTCCATGTCTGTGTTGTCGATGGTGTGTTTGAGGCGATGGAGGGCCAGGAGGATGCTTGTGAGCGCGTCATCTTCCACCCGGCCACCGGCATCGACCCTGAAGCGGCTGCCCAGGCCCAGGCAAGATTGCGCCAACGCATCCTGCGCGCCTTTGTTAGCCGTGGGCTGCTGGAGAGCTTCGAGGCCAAAGAGATGCTGGGCTACCGACACAGCGGGTTTTCGGTGGATGCCGGTGTGTGCATCGAGGCAAACGACCGCGCAGGCCTGGAGCGCTTGCTGCGCTACTGGGTAATCCTCCCCTTTTGCAAGGGCCGCAGAAGTAGAAACATTACGCAGCCATGGCCAACCGCTGTTTAGGAGTGAACCCGCCCAAGGCCATGTTCGGGCGGTCGTGGTTGTAAGACCACATCCACT
>Ga0214917_10002113_pt1 | contig 24772 bp, 40 predicted proteins | sample LL_1208_BB_MetaG_FD_177983 | JGI IMG/M metagenome (GOLD analysis project Ga0214917, IMG submission 177983) | Freshwater microbial communities from Lake Lanier, Atlanta, Georgia, United States - LL_1208_BB | ecosystem: Environmental > Aquatic > Freshwater > Lake | place: USA: Georgia | collected...
TGGGCCATACTTTTCCACAAAATCAGGGAATGCATCAAGCAAACGTTGACGATTCACTGGATCTGCAAAACGCAGTGCTTGTGCAATGGCATTAACAAATGAACCACCGTGTGATTGCATGAGGCAAATCATGGCGGTGAGCTGAGCTGAGTTCATTGAATGTAGTTGAAATGGTAAATAAAAACTGGGACTTACACTGCGTCTTTCTAAGCTCCAAGGCTTAACGACTACAGACGCCCAGATTTTCACATTAATTTAATACTTCGTTTGCTTGAGCTGTTGTGAATTTATCAATAATTGAAGCGCAATCCTTTTGCTCTTCTAAATTAAATTCATATTCTTGTTGCTCTAAACAATAAAGCAACAATTCAATTTCATCATTTGTAAGTTGAATGTTCATAGGATTTGAATGTTGCGTTTTGATAAACCTGTGCCCGGCAACGCGATAGATCCACGTACACCAGATTCTCTGGCATTGAGTGTGACTTGGAACGGACCTAGTTTGATTGATTTAGTAAACGATTTAATACCACGTTCTGTGATGTTGACACCACAAATTGTTTTATCAAAGTTAAATAATGATTTATCTTTAGTCATCACTTCAAGTCCTTTGGAAGCAATGCATTGGTATCAGTATCATCCATATTGGTCATTACAAACTTTTCTCCGTCTGGTGTAATAAATCCACCGACGAATCCAATGCCGTATTTATCGGCAGATTCTTTCATCTTTGCAACGAATTGCATAGCAGATAAACGTTGGAGATCAATTGAATCAGGAATACGAGGAGTGTTGTCAGTCATGTGTTGAGTTAAGTGAGTGAGCGATGGAAGTCTACCAGGGATGTCAAGGATTGGTTAGAGGTAAGTAATAAAAGATTACTTATATAAATAAAAGGATTTCCCTGGTACTCCCCCACGGGGTTATAGGGGGCAATCTTATGTTCTTAACGGTGCATCTCTTGGTGCTGCTTCCATGCAGCTGCGTGCATTTCTGCAGCAGTCATGGGTGGTTCACCAGTCAGATCATCGTCTGTTGGTTCGTCCCACTCAGTTGCTCTTTCGAGCGAACCGATTGCATCCAAGATCAGCTCTTGAGCGTGATATGGAAGTTGAAGACAATCCAACGGACGCCTCTCTTCACGTCTGTAGATGGCACTTAGTTCTTTGAGGATGAGTTCGATGCGTTTGCAATCGTTCATCTGAAAGACAACCTGTGTGCCATCAGATTTTTGATAAACGGTTGGTTCAAAGTGAAGTTCAGTTTGTGACATGGTGTTGTGTGAAGTGATTGTTAGCTCAGCCTTCTAGTTATGAAGGAATGAGCTAAGTACATATAAGAAAAACTTATATGTACTTAGGTTCACGCATGATCCATGCTGTGTAATTATCAGCGGTGCGATCAATGGAAATTAATCGCTTTTCTTCAAGGACTTCCAGTGCACGTAAGTAGTCTTTTGTGCGGTTACCTTGAAGGCTGATCTTTGGTACAAAGCATGGAGTGTGCTTGTACTTCTTCTTGTGGTTTAAATAATACAAGTAGAGATTACGTTGATTAATACTGAGTGTTAATGGAGCAGAGTTGTCGATTTGCATGGTGCACCCAAACAATTACTTAGATCAATCCAAGGATTGAAAGCCAAGAGTCTGGGTGGTCCGGCTCGACTTCTTCGTCGTCCGGCGTGAACGCGACTGAGTCGAACGCCCATTCCTCGATGTCTTCGTTATTTGGGACATCGTACCAACCTTCAAGTTGCTTGTCGGCATACTTAGGTTTCCAGTAGCAACGCAGGATTCCACGCTTGTTTCGGTAGACACTACCGTTGCGTGGTTCACCTCCGTTTTCTGAATCGTAGTTGATATCTGCTTCGAACTGTTCCTGGCCTTCTTCTTCGGAGAATGGGATGTAGCCAGTGAGCTCTTTAGCAATTTCTTGGGTGATGGGATGAAGCATGAGATGAATTCCGTAATGATGATTGAGATAATTGCAATGATTACTTCAATGAAGTGATAATCATTTCTGGGAGTATTCGTCGTCATAAGTGACGCCCTCCCATTCATCTTTCATTGAATTAGTTGTTGTAAACCCAATGAATCTGTCGCCATGTTCAATAAGCGACCATTCGGTTTCTTCAGCTTCACGCATTGCTTCTTCTTGCTCATACGCCATGTCAGCCATGGCATCAAGCAAGTCAGCATTGTGATTGTTGTCAAGTTGAGTCATGATCTCAATGAGAGTACAGTGATTTGTTAAGCAGTTTAAGGACATGCTTAGGTCCAGTCATCAGTTAACTTGTGACCATGCTTTGCCCTTTGCAATATTTGCAATGGCATGCAAGCTAACTTTATAAGCCTTACCAATTTCAATATAGGCCTGATGCCTAGAGTTGAACTTAGACATGATGCCGTGATCACCAAGCATTGCTTTGATCTCACGAACATCAGACTCTGTCAACTTGTTGTTATGAAATTGAACAGGCTTAATACGTGCTTTAACATTTCCTTGGCTCTCCTTAACAGCCATTAGCTTTGGTGCTGGCTGTTGCAACGGGGGCCTGGGGGTCATGTTAAAGACCTGACCTTTGATTGGAAAGCCGACAGTGACTTCGGCTCCATCCTTCTTAACTGAGATAGTGACCTTGCCAGCCCTGGTGATCACAGAGACATGATCTGGGTTGGCAACGTCAAGTTGGCTGAGCAATTCCATGTGAATTGGAGTAGTTGCGTGATTAGTATACAAGCAGTGTCAAGGGTGTGCTACGAAATCCGAATTGCTTAACAACTCATTAATCGTTAGCACACTCATGTCTTTCAATGCTTCATCATTGTCTTCTTCATAATCTTGTGACTGATTTTCAATCACTTCACAACCAGCATCTTCAAGCTGGTCAATAGCATTATTCCAAGTATCAGCTTGAACTGCAACCGTTGCATAACGCCCAGTTGCATCTGCGATAAGTGCAATGAAACGAGACATGTAATTAATAACCAGCAACAGGTTTAGTGGATTGAACGTGCATAGTTGGCACCTTGGTAATATCAATACCAAATAATGCGCCGATCGTTAATGCACTGATGGCAACAGCAATGAATCCAACCGTGAATGATTCCAAGGGATGAGACTTGTGCGTCTTACCGTAAGAATCAAGTTGGATATATCTGTTGACACCCAAAGACACAATGTGTTTCATGTGAATACGGTTGAGTGTGACTACAGACCTCAGATGTGAGGCCTGCAGAAAACCCACCGTTCGATACGAATTCGTATCAGATGGTAGGGTTAAGTGCAGGCGTCAGACAGCCAAAGTTTCTTCTAGTGTGACTTGTGCCATCTTAAGTTCAGCCTTTGGCTTGGCACCAAAAGCATAACTGATGACACGCACATTAAACTCTGGATTCTTCAACGGAGTTAGTACATCGTCTTTCATATAGAAAGAACGAATGCTTTTGATAGTTCCGCCAATGGTCAGCTCCTGGCCAATGACAAGGTTGCCATTGATAAATGCAGTCAACAAGCCGTTGCTATTAGTGAACTTCACACGGACATCCGTGTTCTCACTAATCGTATGCATGAGTGTTACTGCCAAGAATTCTTTGCCTTCATGCACGGCTTTCTCCATGTAAGCAATGCGTCCATGGAAGGTGACCTGCTGGAAGTCAGGGAGCTTCTTAAGATCAGTCATGGTTAGTACTGAGTTGAGTTAACGGTCGTAGTACATATGTACCACGGCAGACAGTGAAGTCTGCAGGAAAAGGAGTTATAACTCCCGTTTCAATAAATGAAACGCAACTTATAACTCCCTTAAGTGCAAACATCTACCAGTCACAGATTCGCACTGCATTAATCTCAACAATCTTCTTGTTGAGAAGTTCAGCGCCTGTAACCAATGCTTCAGTCTGTGTTCGAGCCAATAGCTCAATTACTGACTGATCATGCCACACGCGCCAAACAGTGTATGTATCATCCATTATTCCTCAACGCCATATTCTTGTTCCCACTTCAAAGCAGCACGGTTGATGTCAACCTTCTTCTGAAGTAGTGTACAGATTGGCAACAGGTCTTCAAACTTTGCCATGCCGTCTTGAAATTGAAAGAACAATTCCAGAGCAGCTTGACGCCGCTCTTCAATATTCCAATCAATACAAGGCCGTTTGGACGTTGAATCCCTACGAGCCAACAGTCTGGCATCTTGGGTTAACAGATGTTCAACTTGTGCAACGTTCATGATTAGAACTAAGTTGAGTTAAGAGCAGACAGTGAAGTCTGCAGGGAGGACCGAAGTCCTCCGGGCAAACATCTACTGACAGTAGTTGTAAAAGTCAACTAATTCAGCATGCAGTTCAGATACTCCTGCTGGTATGCCACCACCAAGAGTACGAACAACTTCGTCATGCCATTCACCGTTGTCATCACATGTTTCGTAATGCAACTGAGTTGATTCACCGCCATACCAAACGGTACGAGCGTATAAATCAGCTGGTGGTTGATAGATAAACATTGACTTGAGTAGGCCACACTCATTGTGTGGCAATAACTGGACCAGGGTTTGCACCTGGTCACCCGCTTTGACGGATCAGCCGTAGTCCTCGGGAAGCTCAAAAAGCTCCGCAAGAACTTGGTGCTGCAACGCCGAGTAGCCAGCAACTTTCAGACCCCATGCGGCGATTTGAAGTGCTTGCTCACGGCTAAGAAGCTGCGAGTGCCCGTCTTCCATCCAGAAACGGATGGTATCGAAGGCTCGTGCACCAAGCTCCTCCCTGGTAGGAAGAAGCAGACCTTCTTGTTGAAGGCCGTTGGTGCTGGCGGTGTTGAAGACGCTCATGGCGCTCCGTAGTGTGTGCGGTACCCATCTCCGCTGTGGGTAAAAACTGGGACAGGGTTTGCACCTGCCCGCCCGCTTTTACGGATCAGTCATGTACGTAACCAACAACACAGCTGATCACAAAGATCAGAATCAGTGCAGTTGTTTCGTAGTTAGTAAAAGCCACAGGAATCTCCTGTTGTGCGGTGCCTATCTCCGCTGGAGGCAACTGTTGCCGGAGGGTTTGCACCTCCGGACTCGCTTAAACGAATCAACTTGCAAGTTCTGCTTTACGCATCTCAAGCAACACATCAACCAATGCCTGGTTGTAGCTTCTGCCTAAATCCTTGTGAGCATGCTCAGCAATAATTTGTGCATCAGCTAAGTCCTTGTTGCTGAATGTTGCCATGAACTTAAACAACTGTTCATAAGTAACAGTCTTCGTCTCAGGCTGGATCCAGTCAGCCAACTTACGTCGGCTAACTATCATTGCAGCCTGAAGCTTCTCCTTGCTTGTGTCCTGCTCAATAGCATTGGCTAATGACAGGAGCTTGTCAGCAAGAAACTTACGCATTGCCATTGAACTAACCTGTGGTTGAGTGTGAAATGTATGCGTTGTAACGGATGCGCATCCCCCGTAAACTCCCTGTGCTAAAAAAAGCCACCGTTCTATACCGCGCCGTGAGGTCGGGTGCAGCACTACTTAACCCCAATTGTTAGCGTTTGCTGACATTAGGATGTGTTAAGTTGGCCGGGGTTTAGGCTACGGCGTGATACGAATCCGTATCGCCCGTAATTTAGGGGTTCGGCTCTCACGCCAGGGGCTGTTCGCCGCCACAACCCATCCCCTCAAAAATTCAACCCCTCACACCTTTCTTTTTTTCTCCCCACATTTTATGTCGGGTGGGTGTGTGGAGAAGCGTCAGGTAATTTTCTACCCCATTTGGGGGTATATTGACCCCTTTTATAAGTACAAAAACCCTACTTTTAAATAAAAGTTAATTTTTGTACGTATTTTCCCTACTTAGCCCAAGAATTTAAACAAAAAAACCGGGGTGTAATCCCCGGTAATTTACCAATATTCCCTAATTACAATCAAAAACCAAACCCTTGTTCTTTTTGCTGCTTATAAGCCAGTGTTGCCTTGGCGGCATTATGGAATGCTTCTTCGTCTGGGTACTCATATGCGACACGTTTGGCCCCTTCATTTACAAAGTGCCGCACTTCAAGGGCGTTAGCACCTTCATCAGCCATTTTCATGGCCTGTTCTTTAACAGCCTGGAGGCCCTGAACTTTATTAATGCGTTGTTGTACGTCCATTTCTTGATGTTTTACTAAACATCCGGCATTTATCTACTATACAACCCATGTTTTTTAAATTTATCCCATATAAAATGTAATGAAGAGCCAAATAATCACAATAAAATCCAATGCCCCTGTCACCTGCTGATTTTTATGCTTACAGCCGTGCAACAGGAGCTCCAGTTGCTGATACACCGGAAGATCGCGCTAAACAAGCACCTGAAGTCTTAGCGTTTCAACAAAATCGACTTCAAGCACCCAAACAGGGACCTGGGTTGCTTGATTTTTTGGGCGGCGCAGCCCTACTTGCTGGCGTTGGAGCAGGTGGTTATGGCATTGCTCGTGCAATGCGTAATCGCAACTTAGGCCAAACGGCAGCAAAAGTTGCAGTAGAAGAAATTACACCACAAGCCGTACAAAATGTACGTCGTGTTGCAGCTGCCGCACCCATTGCAGATCCCTGGGGACAAGGCAGTGTTCCTCAACCACCAAGTTCACGTTATATTCCAAGTGCTCCTTGGTTTACAGAAGCAGCCGTTAAACCTTCAACGGTTGATTTAAATAAACAAATAACAACTTTAGTTGATTTTCAAAATGCACAAAAGCCGTTACACAACAATCAAATAGCTAACGCTATTAATGCAGCCGAAGATCAAATGACAGGTCGCATGAAGCACGCGCTTCAGCAAAACCCTCATTTAGACATGAGTCAAATTGAAGTTTTAGAAGATATTGCTGAACACACTTATCGTTTGGGAATGGAACAAGATGAACCAATTAATTTAGCTGCTACACAAGTTATTGGTCATGTTCCCAATGATCAAGCTGAGAGCGCCGCTAATTTTGCGCAAGCTGCTGTACAAAAACAACGTGAATCTTTTTCTGGACTTGCAACACCGGGTTCTGGTTTTAAAGCATTTAGTCAAAAGGCTACACGTTCTGAAAACCTTCGTAAACTTGCGGATGCAGTATGGGCACAAGAAGAATTATTAGAACAGTTAGGTGCGCAATCACGGGCAGAACAAGCCGCAAGAAATGTACCTAAAATTTATACTGCGCAAGATCTTACGGGCCTTATTAAAGTCCCTGGTAGAACAAAAGGTATTTCTTATGCAGAAAGTGCACTACCTTCTAGTTATGGTTTAAGCCATACAGAAGTGCGTGATCGCCTAATGGCTGCGGCTAGCGCTTCACCAGAAGAAGCTCAGTTGTTATTAAATCCTAATGTTCCAACTGAAAAAGTACGGCATTTATTAGGCACTACCGGCGGAATTAATCCAACTATGGAGATGCGGACCCATGGTCAAATGGGCCCAACTGATTACGAAAGTTTTGCTACACGTCGCGTAGAAGAACAAGCAGGTCCAGAAGTTGCTCAAAAATTTTTAGAGCAGCGTCTTGGTACTGCTGGCACCGTTACTGGGATTCGTGAAGTAAATAATCCAGAATATGAAAATTTACTTTTTAATCATTTTATTCCTCATTGGGATGCAAATTCAGCAGAAGGTTATTATTCAGAAGGACAATTAATTAAAACAAATCCTAAATCTGGATTTTTACATCCGCGTAATACAACAGTTACGGCAGAAGATGTTAAACGTTATGGATTAGATCCAGAGCGTTTGCATTCAAATATGTCGTTCATGGAACGCAAAGGTTTAGAGCAAAAAATTAATGAAGATTGGGATAAGGCTGGAACTGGCCTTTATCTTTACGAACATGGAAAAGCACTTGGCATGCAAGATGTGCCACAAACCATTTTGCAAGAAAACCTTGGTCAACCCCTTATTGAAACTTTAGGATTTAAAGAACGGACCAATACCGGTACAACTTTTGTACCAGGTGAAGTGCAAGAAGTTGAAGGTATTCCAACTGCTTCTATTCGTCAAGAACGCACTAAAGAAGGTGTTTTATATCCACGTTCCAATTTACTTGGGGAACAAAGTACCGGAGTTGAAGTCACTGCTAATCTTGAAAATCCATTCACTTTAGTTACTGAACCTATTACAAGTACAAAACTTATTGGTGGCTATGAAATTCCAGAAGCAACCCCACACTTCTTAACAGGTCCTGCCGTTGCTGGCAAACGTCCTGATATTCAAATTAGTATTAAAGATAACGGCCAAATGGTGCCGGTTGTTAAAACACAAACCGAACATTTCCCTGTTAATCGTTTAGATCAAATTAAATATTTACCAGCAGAAGGTGCACATCAACCCGGTAGCCAAACAGTAAGCATTCAACCTTACATGGTTGGTGATTTAGTTGAACACGAAGGTCAAAACTTCGTTGTATCAAAACCAATTTATGGTCCGCTTATGAAACGGACTTCTGAAGGTTTAAAACCCACAACAGTTGATATTGCAGCACTTCAAAATGCTGCAGAAGTAGCTTCATCCAAATGGAATAATCTAGGTCAAACCAAGTTGGATTATTTGGCTAATACTGGCGACGAAAGAGATCTAAATTATCTGGCAGACCATGGTTATGAAGTTATTGAACAACGTTATCGAGATGGTCAAACTGTAAATAAAGCTGTTGCCGTTCGCAGTGATGCAACAGATCCCAACAAGCTTGGTGAGGCTTATCACCATACTGGTTACGTTGCCGATCAACTGCATCAACACTTATTAAACACACAAGGTATTGACTTACCTGTTCTTCAAGATCCTTCAGCTAAACATCAGTTTGTTGGTGATGTTACAAATGTCACCGCTGAACGTAATGTTTATGGTTCGCCATATACCGGAGAAATTCAAAAAAAAGTAAAAGATCCGCTTAATTATGGACGTTATGGCCGCACCTGGGTAGAAGGTGAAGGTTATGCAACACAACAGCTGCCAGGCCGACATCGTCAACTTGGTTTGAGTGGTGCAGATCCAATGCAGTTTGAAGACGCTGGTGAAGTTGTCGCCGAAGGCACTGGCGTTGCTTTTCACACACCTCGCGTACAAACAACCCCGGCTCGCGTGACTGGTGATGTACCGGCTTCACGTGTTTTACCTTCAGCAATTCCTTTGGGCCAAGCGCGTTCCAGGGAAGATATTGAAAACACTTTAATGAATCAAGCTGCCAACCGTCAAGAAATGATGGAAACAGCACGACTAACTCCTGGTGGCCGCATAAATCCCGAAGCTCTTGAAAGTGAAACAGAAGTTCTTAATAAATATGGTATATCTTCTGCTAGGTTAATTGAACAAGCCAATACTCAAATGGCGCGGTCTCAACAATTTTTAAATCAACTTCCTGGCGCACGCCGTGCTTTAACTGCACAACAACAAACTTTGACTTCAGATCAAGAACGTGCAAATGCAATGGCTCAACACTTAGCAAATTATATTTCGTCCGCTGCACAACGCGTAGAAGGTCCAATGAGCTGGAAAAGCGATGTTAAACTCAAAGGAGTTGGACAGAATCGTTTGATGCCATACGCATCTCCTTCTGAAGGAATGATTCAAGCCCTTATCAATAAAGCGCGTAATCGTTAATCATGGCTGACGATAAGAAAAAAGATAAAAAATGGATCCAAGGCATGGATATGGAAGAAGGTGCTTTTACGGCTAAAGCCAAAAAGAAAGGTATTACTTCTGCTCAATTACAAGAAAATGTCCTTGCTAATCCGGAAAAATACGATGATAAAACCGTTAAACAAGCACGTTTACGTCAAACACTTGTAGGATTACATAAGAAGAAAAAAGGTGAAAGCTAAATGCAAGGCACAGATGATCGTCTTGATTTAAACAAATATATTGGCGCCGTTAAAGATCCTAAAAACAAAACAAAAACAACATTTTCTGATCAATTTAGAGTTGAAGCAAATTCTGGAATAGGTGGTCAATATCCTTGGGATCCAGGGCGGTTTAATACGTCTGATATTCTTAATCGTGTTCAATCACGTAAACGTACATTAAATGCTCATTTGGGCTCAGTAGATCCTGACGCACCGTTGGAAGCACAGCTGTTTATTGGCCTTGGTCGTTTTGTACGTCATACCGACTATGACTTTCAAAAAGGACAACCAAACACTGCACACAAACCACAACAAAATCCGGATTTTAATCCCATCTGGCTGGATGCGTACAAAATCAGCCCTACTATTCCTCCCAACAAAAGAGCAAAAGACCCTATGCCCAAAGCATCCAACCCCGATCCGCATGGATACATCATGCAAATGGCACAGTCACAAGCCGAGAATACGGTTGATCCACAACCTTCTGTCGCCAATCTTCTTTCTAAATCTAAAAAACCACTACTCGAAAAAGAACTTAATACTGAAAAACCAGAAGAAGTATTTAAATCACAAAATGCTTAGGTTATCTGAAATATAATTAAAGAAAAGTGTTGATATATGGCACCCAACGCCGCCACAAAAGGATTAGCAAGTAGTCTTAGAAACCTTGCAGGACGTTTGGGTCAAACCGGTATGCTTTCTGTTGCTGAACAAGCAGAGAAACAAGCTGTTAATAAAGCTCTTTTAGGTAGTTCAGTACCTGGTGCCATTATGGTGGCAGGGTTTAACATGCTTGGTGGTGTTGATCCAATGACTTCCCTTGCTGCTGGTGCAATGGATCTTGGCATCAATTATGGCGGCATGAAGCTTGCAGGAAGATTATCTCCTGGAAGGATGGGAACACTGTCGTATCAACAAGATGGCAAAACAGTTACCAAACAAGAGTTTATTCCTTCTAGGGCACAAGGAATTGTTCAAGGTGTATCGCCAATTATTTCCAGTATTGCTGCTATGCCAATGATTCAAAATTCTTTAATTCAAAAACAACAAGAAGACATGGATCAAACTGTTTCAATGCAACAACAAGCATTACAACGTCAACTGGTTAATGGTTTGCAAGCACAGGCTTTATCTCCCGGCACTCAATTTCAAATGCAAGGATTAGAGCAGACGATTGATCCAAGTACGTTAATGGCAAATATGGCTGATCCCTATGGTTACGGACGAGGTGTAATTTAATGCTATTACCGCAAAGTGTTATTGAATTTGGCCAAGCTCTAAAAAGAGGTTATAAAACTGGTGAACAAATTATGCAAGAAGCGGGTGATACCGCTGTGCATAGCATTTTTAATCCAGCATTTAATAAGGCATTAACAGCAGGGGCCCCTGGCAAAAGAGTTATTCAAGATGTGGAGGGTGTTCCCAGGCCCGTTCAACAGCCTGGGCGTGAGCCAATTACGGCTAAAGCCAATCCAGCAGAGTTTGCCGGAGCTTATGCCGCTAGATTAATCACTGATCTTGGCACTGACCAATCTCGTCGTTATTGGTGGAAATATAATAACCCACTAGCTATTTCTCAACAATTAATAGCTAAAACAGGAAAAGTTGGGGAACAAGTTTCACAAATGACACCAACCCAAAAGGGTTTGTTGGGTCTTGCAACGATGACGCCTGTTGCTGCATCAATGGGTATTTATGATATTACCAATCCAGGTGAATTGTTTAGGCCAAAAGGTTTTGCTCAACAGTATGCAGAACCAGGCTCAGAAGATCGTCGTGAAACTGCTCAACCTGCGGAAGAATTATTTGAACGTTTCTTTTTGCAACGTCAAGGACAACCATTGAAATATGAAACAGCAAAACAAGATATTCCTGATTTAACACCTCAAAGGTACGGTAATTTTATGCGTACTTATTACCAAGATAAAGGTTTATTAAATCTTGGTGTTTTAAAAGGAACCATGGAGAATCTTCAAGGCGTGCCGGAAGCGCGTCTTCTTGGATTCCCCATTACCATTCCATCGGCTGCTGCAACAGCCGGTGCAGCGGCCGGACTTGCTATGGCAGGCAGGCGTGGTGTTAGCCCTAATCGCACCATCTTGGCAGGCCTTGCTGGTTCTGTTGGTGGCGCTGCAATTGGTAATGTGGTCAATGAAGTTATTGCAATGGCTAACCGCCCTAAACTTCCTGACTTACATGATTATCAAGAACACTACAGTACAGTTCCCCTGGATCCAACACAACAAAATATAGGCTGATAAAATTAAAACATATAGAAGACTAAAAACATGGCAGGTCCTTACGCTTTTCCAACGGATCCGATGATGGGGCCATCATCTCCTATTGATCGTATTAGCGCAAAAAATACTGTTTTTGATCCTAAAAATCGCACAGTAGCTGATATTACTTCGCCTGTTAATCCTGCCGGTCCATTTGATGCCTTGCTTCAAAATGTTTCGAATTTAACACAAACAGTTGGAGAAATGCCGGGCGGAGTCCGAACTCTTGCATCCAGAACAGCTCGTTATGCTCCCGGCGCTGCAACCGCTCTTCAACAGTTTCCAACAGATCCTCTCGCAGGTATTGCAACTCTTGGTCTTACTGCTTTAGGCGGTAAAGGGATTCAAAATTTAAGTGCAATGGTACCCGGCGGCCCTTTGGCTCGTGGCGCTGTTCAACTTGCGGGCGGCTTGCTTGCTGCTCCAATTGCAGGCCAACTTGGTAAAGGTGTTTCCGCACTTGGTAATCAACTTATCGGTGGCGCTCAAGCTGCTACGCAAGGTGTTGTGAGCGCTGTAGCCGGCGCACAACGCGAATCTGGCCAAGCTGCTGGTACAGGCACACAACCCGGTGTACCCACTGACCAGGCAATGGCACGTCAGCTTGAAATTCTTAAGCAAGTAGGGGTTAATATTCCTGGTCAATATTTAACCCAAAACTATCAAATTTTACAAAAATATAAAGATGCTGATGTTTCGCGTCAAATGCAACTGAATCAACAAAATGCTCAATTAATGGGTCAATTAAATCAACAGATTATTGCAGGTCAACTTGCTTCTGGTGCCCAGGCGCAAGCTGGTGCAACAACCCGTGACATCTTGACTTCTAATCCTTACGCTGCTTCTGTGCTTAATACCGGCGCTGTTCGTGGTATTTAATTATGGGATTTGATATTGCTAAACAATATGCTGCAGATGCACCGGCATTGGCCGGACGCGGTGCTTATGGCTTTGCGCCAATTGCTGGTTCTTCCAATCTGTTTAGTGCCACTACGCCAATTGCCGGTTCTTGGCAAGACGCTTTAAATAAAGTAATGAGTAGCCAAGATCCTTTTGGCGCTGCAGCTGCTTATGGCATTATGTCTAATCTTGATCCACAACGCCAAAATGAATTACGCAAACAACAGCTAGCAGATGCTGCTGCTTTTTATAAAGAGCAGGGTGATCAACAAATGAAATATAACTTAATTAATCGTGGTTTAACCGCATTGCAAACAGGCCTGGAACGCGGCCTGACCCCATATCAAGATCCCTATTCAATTGCCAATATGATTGCAAACGGTTACGCTGAAGGAGCAAGATCTAGTGCAGGCTTGGCGCAACTTGGGGCAGGCATTCCAACCCGGCAATACTATCGCGCCTGATAACATCTAATTTTTATTTAAATACACATAGGCATAGCACTGCTTGCGCTAATTATTGCGTTCAAATTTAAACAATACAATTCAAGTATAATAATTATAAAGTTCTAATAGCGGCAAAACAATATGCTTATTGGACCCGAGCTAGCTTTTGCGGGTATTAGTTCCGCAATTGGGGGCATTGCTTCTGGCTATGGCGCCAGTCGGCAGGCAAATGCGATGATTCAAGCTGCGGGCATTCAAGCCCAAGCGCAGCGTGATGCCGCATTCCAAAACCTTCTTGCTGGTCAGTATGCGTTAACAGGTGCTAAGCAGTTTGACAGATTAGAGCAACAAAAAGCTGCAGACTATCAACAGGCTTTTTTAGACCCACGTACTAGTCAACTTACTTCTGAAGATCGTCAACGTGGCATCACAGATATGCTTTCCCCTGGGGCACAAAAACTACGTTGGCAGCAAAATACAGATCAATTAAATCGTACACTTGCTGAACAACGTGCACGAACTGACGCAATGTTTGGCCCAGTTGCGGAACGTCCTTTTGCATATGGCAATATGCCCGGCTATGCAGCGGGTTCATAGGTTTAAAATTAAAGTAACTAATAGGTAACACAACATGGGTAGCGGTGGTGGCGGAACAACAATTAATGCTCCAGGACCCGATCCTTCTCAGGTTGCTTACAACAACTACATGTTGGAGCACCAAAAACGTCTTGATGCACAAGCAGAAGCCGCTGCCGCAGAAGAAAAAGCTAATTTAGCTGCCGTCAAATCCACTGGTACTGCTGGTTATAACACATATCGCCAAAACCTTTTAAATCAATTTAACGCCGGTTTAATCAATGATCAACAAGCTGTACAACAACTTAAAGACTACGAAGATCGCTATAAGCTGGGAACGGGTTATACACAATCTGATATTAATAGTTTTGTTGAGCAGGCCACACAAGGGGCTGCGGGTAAATATGCAACGCTTGCGGGCCAAACCTATAAAGACATCTTGGGCCGTGAAGCAACACAGGCAGAGCTTGATAGTTTTGCAAACTTACAAAAAACTGGACAATACAAATTAACTGACCTTGTTAGTTCAATTAAAGCCGGCAGTGAATACCAGAACAAATTTAACGACAATTATTTAAGCAATTATTACGACACAATGTATGGTAAACAGGAAACTACAACAGACGAAAAAGGACAAACCATTAAAACAGGCAAACGCACCTTTACATACAACACTGCTTTAGACCCCACTTTTACGGGTGATATTGCTAAAGCCACTGGCGTAACGGGCCCAGCTGCAGCAACATCAATCACTGGTACGCCCGCCGAAATTGAAGAGTATCAGCAAGCAATGCGTCAAAAACGTGATTTTATGTATAACGCTGGTCTGACCAATTTGCAAGGCCAGATTGATAAAGACACGCAAAAAATCAAGAATGAAGGCGCTGCAGATGTTGCTAAAATTAGTACGCAAGGACAGTTGTTGTCTAATTTAACCGCAGGGTTCTGGTCTTAAAAACTAACCTTGCTATAATTTAAAAAGTTCTTAAAAGAATTAAGATGGCTACTTACGACAGTTACAAAGACGATCCTATTTATCAAGGATTGTCTGATGAAGATAAAGCTATTTTTCAAAAGCAGCAGCTTCAACAAACGTATGGCGGGATGGGCGCTGCTTCCTTGGGCGACTTTAAAACTCTTTTAGGCCGTCTGGAAGCTTCTAAAATCCGTCAACAGCAAGCCAAAGACATTTCGGCGCGTCCTAACATCTACGCACAAGGTCTTGCTCAAATGATGAGCAACTTCTAAGATTAGGAAAATAACGTGGCAACTACTTGGGGCTATAAAACTGATTCTGGTGATTGGCAAGAAGCTGATCCTTTCTCCGATAAAACCGGAGATTCAGCTGCTGATTTTCCATTAGAAACGTATAAAAAAGCTGCGGGTGTTGCCTACGAATTTTCCAAGAAAAAATTAGAGGACACCCGTGCCCAACAAGAAGCTCTTGCAGCCCAACAGCAACAGTACAAGCAACAAGACGAATCCAGGGATTATCAACAGGCACAACAAGCTTATAAGTATTGAGTTGTTTGATACCTGGGTCGATAATCTTGACTCAGCCACTCAAGAGTCTTTTTGTTCTTTTGCCGAAGATAATTACTCAGTAATAGAATGCTTCCTGTATGCCAAATTCCTTGGTTATACGGGAAGCATTTCTTCGTGTGAAGAATGGGTCAAGCAACATTACAAAAAACCTGATCATCGCAAAATTCTCCTGGATGAAATTGCAGAAATGCAGGAGGATATTCGAAAACTTAGGGAAGATATTGAAAATTACGGTGTTAAACGTGATGCAGGCGTAGCGCGTATTGCCAGCATGCAAAAAGAATTGCGTGGCACTATTGCACAAGTAGAACAGTTTACTTCCGCCAAAGATCGCAAAGGTCTTTTAATGGCTGGAGCCGATCGCGCAATTCGTGAATTAATGTTTATTTTTAAAGATGACCCAATTGAAGCTCCGTTGCAAGAAGCATCAATGAGCGTATGGGCACGAATGCAGCTGGAAGAATGAAAATAAAACAATACTTCTTTTATAATTAGGAATAACAGCATAAATATCATGCCAGCTCCCGTTCCCCCTAAGGGCAAACCTGCCGCCGGTAAAGCCGTTCCCCCCAAAGGTAAACCAAATTCCACTGGTAAGTCAACTGCAGGTAAAGCGGTACCCCCCAAGGAAAGCCCTAAAGATAAGATGGCTCGTCTGCGGGAAATGCAAAACAAAAAAGGTAAATAAATTATGGCCCGGCATTTATGCACAAGGACCTGCTCAAATGATGAATAAATTTTAATAATTAATAACCATGGGCGCTCAATCTAAATTTCCAACTTCCGGTACGCCAGGATCAGGTGGGTCTGGATTTTATCAAAATGCTTTAAATCAACAAAAGCAAGCCGTTGCTAATGTGCCAGCAACTCAAGTTGCACAAAATCGACCCAATACCCCACCCAATCGTCCTGTTTCTCCCCCTGGACAACAGCCATCTGCCCCTGGGGAGGATACACGTTATTTAGATGCATATAATACTTATATGCAACAACAAGCAGGTGGGTCGCAATATCCACCAGCCCAAGCATCTCCTTTTGGTCAATCCCAACCACCCGCTCCACAACCTCAACAACCAGCAATGGGGCGTCGCCCCGTAAGACCACAAGAACAACCACCAGCCTCTCCCAGAGGAATTACCATGAGGGCTGGATATGCTAACCGTCCTTTTGGCTGATGTCTGATTCCAAAATGCCACCGGCACTTGTTGCACATTTCAAAAAGAAAGAAGCAACAAACGAAGATGGTACCGAAATGTCTGATAAAGATAAACGAAAAGCAGCTCTTGATAAAGCGCGTCAATATCAACAACAAAGACAAAAGAAAGAGAAATGAGTTAGTATTCAGTAATACCTGGTACTAACTCATGCCTTCTTACGTTCATCTCGCATATCGGCGTAATGCACGTGCGGCGGCAAAAAGTCATCAAATCAAAGAGCCTAAAAATTACGAGCAGGCAAAACTTGCACGTGAAGACTTTGGTTATTTTTGTGATTATGTAGCCGATAAACCTCCGGCTGCCCATCATAAAGAATGGCATCGTCACTTTGTTACGGGTGAAGACAGTAACTGTTTGATTAAAATTGCTGGTCCAAATGTTGATCTATTGGCTCCCCGTGGATCAGCAAAAAGTACAGTTCTTGGACTTTTAACTGCATGGGCAATCGGCATTCATACAGAAGCCAAACTTCCCTTGCAGATTCTCTATCTTTCTTATACCGTTGATATTGCACGTTCTAAATCTGCAACCATCAAACGAATCATTGAAAGTAAACGATATCAAGAAGTTTTCCCCAAGGTACGACTTCTCAAGAATGTAACAAGCAATGAGTATTGGTCAATTGATCATAAATTTGCTGGCATTGATGTAACAGGTGATGAACAGTTTACGCTTTGCGCCGCAGGCCTTAAAGGTTCAGTGACTTCTAAGCGTTCACATTTAGTAATGATTGATGACGCTATTAAGTCTGCTGCTGATATTGGTAATCCTGACATTCGTAAGACAATGCAGGATAACTGGAACGCAGTGATCGCACCAACTATGTTTGAAGGCGCTAGAGCCATTTGTCTTGGTACTCGTTTTAGGCACGATGACATTCATGCCACTACCTTTAACGAACAAAATAACTGGACGCAAATTGTTTTGTCAGCAATTCAAAACAATCCCAAAACAGGTGAAGAGGAATCCTACTGGCCTGATATGTGGTCGCTAGAGTACCTAAAAGAAAAGAAACGGCAAGCTCCAATTGCTTTTTCTTTTCAATACATGAATCAAATTGTCAGGCAAAATGAACTCTCATTGGCGCCAGAACTTATTGTTAAGGCAGAAATTGCAACAGAGTTTGATGCCCTGGGCGTTGGTGTTGACTTGTCTGCAGGTGTTAAAGAGAAGAATGATTACACGGTGTTTGTATTGGGTGGTCGGATTGAGGATCGTATCCATATTATTGATTATCGACGTATTCGCGTCATGGGGAACTTGGAAAAACTAGATGCCCTTAAAGAATTACTTAATGATTGGTCTATTATCGGACAAGATGAAAATAAAAATTATTTCCCTACTTATTCAACATGTGATGTTTGGTCAGAAGCTGTCCAATACCAGGCTTCTCTCGAAGCTGACTTTAAGCGGGTCTGCTTGAATGACGAAGGTCTCTACAATTTGATTTGGCATCCAGTCAAAGGATTCCGTGCAGATAAGCTCGCACGGTTCAGGGGAATTATTGGTATGTTTGAAGATCGAAAAATTATCTTTAATCGTTTCCGGAATTTCACAAATCTCTTCGAGGAACTCACAAATTTCGGTGTAAGTGGCCATGATGACTGTGTCGATGCTCTCGTTTGGTTAGTTACTGGATTAGCAAGGAAAGGCAATTTACATCTTGATTACTGATCGTAAAATAAAAGAAAATACATTTACTTACGTGTCACCACTTTCTGCTAATTTTTGGGGTCGTCACCAAGATCGCTTGCATGCGTTATACGACCGCATTCTAGAGAATGAAAGGAAGGTAGACAACCTTCAAGAGCAGATTAATCGAATGCCCCTGGAATATGTATTAAAAGTTGACTTCCTTAGGGAATTACAACAAATGCATGACAACTTTAAACAGATTAACGCAAAACTTGATAAACTTATTGAAAAACTTTAAGCTTTATGAGTTACGTTCTTGAGGTTCAAGAAGACGAAGACGGTAATCAATTTATTGTCCTTCCAGAAGAAGTGCTTGAAAATCTTGATTGGCATGAAGGCGATGTCCTTGATTGGAAAGTAAAAAGTGAAGGAATTATTCTCAGCAAATTGAACGATCCTGCTGGGTATGAGGTTTTAGAGGAGTAAAATAAAAATAACGCGATATTGATTGATGTATTACCAAGGCGAATCTAATGTCCCTGGCGCACCTGGTAATTTGGCGCAGGGCATCCCCGTGGGACAAGATCCCCGATTCCCAATGCCGCAAGAAGTTTTTCATCAATATGTAGATGAACGTCGTACCCCAAAACTTCTTGCTCCATATGGCGGAAGTATGTTGGAAATGATTCGCCAAACCCAGGGTAGATCTCCTCAGGCGCAACTTGCACCTGGTGTTGCCCCGATGGGAAATGCTGGCTTCTTCTATGGTCCCCAGCTTGGACAAGGTGTTCCCCCTGGATATCAATCTAAAACGGTGTCATGACCAAGAAAAAAAAGTTGATTAAAGAAGCGCTTAAAAAGCCTTGGCTTTATACGTTTGGTGAGTTAGCTTTTTTTCGGCTTTGGTTAAAACATAGAAAGGAACGCAAAGCTGCTAAGATTCAAAAAGAACAGGTTAAAGATTAATGGCTGTTGATACCAAGGCGCGGTTAAAAGAAATTATTGACGCTGCGGTCGAAAAAGATCCTGGTGCTCATGTTGACACCATGATTGTGGGCTCGCATCTTGCCCAAATGAAGATGTTTGGGATTCGTCAAGGTGTTGAATTTTTTCCAACTCAAGATAACTTTGGCAATCAACGCAAAGATTTTCTCGACCGTGTAATCAAGTACAACCAATTAGATGTGCGTCTGGATTCTATCTGGGATTATTTCTTGTGTGATGGCAAAGGCATTTTTTATATTCGACCTACTAAAGCCAACTATCGTCTTTATTACTTCCGCAGTCATGAATACCGTAGTTATTACAACGTTGACGGCGAACTGGACGAAGTTGTAATCATCTACAGCTACAAAGTTAAACAAGGCAATGGGTTTGGCGATAATGTAAACGTCTCCAATCTTACTGGGACAGCAACCCTTGGCAGTCAAGGTGCCAAACGTTTTATTCGTCTTTCCATTAAACGACGCACCATTGAAGAAACTCACTCTGAAAGTGAGATGTCATTTGATTTGCCAAACTATACGGCTCTTGGCAAAACTAAAACGTTTAAAAATAGTTTAGGTTTTATTCCTTGTGTTGAAATTTTTAATAACCCAAAAGGTTTCTCAACTGAAGGCACCGGCGAATTTGATGCCATGGCCAGCCACATTGTGGTGCATGACGAATTAGTTCGCACCATGCGTAAAAACGTTCAGTTCTTTGGTAACCCAACCCTTCTTTCGTCTCGTCCCAAAACAGACCTTATGGAGTCTGGTGCGGATACCACCGTTCAACGTCCATCTATTGCAGCCAATTCTGGATTCGGCAGTTTGTCTGCATTAAGCCGTTCTACGTTTAAGCAAGATCCAATTGGTCGCGGCATTGACGGTCAAATTCGTGTGCCACGCGTCATTGCAAACTTAGAACCTAACGATCGAGTTGGTTATATTGTTCCAGATGCTATTACTGGCGATCAAAATGCATTTGCTCGTCAATTTAGAGAAGAAATTCGTACCGCACTTGGTGGTGTGGATGAGCTTTCAATTTCAGCGGGCGTTACCGCAACTGAGTACAAATCGTTATTTGGCCGTGTTTCTGCAACATCAAAGAAAAAAGCAACTGCCATTTATTCGTATGGCATTGCACGTTGTCTTGAATTAATTATTTTTCAAGAAGAACGTTTATTCCGTGCAACGTTAGCCAAAGCTTCTGGCTTGGAAGAGCCTATTGAGCCACCAGAAGATGCGCCTGCCGAAGAAAATGAACTGTACAAGCAGGCAATGATTGGGTTTGACGAGAAAGTCAAGCAGATCATGATGGCTTGCATGGAAACAAAAATTGTTCCTCCCGGTGTTACTGGACTTATTCCGGATGGAGACCTGACAGTGTTATGGCGTTGGACGGGTCCGGTATATGAAGAGTCAACTCAAGATGTTCTTAACAACTCAATTGTTGTAAGAAACCTACAAGAATTAGGTGTTGATAGCATTGAAGCACTGAAGTTCTTATTTCCGTCTAAGACGGATGAAGAGCGAGCCGCAATGCTAAGCGGTTTCCCGTTCAGGATGGTGGGCGAATTGCAAAATGCGTTTTCGCAATTTGCTCGCCTGGTGGGTGGAATGATGCAGACCCCTCACCCAGAGTCACCGGATCTTCCGATGGCTGCGGATCCAAGGCTGGACCTTACCCCCTATCTGTATCGAACCTTAGAAGCATTACAAAAGGAGATGAGTTATGCAGGACGCTACCGTCCAATCGACCCCACAGACGAGCCAAGCACCGTCAGTAGCGCCAAGCAGCTACGTGATGGCAGCTCCAGCTCCAGTGGCGGCACCAGCCCCCAGTTACCAACAAGCAGCACCGGTGGCGTATCAGGTGGGTACCAGCTACCCGCAAGCGGTCCCTCAAGCGACTACCAGCTACCAATCCGCCCCTACTCAGTACGCCCCCCAATCCCAACCGAATTATTCGGTGGCAGCGCCAGCGGAAGCACCGGCGACCAATCCATGGGAATCGGCGTTCAACAAGGTGGTGGGGCTGCTGAGCTCACCAGTCCAATCCCCCTTCCAGGCTCAACCATCGACGACGACACCTCAGTACGCCCCGGCCAACTTTGGGACTCCCAGCGCCCAAGTTACGCCACAATTGGGGACGCCGACCTCATATCCCAGCCCGGAATCTTATCTCAACTCTTCCCTAATCTCTTCAACGCCCTTACCGGCGGCGGAAGCCCAGGAAGTGGACCGGGCAATCGCGGATTATTACCACCTGAGCAACGAAACCCGTCAGGTGTTCGACGCGTTCGGTCCAGAAGCTCCAGCAATTCTAAATAATTACGCTCTTCAACTTGAAGGGATGCTGGATAGTGCAGTGGCCTGGGGCGCCCAAGCCAATGATGTGATGGGTCGTTTTGCCAACTTCTCGGTCAATGAGCACCAAGAAAACCTGGCTTATAACGAAATTCTGACCAACCCCGATGTTCTTAGCGATTACACGCTGAAATTCTTTGGTCCTGAAGGTCCGTACCCTGTGTACGAAAACGAAGCTGAGCTTAGCTCCCGTGGTTATCGCACTCAACCCATCGGCGGTGGTATTGCCGAGCTCCCTGCTCCCCCCAACGCCGCTGGCCCCCAGCAACCAGAAAACTTCTGGGGTAACTTTAGCGAAGTGATGAATCGTGATCCCCAGAACGCCTGGCGTGTCCTGAATCAAGCTCAACCCGGAACCGTTGCAAACAAACTGTTTGTGATGGAGTAATATCCAAACCTTAAGCCAGGTGGTATTTATTTACTACCTGGTTTTTAGTATGTATTCACACATAAATTATCAACTGCTAAAATTTTAAATAAGAAAGGACCTTGGTCCATTCTTTCACCCGAATAAAAACAAGACACTGGAGGATAAACCAAAGTGTTTATTGATAGCTAGTTCAGATCCTGGTAGGTGTGTCCTTTTAGGATTTGGTAAATAGCTCCGTGATTACAGTTAAATTTTTCGGCAATCTTTCTATATGAAAGTCCAGCCTCTTTCAAAGATTTAATTTGCATCACGTCTTCCGAAGAAAACTTTCTCAAAGACTTCTTCGGCTTTCCTTTACTGGCAAAACCATTATTTTGGTAGCAACCAGATTCCCAAGCCCTCGTTAAATTCTCTTGTTTGGTAACAATTTCTAGATTCTCAAGTTGATTATTCCGTTTGTTTTTATCTAAGTGATTTACCTGAAGAGAAAAGTTATGACTGCCATGGGACCTTGGATCTAAACCAAGAAAGGCAATTGCCATTAACACGTGTAAATGAAAACGTTTCTTTCTTCCATTTACAAGAACTGAAACTCTGTCATATGCACTGGTCGAACTAATAGGAAGTTCTTCAAGTTCTTCTTGATCCTGTTCATTAAGTTTTTTCTTAAAAGCTCGACCGTCTTCTGTTAAGTAAAGGTTACCAAACCCAGGTACAAGTTTTGGTTCCATGTTGTTTATCAACATTTTTCCAAAGCATAGCATGCCTCAACTGAACGCTCAACGTTGTCACCTCACCGAGCAATCGATGAGTGCAAACCGGATGAATTCAGGGAAGCCCTAACGTAAAGCCGAGGGTAATCCTGAGCCAAGCCAATCAAGATCGTGATTGGAAGGTGCAGAGACTACTGGGGGTAACACGCACTTGTTACGTAATACCAGATTTAGCGTCCGGCATCCCACAGGGATGAAGAGATAGTCCACCCCTCTAAGAAACTAGAGACCAGGAGAACGATTTTCCAAAAATCTTGGGTGCGGAACTCTATCGTCCTCACCCCGCCTACATTGCCGAGATGGCTGTGGAGCCCGTGGTTGTCCACGACTTCACCCGTCAACCCGGTCAAACCGTGCAGCTCGACCGCTATAAGTTCTGGGGAACCCCTGGCACGAAGGATAGCCGCGAGCGTATTGCCGACCAAACCATTGGTACTGCTAACAGCCGCAACATCACCAAGGAGAAAGTCCTGGTGGTGCTTAAGGAATACACTGGTCCTGCCGATCCGGGCGATCCGACTCAGCCTTCTACCTTCAAGATTGCTCGTGAAACCCTGATTACCGCCCAGCGTCTGCTGCTGGACACCGGTAACCTGAACATGTTCCACCAGTCCATCGGCAGCCTCACCCTGCTGGATGACTACCGTCGTTGGCGCGACCGCGTCTTCATTGACGAACTGTCCAAAGCTGAAGCCAACGGCCAAGCTTCTACCACCCAGGGCGGTTACTACTTCGCTGGTAACAAAGCCAAAGATTCCTCTGGCCGTGTTTCCTACACTGCCACTGAATATGGCGCGCAAGTTCAACAGTTCCAAGTCCGTACTGACTTGCTGAACGTTGTTAAAGACCTGCGTAAGCGCAACGTGCCGACCTATTCCGATGGTCTGTATCGTTGCATCTGCGATCCTACTTTCATGCTGCACCTGCGGCGTGATCCTGACTTCCGTGAGATCGCTCGTTACGCTGGCAATCCTGGTCAGGGGATGTACATGGGCAACCCTGCGATGCCCAACAACTCCAGCTTCTACATGGGTCCCCAAGCTGGCCAAGGTTATTTCCTGGCTGGTGAACCTGTCATGCCGACCGGCGTGCAGTTTGAAGGTGTGAAGTTCTTCGAGTCGACCAACTTCCCCACCAAGACCCTGAGTGCATCTTTCGACGGTGGTTCCAACTATTCGACTCAAGAAGTTGCCCAAGGTTACTTCTTTGGTCCTCAAGCCATCGGCGTCGGTATTGGTGGTCCTAACGCCCAAGTGCTGATCAACAATAACGATGACTTCAGCCGCTTTATCATTCTGATTTGGCAGCTGTACGCTGGTTTTGAAATCCTGAACAAAGATTTCGTCACCACCGGTTTCAGCTTCATTCAAGACGACGGTATCGTTTGATACTTATAAAACCTTAAGGAGAAATAAATGACTTACTTGTCTGCTAAAAAAATCTACCCAGGTAACTGGGCAGAACCCCTGAACGGCTGGTATAAAAACATTGATACCACCGCTCAAGGTGGTACCAGCTATAACGCTTCCAAGGCAGGCCCCACTTCGGTGCTGGCTGTCCCTGGATATCGTTATTTCCAAACCCGTGGTTATGTGCCCGTGACCTGGGCCTCTGGTTCTGCCGCAACTAGCGGTCAGACCATGGCTGTGATCGTTCCTTCGCCTTACCGCCAGGACGACACCCGCACCGACATCACCGGCATGGTGATTTCTGGTTCTTCCGCCCAAGCTGCATACGTTTATCGCACTGCGATTTCTGTTGCTTCCGGTTGGGATGGTCGTGCCGCCTCTGGTGTTTATGCCGCCACCGGCAACGTGATTTCGTTTGGCCGTAACAACTCCGGCAACC
>Ga0214917_10002114_pt1 | contig 24762 bp, 22 predicted proteins | sample LL_1208_BB_MetaG_FD_177983 | JGI IMG/M metagenome (GOLD analysis project Ga0214917, IMG submission 177983) | Freshwater microbial communities from Lake Lanier, Atlanta, Georgia, United States - LL_1208_BB | ecosystem: Environmental > Aquatic > Freshwater > Lake | place: USA: Georgia | collected...
ACCATCCATTTGAGGGATAACGCGATGGCCTTAAGCAATGCTAGTCGCTGCGCTGGATCATCTGCGATCTTCTTATTTTGATTTAATATCCCTTTTCGTGCTGACGCCGATGCGACATATGGATGCGACACGGTCATGAGATCTGCGCCGTTTTCTTTGTTGATGATCACCTCAACCCTATCATGCTTCACGACAACCTTTTTGATGGTGACTTTACCAACTTGCATGGGTTCTGCCGTCAAATCCCGTGACTGCATCTCAGCGACAATATCGTGGACCAATGCTTCGATGTCGGGCGCTGACACTCTCGTAACAGAACCGGCCTCGCCCTTACGGCCCTCTAATAGAGCACGAGAAACATAATATCTGTAGCGAACACCCTTTTTATTGGCATGGCTGGGCGCCATAAGGTTATCGCGATCATCAAATATCTTTCCGGTCAGCATAAAGCCGGTCTTTTTATGCGAAACGCGCTTTTCGACCCTCTACTCATCCAATTGCTTTTGAACTGCGTCGAAGAGATCAGTTGCCAAAAGCGGCTCGTGCTCACCCTTAAAGACTTGGCCTTTGTAGCTGATCTCTCCGATGTAAAACCGGTTCCTCAACAGTTAGACAAGAGCGCCTGGCTGAAACCGATCTGCCGAAAGCTGCCTCCCACCCTTGGTGGCCCTTTCCTTCGGCTTGATCCCCAATTTCTCTAATTCTGCGGCAAGTCCGGTGATTGAGCCGGTTGTAAGATACGTTTCAAATATTGTTTGAACGAATTTTGCTGTTGGGGCGTCAATGTATGGCTTTTTATCAAGAACTTTGTAACCCAGCGGCACAGGACCACCGACCCACAACCCTTTACGCTTTGATGCGGCAATCTTGTCTCGAACACGTTCGCCGATTACCTCTCGCTCGAATTGGGCAAAGGATAGAAGGACGTTAAGCGTCAGGCGTCCCATACTGGACGTTGTATTGAAACTTTGTGTTATTGAAACAAATGAGACCTCATGAGCATCGAAGAGTTCGACAAGTTTGGCAAAATCCGCCAAAGACCGCGTTAATCGATCAACCTTATAGACGACGACAATATCGATCTTATTAGCCCGCACTTGTTGTAAAAGTTCTTGGAGAGCGGGGCGATCAAGGGATGCCCCAGAGAAGGCTCCATCATCGTATTTGCCAGGCACAAGGTGCCAGCCTTCATGGGCTTGGCTTTTAATATATTCCTCGCAGGCTTCGCGCTGAGCATCGAGAGAGTTAAACGCGAGATCGAGATTATGGTCCGTGGATTTGCGGGTATAAATGGCGCAGCGCTTTCTTGAAGGTGAACCATGCTTCATGGCTGTCCTTCCTGCTGTCGGTTGGCTCTTCTACTATCACTCGTTTTGTTTTGAACAGGGTTCGCTTGTTGAGCTCCTTCCGCTTGCTCTACCCCTGCCCCATCAGACCGGCTTCCTACGCTGCTCGTGCGAAGACCAAAAAACCGTGGGCCATTCCATTTAGTCCCCGTGATCTCTTTGGCGATCATCGAAAGGCTGGGATACAGGGTGTCTCGCCATAGATACCCGCCAGGGGCAACAGTGACTTCATGAAGAGCACCCTGATACTCGCGTATAATGATCGACCCGAGCTTGATTGATCTTGCGTTGCTATCCTTATCTGCCGCTACACGATCTAGAAGCCGCATGATCCGCGGTTCCAAATCCCCCAAAGCATCTTCCTGGACCTGATGTGCCAACACACGTGCCAATAGATCTCTCGAAAGGCCTTTTGGCGGTTCGGTTTTGTTGCTAGTGCGCCAAATTGATCTGAGGCCTGCTAAATCCGCTCCGTCTATCGCCGTAAGCGCACTTTCAAGAATGCTATGTTCAGCAGCCGGGCTGACGCCCGACTGCCTCCAGATGCTTGCCTTTGCCATGTCATGCCGACCGTGCGGCCGCATGGACAATCAAGTAATAGCGTGTTCCGCTCACTTCCCGCCGCCGATCGATTTCGCTTCCGCCCTTGCGAAGGCGGCTCAATACGGCCCGGGTCGAGTGAGGCAACCAGTTTGTTGCAGCAATCAATTCCTCAAGAGAGGCACCTGCTGAACGCGTAAGCATCTCTATAACAATACTCTGCTTACTGCCCACGCGAGCGGTGTTCTTTGCGTTCTGGTCTGCCCTGCTGCGTGGCTCTTTATTGCCTTTCCTGCCCGGGGTCCGCGTCTCAGACAACAGAGGACCACTGCAAGCTTGGCCCAAATCCGAAGAGGCCGGAGTTTTGCTTGGCGGTCTTTGTTCAGCACCCTTGTTCAGCCGACGCCGGCTCAGGACACAAACATCATGCTGACCTACGTAATATCGGAAACATTACTATTTAAAGAGTTTGAGGGCGTTTCACTTGAGCCCTTTCGGCGAACCATCTCGGTCTCCTTTGGTTGATAACGGGATCTGCCCCGTCACCGCCCAAACCCCGCCTCGGCGATCATGCCGGCGGGGTATTAAGAGACTGTCGCGCTGATGCGCGTTTATAAATAGCAATGCTTGCCCTGCCAGCGAAGTCCAGTCCCGCCCTATCAGCCAACTCCCATTCGCGCCATCGCCATTTCTTCAAGCTTTCCTGATCGGAATATCGCTTTAGAACCATCCCGGATAAAAGCGCCGCTGTTAGCGGCGGAGCAAAGTTGATAATCGAAAAATCATGCGCCTTGATTCCGCGCATGACGAGCTTACCTCAGAGCAAATCTAAAAAAGATGCCTTGCCAAAATCGTGAATGCTAAAGTTTCAATATTTGAACGGCCTTAATTAAACTTATCAATTGCAGTGATGCGAATCAGAAACACTTTTAAGTGTGCTGTTATTAAGTTGTAGCGCGTTCGCCCCATTATAGGCGCGCAGGCCTACTCACGGTACATGTTAACGCCTCATTCACCTTGTCGAATCGCTTGCGCGAATTTGAACTTTCCCAAGTGAGTGGGGTTGATTCCATGAGTTACGGATTGAAAGCATTCCGCGCGGCGCTTTTTGTGGGTTGCGCTATTTACTCATGGGGCGTTGCTGCTCAGGCACCCACCAATGAAGAACTCTACAAGCTCGTGATGGGCCTCAAGGCCGAGCAGGAAAAGCTGCGCGAGGAAAACCGCCGCGTGAAGGCAGAAGCCGACGAGGCGCGGACAGAATTGCGGCGCTTGCGCGGCGAGCAGAAAGCCACCAGCGCGAAAGTCGATGCTGTGGCGAAAGCAACACCTGTCAAGGCTATAACAAAAGGCGGACAGGTCGTTTCCTATGAGGCCGCCGATCCTTGCGCTGCCTACGGTCCTGGTTATCGTTCCGTCAGCGTTTCTGGCACCTGCGTACGCGTAGGCGGTTATGCGCGCGCAGAGGCGAATTTCACACCGCAACAGAAAGTGTATCAACTCGATGATGTCTTTTATGATCGGGGATTGAACAAGCGCAGAGGGATTCTGACGGTTGTCCAAGATGGCAATCTGCAAGACACAACGGGCACGGATATTCGTGGTCGTGCGGATCTGGATGCTATCACGCCGACCTCTTTCGGCGACGCGCGGGTGTCGCTCAAATTGCGTATGCAAAGTTTGACGGGGTCGCGAACCGCTAAAATCGAAAACAATGGCCCTTACACATATTTCAAAGGCGTGGAACTGCGGTTCGTGCCCGAGATCGCTTTCATGAGCCTCGCAGGTTTCACCGTCGGGATCGCGCCATCGAATTACGCTTTGATGCCGACGTCGATGTACACTGGCACTCCATGGGCGCAGTATACGAGTGGCGTGGCGCAGGTGGCCTATAAATATGATTTTGGATCGGGGTGGTCGGTCACTGGTGCGCTTGAGCGTGCGCAGGATTGGGCCTACAATATGTCTTGGAACCGGCCTTCGACGGCAATCAATTACGTCGCAAATGTTAAATGGGAGCAGACTTGGGGCTGGATTGCGCTGCAAGGTGTGATCAATGGCAATTCGGTTGAAGTTGCGAATGCTTACGAGCAGGGACAAGCGCCAGCGCCGCTCGATCCTGGTGCAAGCGCGCTTTATGGTGACGCGGCCAGCGGGCAACGTCGTTACAATGGCGGCGCTGTCGGGGCAACAGCCAACTTCAAGCTGCGCGCTTTAGGTGAACGCGATCAACTTTGGCTGACGGCGAACTACGCCAATGGAAATCTCGGCGCGTTACTTGGAGCCGGCGGTTTGAGCAATATATCGAACACGAACAATGGTTCGTTGCTCGGCGGCATTTTGCGCGTCGACCAGAATATGATGGTTGTCGCGGGTAATGGCCAAGCTTTGGCAGCCTATAATCCTAGCCAGCAGGCCTCGCCCTATGTCGTAAAAAATGTGACAGGGTTTAATATTGCAGCCATGTTGACCCATCACTGGACCGAGCGTTGGCGCTCGAGTTTCAATGCGGGATACGTCCAAATCGATCCGCCGCGTTCGCTGGCTTATGACGGACCTGGCGCGCAGAGTAACAACAATCCCATCCCGATGTGGGGTCGCGGCCAGCTTTATTCTTTCGCTGGCAGTCTGATCTACTCGATCGCAGAGAATTGGGATGTCGGTGCAGAAATTGGGTTCGCCATGCTGCGCAATCAGGTGCAGAATTCGCCGCAATCATGGGAAGTAATGCCAGAGCAGATAACGCCCGCTTCACCGATACAGCCAGGTGTAGGTAAACTGCCAGGCCTCAATCAGAACAACGCTATCTTCAAAATGCGCATGGAACGGACATTCTGAAAATCGATTTTAGGTCCACAAATTGGACCTAAAATCGCTTTAGTGGCGCTATTTTTGACGGCCTCACCCAAAGGCTAGTACGGAGAGATACGGATCGGTTTGATCCCCACCTTAGTCAGCCAGTCTTTAAACGGTACTGACAAGAACTAGTAGCCTTCATCCCACCGTACATGTTCCGGATTACCGGTTTAAGGTGTCGCTGGTAGAGTGCTTCCAAGATCTCTGATGAGTCCATGGTTTCGACAACTGTCACGGTGAAAGCCCAGGGCATGACAGAGGCACTATTGTGTCAATTCGCTTACGCAAATTAACGTTTCAAGGAGCCAGTCGGCGCTCTTCAAGCTAGATCCGCTCAACTTGTCTGCGGTTGACAAACCAGTGCTAGATCCGCACGAGCTGCACTGCCTTCCGACACTCACACCGACCAAATAGCTTTCCCAGTTGGATCAGCGCCAGCCGCAGATCGCCATCGTTCTCTTCCCTGACCTCATAGCGCAGGGTGCTGCGCACTATCAAAAGAATCTAATAGGCGCACCACTTTGATGTTCCGAGCTTCTGACCGGGCTAGATAACCACGCCCCGCAGCTCAACCGCCGTCAGGCTTAGTTTTTTAAAAATCGAAGCTTTCCGGCAGGATCACCTTATCAAGTTTAAGGATAGCACCGATCATCTTAAGCCGCCGGTCCTCCTTCTCGAGCACCTTCCACTACGAGAACTGCGGCTGTGCAATGCGGCCGAACTTCTTGCGCCATGTGAATAGTTACGTCACTGATCCCCGCCAATCGACGAGCCTTGGCGGCATTCGAATCCACAGCAAGATCCAATTCCAACCGCCTCATATTCTTCAGTCGGCCCTGATTAGAATGCCGCTTTCGCGCCATCTCCGCCTGATTTGCTCCCAATAAACTGGGCCATTTTGAGTGAGAGTTTTCCGTGTCATTTTCCCTTGGCTGGGGAGGAACGGAAGACCATGAAAGCAAGCAAGTTTTCAGACGCCCAGAAGGCGTTCATCTTGAAGCAAGGTGCCGATGGGGTACCCGTTGAGGAGATCTGCCGGAAGGCAGGGATTAGCCAGGCGACCTACTTCAACTGGCGGAAAAAGTACGAGGGAATGACGCCGCCTGAGATGCGACGGCTGAAGCAACTTGAGGATGAGAACGCGAAGTTGAAGAAGTTGGTGGCTGACCTTTCGCTCGATCGCGAGATGCTCCAGGACGTCATCCGCCGAAAGCTCTAAGGCCTGGTCGTAAGCGCAAGCTGGCGGACTTGGTTTGCAATGAATGGGGCGTATCAATCCGGAGGGGGTGCAGCGTCCTGGAATTAGATCGATCCACGTACCATTACAAATCACGCCGCTCGGACCAGGCCGGCATTAAAGCGCGGATTAAGGCCATTTGTGAGACACGTGTGCGCTATGGCTACAGGCGCGTTCACGTCATGCTCCAACGCGAGGGTTGGCCCATCAACATCAAGCGAACCTATAGGCTTTACAACGAGATGGGCCTACAGCTGAGGAATAAAACGCCGAAGCGAAGGGTCAGAGCAAAGCTTAGAGACGACCGGGCTCCCGCAACCCGTCCTAATGACGTCTGGGCGATGGACTTTGTTCACGATCAGCTGGCCACGGGACAGAAGATCAGGGTGTTGACGGTTGTCGATACCTTTTCTCGCTTCTCGCCAGTGATCGATCCCAAGTTCAGCTATCGGGCAGAAGACATCGTTGCCACACTTGAGCGGGTTTGTAACAAGATTGGCTATCCGAAGACGATACGGGTCGATCAGGGGACTGAATTTGTCAGCCGAGATCTCGATCTGTGGGCTTATGCCAAGGGTGTCACCTTGGACTTCTCACGTCCTGGCAAGCCGACTGACAATGCGTTCATTGAGGCATTCAACGGGCGCTTCCGCAGCGAGTGTTTAAACGCCCATTGGTTCATGACGCTTGCAGATGCACACGAAAAAATGGAGGATTGGCTCAGATACTATAACGAAGAACGTCCACACGGTGCGATCGGTAATAAGCCACCGATAACCCTGCAAAACTCCGTCAACGTAACCAGCCCGTCGACGTGAGTAAGCCGGAAAACTCTAACTCCCGGTGGTCCAAAGAATGGGAGCGGAGCATAAGCCGGAAAACTCTAACTCCCGGTGGTCCAAAGAATGGGAGCGGAGCATGTCCTATCAATCTCTAACTTGACTACGAAGACACATGGGGATGCATCATGCGCATGAAACAATGTCTTGGGTTCTTGGCCTTCATCGTATTGGCTTTTGGAATGCTTTCATGGGCTGAAGCGAAAGATAAGAAGCCCCACTACATGACCGTGCAATTCTCCATCAGCGATTATGCTGCGTGGCGCCCGGTTTTTGATGCAGCTGAGCCAATGCGTGTTGCGGCGAACGTGAAGAACCCACGGATCTATCGCAGTGCCGATAAGCCGAACGATATCCTTGTCATCTTTGATATCGAATCAAAAAAAGCAGGTCGTGCATGGATTGATTCGCCAAGTTTGCGTAGTTCTTGGGCCAAGGGCGGTGTAATCGGCGATCCGATTGTGGGCTTTATCAGTTTTCAGCAAATGAGAGAAAAATAATGATACAGTCATGTTTCAATCCTCTTTAGTGCTACGAATTTGGTAGTTCTATCGGATTTCTTCATGTGCGAGAGGTCGCCTGCGCAGGGCATAATGAAACCAGATTTGGTTATACTGTTCAATCCATTGACTGATGATAGTCCGCACCCAAAACCATAAGCTATCAGCGCGTAGGTTTAAAAAACGGCACTTTCCCTCAGGATCAGCTTATCGAGTTCGATATCAGCAACCATCTTCTTGGGATGCTGGCTCTCCTTCTCAAGTACCTTCAGCTCCAAGAGGTGCGGCCTTGACATGCTGCATAAACCTCTTGCGCGATGTGTAATGTTTCGCATGACTGATGGCGGCAGACCGACAGGGTTTGGCCACATTAGCCCAGCCTGCCCGATCTAGCTCCACCTGGCGCAAGAACTTCAGGCAGTAATCATCCGAATGCTGCTTTAGAGCCGTGTGCACCACCCCCATTGGCATCTCAATAATGGCTCAACTTTGAGAGGGCCGGACATGCGCGCTACAAAGATTAACTCAGCATATCCGCCTAATCTGCGGATTGCATAGGACGCGCTCCAAAAGCTTTTAGCGTTCTAGTCGGCTGGATACATAGAGCTGCGAAGGCACCACGACTGCCAACAGCGCTGTCATCAACAGCATTGCTAAGGCGGCAGCGCCCGGAAGGTCTGGGAACTGCCAAAGATTCCAGAGCGTCGATGCGGCGACGATGTTTGACGTCGTCATTAGCATCAGGGGCACGGTGAGGTCTCGTGCACTATGGGCAAAGACCCATAACCACCCGTTGAGGATCTGCGGCCAGACCAGCGGGAAGGTGACCTTTTGCAAAGATGTCAGCCAGCTCGCGCCGCTGATCAGTGCGGCGTCACCAAGCTCCTTATGGAGCTGTATTAGAGCGCTGCTCATCGTCCGAACGCCAAAGGAAATGTAGATCGTCATATGACCAAGTACGAGGATCCAGATCGTCCCATAAAGCGGTGTGTTGAGATACAGCAATAGGATCGCAAGCACGAGCACAATCGGTGGAATAGCCATAGGCAGGAAAGACAGTGCATCCAAAATCTTGCCTGCGCGGCTGTTCGAGCGAACTGTAAACCAACCAATTAGGCAGGAAATCAACATTACAATCGTCGCGCTGGAGATAACGAGAATGATCGTGTTCCCTATCGCGCGCGAGATCATCGGATTCGTTAAGAGACGACGGTATGTGTCAAACGACAGTCCCCCAAAAGCCGAGAGGCTCGGTGTACTGTAGTGTGGCAGTAAGCTCACCCAAAGCAGGATTAAGAGCGGTAGCATCATCGCGGCGCAGTAGCTAAAGGTAAAGCCGATTGCGGCAAAGCGCCAAAGGCCAAGGGTGATCCTTTTAGGACGGTAGGCCTTGCCGGTAACTACACGAAAGCGTTCGCCGAGCCGTATAGCTCGCATGTAGGCCCACATCAGACCCGCCGCTAGAACCAGTAGCAGCACCCCGAAGGATGCTGCGAGGCCATAATTTGGTAGACCGTTATCGGGTGATGATAGCAGATAGACGCGCGTTGATAGCACCGGCACGTCTGCCGAAAGGCCTATAATTAGCGGCAGGTCGAAGGCCTGTACCACCGCCATAAACATATAAATACCAATAGAAAACAGACCAGGCGTCAGAACCGGCAGTGTCACACGTGTCAGTGTTGCCCAAGAACTGCCGCCATGGACGCGCGCCGCTAACTCAAGGTTGGGGTCCATGTTACGCAAGAGGCCACTGATCATCACGAAACCAGTCGGCACCACAGCGAATGAGGTAATTATGATGAGGGACCAGAAGGAATAAATGGTCAGAATTGGTTGTAGGTATCCAAATAGTTCGCGGAACAAAACATTCAGTGCACCATTGCCAGAGTTAAGCAGCAGAATCCAGCCAAAGCCGATAACAAGTGCAGGTACCATCATCCACGCGAACATCAGGATGCGTACGATTGTACGACCGGGCATGTCTGTTCGCTCAGTGCACCAGGCAATCGCGGTTGCGATTGCCACGCCAATTGTCATGCTAGACAACGCATAAACTACAGTGTTCCACATCAAACTAATTGTGCGGGGGCTCTGCAGAAGCTGAGCATAATGTTTCAGCGTAAAATCGAGTGTCTCAAACGGCATCGCCTCCGAAGGGGCGAGCGACGTCCGGATCAGAACGAGCACGGGGCCGAGGACAAGGACAGAAACGACGACGAGTAATAGGCTCTGCACAAGCTTTTGCTGGTCAAGTCCGGTACCCGGACGGCCATTAGAAGTGACGGTTGGTCCGTTCATTTCAATGGGCCGCAAGAGGAGGGGACTTCAGAGGGCACTATAACGCAACGTTCGGGTGGGAATTCAAGAGTGAGCTCCTGCCCAACGGAGATTGCGGTATAGGGATTGAGCATCAGAGTGAGCTTGCTACCTTGGATGTCGACCTGCGTTTCGACCACGTCGCCTAAGAAGTTCATATTTTGGACCCGCGCTTTGAAGCAGTTCAGACCAGAGGACTCCGAAGTAGATGCGATACGTATACCCCTCGGGCGGACTACGACCACCACTGACGCACCTGGTTTAAGCGCAGGTCCAGCGACGCCTGAAATCGGGCCTAATGCGGTATGTGCCCGCGCTGTCTCCCCGCTTCTATCGAGCACGCCGGTGATGAGATTGCTGCGTCCCATGAAATCAGCGGTGAAGACGCTATTTGGGCTGAGATAGATGTCTCGCGGCGATCCTTGTTGTACGATTTTGCCGGCTCTCATTAGTAGGATTTGGTCAGACATACTGACAGCCTCGACCTGGTCGTGAGTCACAAAGATTGTTGTGATACCCAGCGATTTTACGAGGTTGCGGATTTCGGTACGCATTGTATCGCGTAATTTTGCGTCTAGATTGCTAAGCGGTTCGTCTAGCAGAAGCAGGCGTGGCGCGTGAACGAGCGCGCGGGCAAGAGCGACGCGCTGCTGTTGGCCACCAGAAAGCAGCGGCGCCGGGCGGTCCGCAAACTGGCCCAACTCAACCATCTCCAGTGCCTTCAACACGCGGGTGCGCATCTCTTGGGTCGGAGCGCGCTTGATGCCGTAGACCAGCGGAAACGCGACATTTTCGAAGACAGTCATATGCGGCCATACCGCGTAGGATTGAAAGACCATGCCGAGTTCACGGCGATTGGCCGGGACGATAAGGTTCTCGCGAGAGGAAAACATCGTCTTCCCCCCCATCTGGATTAAGCCTTTATCCGGGTGCTCCAGTCCCGCGATGCACTGCAATGTCGTGGTCTTGCCGCAACCTGATGGCCCGAGGAGCGTGAAGAAAGAGCCTTCTTCAACCTTGAAAGAGATATCTCGGAGGGCCAGCATGGCATCTTGGCCATGCTGGCCCGGGTAAGATTTGACGAGTTTCTCGATCAGCAACATCAGACTTTCAGGCCTTTTCTCGTGAAGTGGTGCTTGGGAGAAATATCAACTCTTGCTTTCTTTTTTATCAGTTCAGCGGGTCATCAGATCAGCGATAGCGTTGCGCACCGAAAGTGCCTGCTTGGTATCCTCAAGGGAGTTCTCCGTTAGGATCTTTGCGCCGGCCTTGACCCGCTCAGAAATCATATCGGCAAGGGGCGAGCCCTTATCGCCAGCGCGCGGCATCGGCTCTTGGGCATTGGCGACCGTGATGCCTTCCGTTGTCAGCCAAGCTGCGAATAAGCGTGCGGCATTAGGGTTTGGCGCAGTTTCCGGGACATAGATATAAAGGTTGTTCAGAGGGATGAAGTCGCTAAACAGCTTGAATTTCACGCCCTCGCTCCGACCTGCAATGTGGAAGGCCGAGATACCAACCGGTGCCTGACCGACCGAGATCGCACGAGTGGCTGCTGCCGTACCACGCTCCAGCACAGGTTTGTTGCCAAGCGTTGCTTTGGCCATCTTCAGCGTCTCATCCTTGCCCAGCGCAAAGGAATAATAGTCGAGCGGATTGAGCGAGAAGGCGTTGATCGCGAAGCGGCCACGCCACTCGCTTTTCAAAAGTTCCGCCCAGGTGTTGGGCACGTCCTCATCCTTGATAAGCTTTGGGTTCCAACTCATGCCGTATACAGCATCGAGGATTGGGAGCGCCGCACCACGCAGGTCCTTCATTACCCCGTTAGTGACTTCTTCAATCTGCGGGAATTGTTTTCCGAACACGGCGGCCCAAGGATAGGGCTTCAAAATCTGACGCTCGAAAAGCACCGATGCTTCCTGCGCTCCACCAGCACCGACCACGTCGACGGAGCCACCGGCACGGCCGCGCTCAGCGATCAACTTTGTGCCCGTTTGAACTGGGTTCGCCGCGTTCCATTCGACGGTAATGTTGAGGCCGAAGCGCTCATTGAAGGCCTTTGCGATTGTAGCATGGGCCTGTGGCGTGCCGGGGCTGCTCACGGCGACGAAGAGCCGTCCTTCCTTTCGAGCGCCTTCAAGTATCTGTTCGTAGGTCGGCGTCTGCGCCATTGAGCTACCGACGGCTATAATCAGAGAAGCCACTGCAGTAGCGGTCATGAATAGTGAACGGAAAATTGCCATCGTTTTCACCTTCGCAGGACGCTGCCCTGTCCTGTCAACTTGATTTCGTTTCATAAAGTAAAATTAACTTACCAGCGCAGATCGAGAAAATTCTGTTTTTTTGAATGATTAGCAAATCTAGTTCATGTTTATCCACATAGTGGATCAGTATATTTCAATCAGCCCAGCAGCTCCCATACCGCTGCCGACACACATAGTCGCAATGGCCCACCTCACCCCACGGCGACGGCCCTCGAAGAGCGCATGGCCAAGCATCCGTGCGCCCGACATGCCGTAAGGATGACCTACAGCAATTGCGCCCCCATCGACATTAAGTCGGTCGGCCGGCAGTCTTAGCTTCTCGCGGCAGTAGAGCACCTGGACGGCGAATGCCTCGTTTAGCTCCCAAAGGTCGATGTCATCGATTACGAGGCCCGCGCGCGACAGCAGGCGCGGCACCGCGAAGACTGGGCCGACACCCATCTCATCGGGTTCACAGCCAGCCACAGCAAAATGCGAGAGGGCCCCAAGCGGCGACATTCCGAGTTTTTCGGCGAGCTTTTCCTCCATCACTACACAGGCCGCGGCTCCGTCGGAAAGCTGACTTGCATTACCGGCGGTAATAGTGCCGCCTGGGCGTATCGGCTCGAGCTTGGCGAGCCCTGCGGCGTTTGTGTCGGGGCGATTGCCCTCGTCCTGACTGAGGCGGACGGTCTCTTCACTTGTTAGCCCGGTCGTTTTGTCGATGCTTAGCTTGACGCTGTCCATCGGCGCGAGCTCGTCGATGAAAAGGCCTGCCTGCTGAGCGGCGGCCGTCCTGCGTTGGCTTTCGAGAGCATATGCATCTTGTGCGTCTCTGCCGATGCCATAGCGTTTTGCAATGACCTCGGCGGTATCCAGCATTGGCATGTAGACGTCGGGGCGATTCTGTTTTAGCCAATCGTCGTGTAATCGATGCGTGTTCTTGTGCTCGTTCTGCACCAAGCTGATCGTCTCGACGCCGCCGGCGACCACTACCTGGGAGCCATGGTTCATGACGCTATCGACGGCCATGGCGATAGCCTGCAAGCCGGAAGAGCATAAGCGGTTAATTGTGGAACCCGCTGCGGTGACGGGTAGCCCGGCTCGCAACGCCGCTTGGCGAGCGATGTTATAGCCGGAGGCGCCCTCCTGTATGGCGCAGCCGAGTATAACGTCCTCAATCATCGCCGCATCGACCTTTGCGCGAGCGACAGCCTCGGCGATTACATGGCCGGCAAGACTCGCTGCATGGGTGTTGTTGTACGCGCCGCGATAGGCCCGGCCCATCGGCGTACGCGCAAAAGAAACAATGACCGCGCGCGGCATTACGCTCTCCTGTTGCCCGGCGCGTTGGTTTCGCGGTGCCATAGCTCCATCAGCAAAGCGTCGTTGCTTTCAGCAGACTCAAGCCGTCTTAATCCATGCGGGTCGATCACCTCGCGGATTAACTGTAATTCCTCAACGGTCGGTGCTGGCGTGACCGGTATTTCGGTCTCGGAATGCACAACGAAGCCAGAATTCTCTTGCACACTCTCCAAAGTGACCCCTGGATGTAAGGAGACGACACGCATCGACCCATCCGGCCCCTCGAAATCGAAGACACCGAGATCTGTGACTACTAGGCCGGGTCGTGCAGGACGTACCGTGCGGACCTTAACGCTTCTATCCTCGTTGCCACGGCCACAGACAAAGTCGACTTTGGCTACAATTGTGCACTTAGTATGCTTACGCACATGGTAGCAGAGTATCTCGCAGCCCCATAGATCATCAGGAACACCGCGAGCGCCTACTAGCTGGGCCTTGGGCTTGGCCCAAGGACCGATGACGGAGATGTTGGAGGCGCCATATTGGTCGAGTTGAACTACACCGATCCAAATCTGCAGCTTGCCGTGTGCGATAAGATGGAACATTTCCTGCCAGCTTAGATTCATCCGCCCAGAGGTTGCTAATGTCCACTCATCGGCTAGAGCCTTGGCGTGAACGTCACAATCAGCAGCGGCCCGCGAGCCGGTGGTTAGGAATAGATCCGGAACATGCAGCGCCTTTGCAAGACGTGCTGAGAGATCTGACAAAATCGTCGCTCCAACACCCATGGCGTTGCCGCGGAACTCTCGGGCCATCCGGCTGATCAGGAGCTCTTCAAGCGTGTAGTTGTTCATTGTTACTGATCCCGAAACCATGCGGAGAACCATTCGGGATCAGTCGCCCGTTTCTGGTATTCCAGTATCGCAGCTAGATCGAAACGGTATTCCGGATAGAGCGCCGTCATCCCCGCGCCGCGCGGCATCTCGATCACGCCCTCGATCCAGAGCCGAGAAAGGAAGGTTCCGCCTGCGGTCGCCGCGTCGTCTGGTAATTCATCGACGATTCTTTCGGCCGTTACGAAAACAGTCTTTGCAGCCTGCAGCAGAAGTGGATCAGCATAGCCGTCGCCAATGATCACTGCATTTCCGTGTCGGTCAGCCATATTGGCATGAATGAAGGCAACGTCTGGGCACAGTGCTGGCACTGCCAGCAGCTCCTCGCCGCTGAATGGGCAGATGACCGTGCTGAACGGCGCCGTTGGCGTTGTCAGAATGTCGGTATCAAGCCCGAAGCGTGTTGGGAGGAATGGTAGATTCTTTGCAGCGGCCTCGAATGCGGCGATAATCGTCGCCTCCGAGTATTCAACGACCGAAATACTGCCAGCCTCGCGAGCCTTACGAAAATGGGGTGCCAGTCCAAAGGCATCAAAACCGACAAAGGCGAACCGTAGTTCGCGGACCTTGCCGGCTCCGATGAGAAGATCGGTTTCTGGACCACCCAACATGGTTACGACGGTAAGATCATCCAGATCCGCTGTAGCCAGCGCCCGTGCCACAGCCATCGGTTTGCGCTGGATGCCGCCGCCGCCGAAAGCAACGGAACTGCCGGAGCTTACTGCGGCTAAGGCTTGCGCGAGAGTGACGGTCTTTTTCATCGCCACTTTTCCTTTTGGCGCATATCGAGCAGGCGCCGGGATTTACCGGTGCTACCAACCTGCGTCAGCGGCAGTAGGCTTGCTCGCGGCACAATCTCTACTGCGACACGCACACTCAAATCGCGGTATAGCGCGGCTTCCATGTCGGCAGCGAATGTTGTGTCATCAATCTCGTCCGACTTTTTCTCGACCCGGACTGTCATCACCTCGCGGCGCGAAAGCCCTTCACCAGAATAAGAGACAACACAGAGGAACTCGCCAGTTGCCCGCGGATCCGCAGTGACCGCACTCTGGCAGGCCATTGGATAGACATTGGTGCCGCGTAGTTTCACCATCTCGTCGCTGCGACCAAGGAACATTGAGAGCTTACGCGTGCACAAACCGCATGAGCACTCGGAGCGTTCATAGGCAATAAGAAGGTCACGCAGATCGTAGCGAATGATCGGCGGAGTGCTACGATGCAAGCTGGTTACGACGAGATTACCGCGCTCGCCGGCTGGCAATACGGCGCCTGTCTCTACATCAGCGGTCTCAAGATATACCGTATCCTCGTTGACGTGTTTGCCGTTCATGGCTTCGCACTCGAAGGCGATCTGGCCGATCTCGTGTGTGCCGTAATTGTCGTAGACCGGGCAACCCCATGCCTCCTCAAGCTGTTGGCGAAGATGGCCATCGACATCTGGGCCGAGGAATGAATGTAGCCGCTTGGTCTTGAGAGCACGCAGGTCGAAATTGGTTTCTTGCGCGATCTGAACGAGGCGCGCCAGATATTCGGCGCGGCCATACCAGGCAGTGGTGCCAATCTTGAGCGCATATTCGAGCTGGCGCTCGCTTGGCGTTACCACGCCTGAGCCGGTTGTTACTGGCATCGCGCCTAGCCAATGGAGGCAGGCATACAGGCCGCAATATCCCGCATTTGCCATGGCCAACGTATAGGTGATCTGTACGGCGTCCCCCGGACGTGTGCCCTGCGCCCAGAGTGCGCGCGCTGTCTGGATCGCCTGTACTTCGAGTGCGACCGGATCGAAAAGGGTCAGGCGCGGGAAGCCCGTGGTGCCGCCTGAAGTGTGAACCTTGAACGGTGTTCTGGCGATCTGCTGGGCACTAACTGGCTGGTGACTGCCGAAGGGCGGAGCGGCCGCGATCGCGTCCTTGAGATCGTCGCTCGTAAAACATGGCAACTTCTCTATGTCGTCAAGGCTTCGAATATCCCCGGGCTCGATTCCAGCCGCACCCCAGCGCATCGCATAGAATGGCGTGCGCCAAGCATCTTCCATACGCGCGATAAACCGGGTGTTCTGGAGTGCGCGCAGCTCCTGCTCAGACAGCTTACCTGTAGTCTGCTGGAAATAGGGCGGAGGGGGATAGTCCCGCATAAGTCCGTCCCAGTCCACGGACTTCCAATAATAGGGCACCGCTGGTGTGCCCCCCTCAGCTGGATGGGATGAAAGGGCCTCGTTTTCCAACACTATTCTACCTCGTTCTATCTGTGTGGACCTCGCTCAGCCCGCCGCCATCCACCGTTAAATGGGTTGCCGTGAAGTGGTCGCTGACCCCTTCCTCGAGGCTGCGGTCATGTCCCGCCCCCGTGTTATGTATCAGTGATCTGACGGTTTTCTAAGATTGTTTCAGGTGCTGGCGGCCGCATGCGCAGGACCTGATAAGGTCGGATTGGGTTATATTGTTTGAACCACTGATTAATCACAGTTTGAGCCTGACGTATTGTGCCAAAGCATTCGGCGTTAAGAGGTGCTTGGCGAAGTCTTCCATTGAAGCGTTCGTTATATCCGTTCGACCTAAAATAGCTCCACTGGAGCTATTTTTTCACGGTCTCACCCCAAGTTGATCCGGGGTAGATCCGGATCAGCTTGATGCCAGTACTGTAGCAGGTATGCACAATCCGCAATCAAGCTCCACTTTCTCTTGATTAAAACAAGCAAGCAAAGAGTCACCAATCTAGCTCAGCATTTTCCTACTCCACACCCCTACTCGCAAGGATGGACAGGATGTTCTGTTCGAAGTCTATTTCCTCTTGGATTTTCTGCCGAATGACTTCGTTTTGTTCGATCCTTAATTGTTGGCTCATGCGAGGTTTTGGAAGCCCTCTACCCACTTCTTCTCAAACGCGGCAAGCCAGAATACCTCCGACCCGACAATGGCCCTGAGTTCTCGTTAGAACCCTTCAAAGAATGGCGCACCCAGGTGGGTATCAAGCCGATCCGGATTTACCCCGGATCACCTTGGGTTGAGACCGTGAAAAAAACTCCAGTGGAGCTATTTTAGGTCGAACAAATATATAACGAACGCACCAATGGAACGCTTCGCCGAGAGGTTCTCAACGCTGAATGGTTTGGCACAACACGTCAGCCTCAAACCGTCATCAATCAATGGCTCAAACAATATTACAAAATCAGGCCTCATCAGGCGCTACGAATGCACCCTCCTGTACCTGAAACAATCTCAGAAAACCGCCAAATCAGCGGTACATAACAAGGGGGGCTGAACATAACGGCTCAACTGAAAGGGCATAGGACGAATGAAGTTTACAGATTCTACTTCACTAACCCATACGAACTGACGCAAAACTGCCCGGGCTTGCCGGAAACACAACAGTCTTTGTGCCATTTAAAAATACTCGTCGATGAATATGAGCATGAATTGCCCGTGCAAGGACTTGGCTTTCCACATCCCGCCCGAGCGAGATATAATCCTCGGCACTTTGGGCGTGAGTCACGCGAACTATATCCTGCTCGATAATCGGTCCCTCATCTAGGTCAGCGGTGACATAATGGGATGTTGCGCCAATAAACTTCACTCCACGCTCGAAAGCCTGCTTGTAAGGATTGGCACCTTTGAAGCTCGGCAAAAACGAGTGATGTATGTTGATGATCTTACCTGCCATTTGTCGGCACATGCTATCGGACAGGACCTGCATATAACGCGCTAGCACAATCAACTCAGCGCCGGTGTCGTTGACGATCCCCATCTGGCGTTGTTCGGCTTCTGTCTTATTGTCTTGAGTGACCTTGATGCAATGGAACGGAATATCATGATTAACCACCACTTTCTGATAGTCATGATGATTTGAAATCACCGCCACGATATCAATCGGCAGTGCACCGATCCTCCAGCGGTAAAGAAGATCGTTCAGGCAGTGGCCAAAGCGTGAGACCATGATGACGGCTTTGGTTTTATTTGCCTCGTCATAAAACGCATAATCCATTCCGAATTGGGTCGAGATATTTTTAAATCCAATCGTCAGTGCTTCTCCATCGAGCCCTTCTTCACTGATAAAGCTGACACGCATGAAGAAGCGACCTGTCTCCCGGTCATCGAATTGCGCACTGTCCGTAATGTTACACCCCGCGGTTGCCAAATAGCCAGAAATGGCAGCGATAATGCCGCGCTTTGTTGTGCATGTGACGGTCAAAACATAGGATTTCATTGCGTTCAACCTCTTCGCTTAGCTGCGAAGGCGAAGGCCGTCCGGGTCGAACGGCGGCCGATCAAGAATTCGTGCTGCGACATCGCGGCCAAGAATGGCAACATTTACGACAGCTCCAGGCACACGGTATCGCGTTTCAACATAGGCAATCGCTAATGATTTACCCACATGATAGCCGTATCCGCCGGTCGTGACATTTCCAATCGGCGTGCCATCTTCCGCAAAGACCGGCTCACCGCCGCTGGCGTCAGCTTCTCCCGCGTCGATGTCGAGCATGCACATCAAATAGCGCGGCTGCTGCTGACTTATCTTCTCCCAAGCAGCGCGATTGAGGAACGGCTTTTCGGATTTTACGAGACCACCGAGCCCACTTTCATGTGGCCAATATTCCGGCGAATAATCGCGGCCCCAGGACCCATAGCCTTTTTCAAGGCGCAAACTACCAAGCGCACGACTTCCGACCGGACCGCCTCCCACTTCGGCAACGGCATCGAGCAAAGCACCATAAAGTTTTGGTTGATCAGCTAAATCGCAGTAAAGCTCCCAACCAAGATCGCCCGTAAAACTCAACCGCAGGGCAATACAGTGGACGCCTGCGACATCAATCAGCTTTGAATGCATGAACGGAAATTCACCATTCGTGAGATCGGCATTGGTCAGGCGTGACAAAACGCTTCGTGCCAAAGGCCCAGCCACGTTAAATCCGCATAAGGCGTCGGTTACACTTTCGAAACGCGTTCCGTCCGGTAACGGATTTTTCTTGAACCAACGCGCGTGAAACCGTTCTGCCATTCCGGAACCGAAAATACGGAACTCATCTTCGGCTATTTTCGTAACCGTGAAATCCCCTGCAACGCCGCCATGAAACCCAATGAGCGGCGTGAGGCAGGTTGACCCAATCTTCGTCGGCATCTTGTTGGCAAAGAGCAAGGATAACCAATCATAAGCCCCGGGGCCGTTCACCACATATTTCGCATAGTTTGAAATATCGATGACACCCACTTTTTCACGTAGCATACGCGCCTCGCGACCGACCGGTTCCCACCAATTCTGCCGCGTAAATCCATAAGTCTCTGTCGTTGGCTCACCCGGCGCCGCGAACCATAAAGGATGCTCCCAGCCGTAATTGAGACCGAACACCGCGCCAATGCTTTGTTGATGATTGTAAACCGGACGTGTTCGCACCGGACGCCCAGCAGTCCGCTCTTCATTTGGGAAATGGATTTTGAAGCGGTTAGCATATTGATCAGCAACGCGCTCCTTGACGAAATGTGGATTGGCCCAAAGGCCAAAGCGCGCCATATCCCAAGCGAAGAGATCAAGCGTCGGCTCGCCATCAACGATCCATTCCGCTGCCAACCGGCCGAGCCCGCCCGATTGAGAAAAGCCCGGAATGATTCCGTTGCAGCAGAAATAATTCGTCAACTCAGGCGCAGGCCCGAATAAAGCAGCGCTATCGGGCGACCAGATCATCGGCCCGTTGATCACGCGCTTGATGCCGGCGCTGCCGACGAGCGGGACGCGATCAATCGCCCGCATCATATTCGGCTCGATGCGCTCGAGATCGTCTGGGAAGAGATCATGTCCAAAATCCAGCGGCGTGCCTTTCTCGGCCCAGAAGCGCATGTCTTTTTCATATGCGCCGACGAGAAGCCCGAGGCCTTCTTGACGCAGATAATATTCGCCGTCGCGATCGGCGACGGAGGGCAGACGGCGACCAAGCTCCGCAACTTCGGGAATAGTCTCCGTCACGAAATATTGATGCTCAGTCGGGATTAGCGGCAACTCAATACCGGCCATGCGACCAACTTCGCGTGCCCAAAGCCCCGCCGCATTGATGACCCAATTCGCGCGGATCGAGCCCTTTTCCGTATCGACGACCCATGTCCCATCTGGTTGCGCATGCGTCGCAATCACCGGATTGAAGCGCTGTATTTCCGCACCCAACTGCCGTGCACCTGCCGCGTAAGCATGTGTCACGCCCGATGGATCGACATTGCCGCCATCAGGTTCGTACATGATGCAGCGAATACCATCGAAATTGACGAAGGGGTGCAGCTTTTCCGCTTCGCTCCGCGAGACTTCATGAAAGCGCATGCCATAGCGGCGTGCCTTGGCCGCCTGGATCCGGAGCTGATGTTCGCGTTGCTCTGTCTGCGCGAGATAAAGCGAGCCTTGCTGGAAAATGCCGCAACTCTGACCGGTTTCCTTTTCGAGTTCCTTGTAAAGCTGCATCGTATAATGCTGTAAGCGACTAACATTGGTATTATCGTGCAGCCCATGAATATTGGCGGCCGCATGCCAAGTCGAACCGCTGGTGAGTTCTGAGCGTTCGATCAGGACGCTATCGGTCCATCCTTTTTTTGCAAGATGATAAAGGATAGAGCATCCGATCAGCCCCCCGCCAATCACCACTGCCTGAGCGTGCGTTCGCATAGTTCGGATCCTCCCCCCAAGGATAGTCCGGTGTCGAAATCTAGATTGATTAGCCTTTATCCAACACCTGCATATCGATGCTGAATTCTTCACCGGCTTCGGCAAGGCTGTGCCACACATCAGACGCATAGGTGCGCGCAGCGTGGAGCCAAAAAATTGGCTCGTCGGCAATTTTGAAGACGCCCACTGACATATGGTGCAGGGCGGTAATGCCACCCATACCTGGCTTCAAGACAGTAGGATCAACGTCGATATCAACAAGTTTCATCAAAGTGCGGCGTGCTTTTTCCCCCGCGAGGCGTAACACAATTCGCCCCGAAGATTGATCAACAATGGCCGCCTTACCTGCGAGCGCCGATAAGATTTGATCGATGGACACATTGCCCTTTGTATCGATGAGCATGATATCGCCGGGGCCATTCCACGCGGCAGCCAAATCACCCTTCACGACGATGCGACCGGCTTTGGGCCATGCCAGATCAAAATTTTGTGCTAGCCAAGCGGCACACGCAGCCTGTTGCTCACGGAACGGCGTGATCGTTATACAGCGCGCGCCGCGCAACCATGCGACGTTCACAGTCGGTGTTGCATGAGCTGCCCCGCGCATACCGGTCGGCTCCATGCCCCAAGGAGGCGTTGCATGCGCGTTCATCAGCTTTTGACCTTGCTGTTTTCAGGATCATAGAAAATCGGGTGGCACACTTCGACCAGCACGGCTTTGCTCCGCACGGGGTCATAAGCCATGATCGTTTCACCGATCCGTTCCTGTCCGCGCTGCAAGAGACCGAGACCAAGCGTGTGATTAAAGACGGGCGAGAACGCCGTCGATGTGATATAACCGAGATCATTCTCGATCACCTTAGGCGCATCGCGCTCAAGCAGATGCGACCCGGCATTGAAGCTCTCGTCGGCATTGCACGGCTTCAATCCGACGAGAATGGGACGCGCCGGATCGACGAGTGCAGATCGACCCGCCAGAACGCGGCCGATGAAATCTTTCTTCGATGACATCATCTTGCCGAGACCAAGATCGCGCGCTGTCGTTTGTCCGTTCAGTTCGCCACCGGCTGGGTGGCCTTTCTCAACGCGCAGCATTGTGAGAGCTTCCGTGCCATACGGCAAAATCCCGTAATTTTGTCCGGCCTTCGCAAGTGCTTCAATCACAGCGCAACCAAAATCGGCCGGCACTGCTAGTTCATACGCCAGCTCACCCGAGAATGAGATTCGAAAGAGGCGGGCCGTGATACCGCTACAAACCGAAAGTGTCGCACAGCCCATAAACGGAAACGCTTCATTCGAAAGATCGAAATCGTCGACGATCGTGCGGAGCACGTCGCGGGCATGTGGACCCGCAATCGCGATCTGCGCCCATTGGTCGGAGACCGAACTCATTGCAAAGTCGTAATCCGGACAATGAATTTGCGCACAGAATTCGAGATGCTGCATCACGCGGCCCGCATTGGCCGTTGTGGTGGTTACGAGAAAATGATCGGCGCCAAGGCAAGAAACAGTTCCATCGTCCAGCACAAATCCGTCCTCGCGCAGCATCACACCATAGCGGGCCTTGCCAACCGGCAATGTCGACATCGTATTGGCATAGACGAAATCGAGGAAACGCGCGGCGTCGGGCCCCTGTACATCGATCTTGCCAAAGGTCGATACATCGCACAGGCCTACGCTTTGGCGTACTTGTCTCGCTTCGCGCAGGGCTGCATCGAACCAGCTTTCGCCGGCACGTTGCGGATAATATTGCGCGCGCAGCCACGGGCCCGCCTCGACAAAGACAGCACCCATTTGAACGCACCATGCGTGCAAAGGCGAATAGCGTGTCGGACGGAAATGCTTGCCGGTCGCACGGCCTGCAACGGTTCCGATCGTTACCGCCGTATAAGGTGGGCGGAAGGTAGTGACGGCGCCTTGCGCCAGCGGCACGCCGCGGATTTCCGCGATTAATCCCGCTGCAACGACATTGGCCGTCTTGCCCTGATCCGTAGCCATCCCGAGCGTCGTGTAGCGTTTTGTGTGCTCGACCGATGTATAGCCTTCGCGCTGCGCGAGGGTGATATCGTCAACCGTCACATCGTTCTGGAAATCGACGAAGGATTTTCCGCTACGTGAAGGAGCGACGAAATAGAGGCTGCCCTGCACCGGTTCACCCTGCCAGCCGGGAATAGCGGGCTGAGAACCCGCCATGCCGAGCGCCTGTAATGCGTGCGACGCTGCATCAGCGCCAGACCGTGCAGCCGTTTCACTTGAGAAATGCCCCGCTGCGGCACCGGCCACCTGCATACCTTTTGGCAGGTTGATGGCAGCAAAGGCTTGCATCTCGGTATTCCATTTTGGCTTTTGGCCAAGGAAGGATGCAAGATGTATGACCGGATCCCACCCGCCCGACATCGCGATGAGATCGCATTGGACTGTCAGCGTACGGCCTTGTGTTGTGATCTCGGCAGCCGTCACACCGTCGGCCGTGCCATGCGCCGCAATCACCGCGCTGTCGCGATAAAGTGATGCACCAGCTTGTTCTGCCGCAGCAATCATCGCGGGCGACGAATTCTCACGCGGATCAACAATAGCCACGACTGTCACACCAGCGGCGTGTAAGGCCTCCACGGTCAGCGCTGCGCCGTCATGGCTTGCAAAAACCACGATACGCTCGCCGGTCTTCGTGCCGAAACGGCGCAGATAGGTCCGCACCGCTCCGGCCAGCATCACACCCGGGCGGTCGTTATTCGCAAACGCAATCGGCCGTTCGATGCTGCCGGTGGCAACGATCACCTGCTGCGGATAGATCCGCCACATTCTCTGCCGCGGTGTAAAAGGCGCCGGCTCAATGCAATGATCGGCGACTTTTTCGATAGCGACGACGGCATTCTGATCGTAGATCGAAAACACGCTGGTGCGCGACATGATTTCGACATTGGTCATAGCGCGCAGTTCATCTTGCGCAGCCGCGAGCCATGTGTGGCCTTCGCTTTGGTGCTTGCTCGGAAGATCATCCGTCAGACGACCACCCAAGACGTGGTCTTGCTCGACGAGAATGACGCGCGCGCCAGCGCGTCCGGCTGTAAGGGCGGCAGCCAGACCGGCGGCACCTGCGCCCACAACAAGCACATCGCAATGCAATGTGGCCTTTTCGTAAATATCCGGATCGGGCAAGCCAGAAGCGCGACCCAGACCGGCGGCGCGCCGGATCAGAGGCTCGTAAACCTTCTCCCAGAATTTCGCCGGCCACATGAAGGTTTTGTAATAGAAACCGGCTGAGAGTAGCGGGCCCGCCAATTGGTTGAGCGATAGCAAATCATATTTCAACGAAGGCCAATTATTTTGACTGCTCGCTTCAAGGCCGTCGTAAAGTTCGACTTGCGTCGCGCGTAGATTTGGTTCGCGCCGGTTTCCCGTGCGCAATTCCACCAGCGCATTCGGTTCCTCCGCGCCAGCCGACAATATCCCACGCGGGTGATGATATTTGAATGAGCGGCCGACAAGCTTCACACCATTAGCGATGAGGGCTGATGCGAGCGTGTCACCTTTGTACCCTGTGTAGTTTGTTCCATCGAAACGGAACGAAATCCGCTTGCGTCGATCAATTTGTCCGCCCTGCGGCAGACGATTGCTCTCATGGGTCATGCCGCCACCTCACGCGCTATCTTCGTGCCGATAATTTCATGCGTGACCGTATTGCGTGTCACAATCAGCCAAGAGCGGCAGCCCATCGCATGATAGAAATATTCATCATGCTCGCCGGCGATGTTGTCACGGAAATAAACGTAATCGATCCAGCGCTCGATGGGCTCGGCCAGCGTCGGACGTTTGGGCGACGCCGAACCGAGCGGCACGAATTCATTGACGGAGCGCGTACCGCAATAAGGGCAATTCAGGCGCATGGTGATGTTCCGATTTTCAATTCAATGAAGGTTCGGGGTTGCCCCCTGCCCCTTCTCGTCGATTAGGTGGCCAGTGGCGAAGCGGTCAAGGCGGAAGGCAGCGTTCAACTTATGCGGCTCATCGCGTGCAATCGTGTGGGCAAAACACCAGCCCGAAG
>Ga0214917_10002115_pt1 | contig 24760 bp, 23 predicted proteins | sample LL_1208_BB_MetaG_FD_177983 | JGI IMG/M metagenome (GOLD analysis project Ga0214917, IMG submission 177983) | Freshwater microbial communities from Lake Lanier, Atlanta, Georgia, United States - LL_1208_BB | ecosystem: Environmental > Aquatic > Freshwater > Lake | place: USA: Georgia | collected...
CGCCATAATCATCTTGCCTTTGATTTGCGAGTGGCGAGAAAAAACTCGCACCGAGATATCCATGGGCAAAGTGCATCTCGAGCCATTCAAAGCCGGCCTCTAGCGCGCGTTTGGCTGCGGCTGCATAGGCTTCATGTAAGCCTCTAATGTCTTCAGTCGAAAGCTCTTGAACGGGGTATGGATATCGTCCGCCATAAGGAAGTGGAGAGGGAGCTCTAACTTGCCATCCGTCTGGATGGTCGGGTGGTAATTGCGTCTTTCCATCCCAAGGCTTTTTCTCGCTCCCTTTTCGCCCGGTATGGCCGAGTTGAATGGCTGGAACTGCGCCCATGCTTTTTATGATCGCTGCAATCCGTGACAAACTTTCGATATGTTTGTCATCCCAAATTCCAGCGCAGCATGATCCGGTTCGCCCGTCCGGCAGGATTGCGATTTGTTCCGGAAACACCAGACCAAAACCGCCTGCCGCACGCGAACCCATGAGCATGACGTGGTAATCAGAAACATGCCCGTCAACGGCCCGGTACATCGTCATAGGCGACATGACGATACGGTTACGCAAGGTGACGTCTTTTAAGGTGAAGGGCGAGAATAGGTCGACCATGTGATCCTATTTCCAGATGAGCTATTCATCCTAGGATGATCCTTAATCTCCTACAATTGAGGTGATTGAGTAAGGGCCTGCTCACCCATCATGCTCAAAACCGAGCATGTCTGATCGGCTTTCAACCAAATGCCTTGATTGGCCCAAATCATTGAGGGAGCCCAGAACCTAGGTCATTCTACGGTGAATTTTGCCACTCGAAGAGGGTTCCATTGTCCGCCATTTTTGCTGACGCTAGAAAATCCTCAAGCCGTGTTCAACGCTATCATAGACCGCCTATGAATCTTGTAATGGCATCGATCGACAGCGCATCACGCAACAAGGGTGCATGACCTTGGCCTTTGACTAACAGGGGAGTGAACTTGGGATGGCGCGCTGCCATGGCCTCGAATGTGTCCTGCGAGAGCAGGGGCGAATTCTCGCCGCGCAGGGCCAGCACCGGCACATGTCCAATCGCATCGAAATAGACCCACAAGGGCGGCAAAGGCTTCGACAGATCGAGCTTGGCAAGCCCCTCCATGAGGGCAGGATCGTAGGAAGAAACGAGCGCCCCATTTTTCTCGACGAAACTGCCTTCGGCTAGCGCCTGCCAGTCCGCATCGTCTAGGGCTGGAAAAGCGTCCGCCTGAATGGTTTTGATTGTCGCAATCGCCTCGTCCCAATTGGCTGGTGGCTTGATCTTGCCGACATAGGCAGCAATCCGCCGCAAACCTTCCACTTCGAGAATGGGGCCGACATCGTTGAGCACGGCGGCGCGCAGAAATTCAGGTTTCGCTGCGCCCATCGCCATAGCGAGCAACCCGCCGCGCGAAGTGCCAACAATCGCCGCCGCACCGATATCGAGCGCAGCACAAACCGCAAACACGTCCTCAAGCTCGACTGGAATGTCGTATCGTGCCGGATCGGGATCGCGTTCGGAGAGACCGCGTCCGCGATAATCGGGCGCAATCACGCGATGTCCGCGCGCGCTGAGAGCTTCGGCAAGTGGTCCGAAATCCTGCGCATTACGCGTGAGCCCGGCGAGACAAAGAACCGGAACGCGTGATGACAGCGGATCGCCATAATCGCGCACATGTAGTTTCAATCCGTCTGGCGCGGCAATGAAATGAGAGCGATAGGTCAAGGCCGATCCTGCCGTTTGAGTTCGTTTTCGCTACGCAGCGTCGCCTGCCGCCCCTGGCGTTGACGATACACTTGCCAATTCTCAAGCACACGCTGCACATAAGAGCGTGTTTCTGAGAAAGGAATTCGTTCAACCCAATCGATGGGGTCGGTGCCGGGTTGGCGCGGATCGCCTAAACTATCGATCCATTTTCTCACATTGCCCGGCCCGGCATTGTAAGCTGCAATCGCGAGGATCATGCCACCATCGTATTGCTTCGACAGTTCGGCAAAATACGCCGTCCCGATCATAAGATTGTATCCCGGATCGTTCGTTAGCGCAGCGAGATCGTAATTGCGTCCAATTTTTCTAGCCGTCTCTTTGGCCGTGCCCGGCAGGACCTGCATCAGACCGCGCGCACCGGCGCTCGATACGGCTTTGGGATCGAAGCTGCTTTCTTGTTTTGCGATCGCGTGTGCAATCGCCCATTCCTCGGGGTTTCCCGAAAAGGCCCGATCGGCTGCAAGCAGGACCGGGAAGGCTTCGCGCTCGAATGCGAATCCACGTTGCAGCGCAATGCGAGCAACGGTCAACTCGCCACGCGCATCACCATGGGCACGCGCAATCCGCGTGAGGCTGGCCAGCGTTTCGGCATCGGGCGCTTGTCGTGCCATATCGATGTAAAGCGGGAGCGCGAGATCGCGCGCGTCAGCCGCCTCGAGAAACCGGATAGCACGGATGACCGGTGTATCGGTTTGGCGTGCATCGGGCGCAGCGCGTAAACGTACATTGCGCTGGCCGATACGCACGGCAGAAAGCTGCCCATAATAAGTGATGCCGCTCTCCGCTGCACGGCGATAGAAGGGCGTCGGATCTGCGCGCATCGCTTCGGCTGTTCGCCCGCGCCAATAGGCGGCACGTGCTTTGGAGGCTGCGTTAGCCTCACTTTTGAAAACTTTCTCAAAGAGCGGCGCTGCGCGTTGTGGATCGTTCAACAGCCTGAGTGCGATGAATCCTGCGAAGATATCGGCATCGGCACCGCGTGATGTGCTATCGGCTTCATGCTGCGCCATCAATTGAAACGCGGCTTCCACTTTTCCGGTGTCGATGAGGCGTGTCGCAACTATGCGCCTTTCGCTGGCGAGTTGATCGGCCAGCGGCCCGTCGGCATTAAGGCCCGGTGCGCGTAACGCGGCAGCTGCTTCTTCCGGCTTTTCACGCAGGCTCTGCGCGAGCGCGAGCCGATAGCCCGGCGTTTGGCGCAACGCGGCGGGCACATCGGCTAGCAGTTTGGCGGCATCTTTAGTGCCACTTGCAGCCGCAAAGCGTGCGCGTAGCCATTTCACCTGTGCAGGTCCGAGATAATCGGCGGTTTTCAGCGCGCCATCGCGATCGTCTTTCGCGATCAGCAATTCGATGCGCTCGTAATGGTCGGCGGGGCGTAGAGCGTTCCCGAAATTCTCGCGTAAAGTGTTGCGCTGCGCCGCTGTTAGCGGTTCTTCGCGCCATAGCGTGCGGGCGAGCGTATCGGCGTCGGCGCTTTTGCCAGCCTGTTTCAGCGCAAGCGCCGATCGCAACCGCCCGCCCGGTGTCAGCGCCGGCGATGTGGTGAAGAAGGCCATGATCTCACCCGACGAGGGATCGGTGGCAAGTAACGCGGCTTCCGCTTTGCGGCGCGTGAATGTCTTGCCCGGCCAATCCGGCGCATCGCGCAGGAAGCCTATGATCCGGGCAGGCCCGAGATTGTCCGGTCCGTTGAGGCGAATGGCGGCCCAACGGAGTGTGGTTCGTGCCACAGGATCGTCGACGGCAGCTGCCGCCCTGTCGCCGCTTTCAAGATCGCCTGCGCGATAGGCTTCGAGCGCCCGGCTGAACGCTTGGACAAGCTCGGGGCGGGGAGGGATCGCAGCATTCTGCGCCATGGCAAGTGGGATCGGCCCAACCCATGTCGCTCCGGCGGCAGCCCCAAGGGCAACACGGAGCAGAGTTCGGCGGGAGGGGGTCGTGAGGTTCATTCCGTTTCCGTCATCGGCACAAGATGAAGCAAGAAATAGATGAAAGCCGATTCACAAAGGTTAAACATCTGCAAAAAGGCATGGGGAAGGCAGGGGGGAAGGCCAATCCCCCTGCCTTTGGGCTTTCCGCGGCTCCCCCGATTGGCTATGACTTCCTCCCCCGGAAACTGGTTTCAGAGGTTTGTCATGGCTGCCAATCGCTTCAAGGGTTCCTTCACCGCTCTGGTGACCCCCTTCAAAAATGGCGTCGTCGATGAACAGGCCTTTCGCGGCCTCGTTAACTGGCAGATTGAGAATGGCACGCATGGCCTCGTGCCCGTTGGCACCACCGGCGAAAGCCCGACACTCTCGCATGACGAGCACAAGAAGGTCGTCGAGATCTGCATCGCTGAATCCAAGGGCCGCGTGCCGGTGATCGCGGGTGCGGGCTCGAACGCAACCGCGGAAGCTATTGAATTCGCTGTCCACGCCGAGAAGGCCGGGGCTGACGCGCTCCTCGTCGTGACGCCCTATTACAATAAGCCGACGCAGGAAGGCCTCTATCAGCACTATAAGGCGATCAATGAGAAGGTCAGCATTCCGATCTTCATCTACAATATTCCGGGTCGTTCCGTAATCGATATGTCGGTCGATACGATGAAGCGTCTTTATGAACTGAAGAACATTGTCGGTGTGAAGGACGCCACCGCCAATCTTGCCCGCGTCTCGTCGCAGCGTGAGGCGATGGGGCCGGATTTCATCCAACTCTCGGGTGAAGACGCAACCGCGCTTGGCTTCATGGCCCATGGCGGCCATGGCTGTATCTCGGTGACATCCAATGTCGCGCCCAAGCTATGCGCCGATTTTCAGAATGCATGCCTTGCAGGCGATTATGCGACTGCACTCGCTCTGCAGGATCGCCTGATGCCGCTGCACACCGCGCTTTTTATCGAAACCAATCCGGCGGGCCCGAAATACGCGCTTGAAACGCTGGGCAAGATGAGCGCTGAACTGCGCCTTCCCATGGTGCCGCTCACCGCGCCGACGGCGGCGAAGGTGAAGGCCGCCATGGTCCACGCCGGTCTGATCAATTCATAATTCATCATGGCATCGAAGACACCGCCGAATTTCAAGATCGTCGCCGACAATCGCAAGGCGCGCTTCAACTATGAAATTGGCGAAACCTTCGAAGCCGGGATCGAGTTGAAGGGTACAGAGGTCAAATCGCTGCGCGCCGGCAAGGCGACGATTGGCGAAAGTTACGCGGATGAGTATGGCGGCGAGATGTTTCTCGTGAACGCTTACATTCCGGAATATTTGCAGGCCAACCAGTTCAATCACGAAACCAAGCGTCCCCGCAAACTGCTCATGCATAAGCGCCAGGTGAACAAGCTCATCGGCGCGGTGCAGCGCGAAGGCATGACGGTCGTTCCGCTAAAGATTTATTTTAATGAGCGCGGCCGCGCTAAGGTTGAGATTGCACTTGCCCGCGGCAAGAAATTGCACGACAAGCGCGAGACTGAAAAGAAGCGCGATTGGGGCCGCGAAAAGGCGCGCCTGATGCGCGACAAGGGCTGAGCGTTCTGGTTAGAATATTTTATTGAAAAGATCGCGTCCGAGGCCACGCAAGGGCGCAAATTCGAAAACCACCTCATGCTTGCCGGCAGGCAGGGCGATAGCACGGAAAATTCCATTCGCTCGCATGATCGTGACGGGTGTTCCGTCGATCGTCGCACGCCACCAAGGATGATAAGCATCATTGAGAACAAGCACGCCGCCGCGTGGCGAGTCCGTGGCGATCACCACGCGCCCATTTTCATAGCGGACAAGGCGAGCCTGGCCATCGCCGCCACGGTCAAGCCGTCTGACGTCCTCCGGTGCAAGTAAAACTGTCCGGGCAGGATCGAATCCCTGTCCCCAACGGCCGGTTGCGATCAATGCATTCTGATCTGCCGTTTGGGCCTGCGGCACGATCATCACACGCGGAAGTGCGCGTGGATTGGCGTAGATCGTATGTTCGCCGATGCGTGCAATCGCTGGAAAATCCGCTTCGCGGGCCTGTGGATCGAGTTTAGTCAGCGGCACGCTTGTGACGATGTAACGTAGGCCGAGAAGCTCGGCGAGCGGTGCGCGATAGGAGGGCAGGAGAGGCGCGCGGCCTTTCTGATCGGCGAGCGCGGCATGATCCTGTGCGCCAGTGGCCTGTGTGTAAAAACCAAGCCTCAGTGGATTATAGCCAAGCGTAGTCTCGATCTTGTGGATCATCGCTGCGTTTGGCCAGTCAAAACCAAGTCCAATCAATTCGACACGGTCGCGTCGATTTGGTTCCTGATTATCACCGAGGCGATCTTTTAGAAATTTCAGCGTATCGGTGCGATTGTTTGCGTCCATCATCGCATAAAGTTCGCGCGGCAACGCGGTTGATTCATTCGGCGCGTTGGTTAGCGCAAGATCAAGCGTCAGTGCCAATGTCACGAGCCCTGTTACAAGAACAGGGCGCCGCCGTACGAGGGGCATCAGGGCGAAGGTTGCTGCCAGCAGCAACAGGCAAGAACCCGCAACGATCAGTGCCGGTATTGCTTTCGGCAATTGTTCTTTTGCAATCGCAAGCCATGCCGCAAGCACCAATACAATGACGAAGCTTCCGAACACGAAAAGCCCGTCGCGATTCCAACGCCATCCATCGACAACGAGGCGATGTACGCCATACCCGCCGAGCATCGCACCCATAAAGCCGATCAAGAAGGTTGCGTCGGCAGGACGGCGAAACAGATTGATGCCAGGCACAAGGCTGTGAAACAGCGCAAACACAGGCGTGTAACGCCCGAGCGCATAAATAAGCAAAACGATGAGAGCGCCGGTGAAGAACCGCGCTTCAGGCGAAAACAACGCTCGTCGAAATATGAGAAAGAAGATCCCCGCAAGCGGAAGCAGTCCTGCATAGAGCGCGCCCATATTGCGGGCGAGAAAAAGATCGGTCGGGCCCCAAGCTGGACTTGGCGGTCCCCAGAATTCGCTGAGCGGTCCGGTGACGCCGAAAATGTTACCCACCACGAGAGTGAACAGGCTCGCCGGATGTAGCGAGCCGCGTTCGGCACCCAGAAGATCGATGGCGCTACGGTTCGAGAGCCCCGCAAGCGAGAGTGACAACAGGATCGGCAGCGCCGCAACGAGCAGTGCTGTTCCGGCGGCAGCGCCAAATGGCACGATTACACTGCGCCAGCCGCGGCCTGCTAGCCCCGTGAGTGCGTAAGCGAATAAGACCCACGCACCGAGGTAAGCCACCTGATCGCGGCCTGCGAGCATGAAGCCTGCTGCAATTCCCGCAGCAATGCCCCAACCCCATGAACCCCGCTCGCGTGTGCGCGCCAAGAGAAAGAACGCGATTGCAAACCAGCTGAGACTCAGGATTTGGCCGACATGTTGCAAACGCCACGCCGCCGAACCGCCCATGGAAAAAGCAAGCGCTGCGACCAGCGCGCCGGCGGGGTGCCAATTCCGATCGCGTGCGTAAAGAATAATGGCGAGCCCGCCCGCAAATAGCATCGCAAAGACAATGGCATCCGCGACAAGCAGGGATGGATTTCCATTGAACAGCGCAACGATCAGATGCGGCGGCGAGAAAATCAGTGATTGCGGATCAGCGATCTGCGGATGGCCTGCAAAAGTGTAGGGGTTCCAAGCCGGCGTGTCGCCCGCCGCAAAGGATTGCGCCATGAATACGAATTGCGGATAAAAATGCGCCTTCGCATCCCATGGGATGGTGAGATTGCCAAGAAGCCAAGGCGTGGCGAGTGCAAACATCGCCAACGCGTAGAGAGCGACGCTGCGCAAGAGCGGCCAGCGAACGCTTCCTGTCTTATGCGACGGCGCGCTCAATCCTGAACGGGCTTGCGCAACACGAGTGCGTCAAGGTCGATGAAATGGCCGGCCTTGTCGCGCTTGGACGCGAGATAATGAACATTTTCTGCTGTTTGACGGCCAAGTGCACGCTGATCGGCAACCACATCAATATCGGCGCGACGTAAGGCTGCAATCTTCTCGGGATTGTTGGTCATCACTGTGACGCGGGTCACACCGAGCTGACGTAGCATCTCGGCAGCAAAATCGAACCGCCTTTGGTCCAGCCCGAAGCCGAGGATTTCATCGGCATCATAGGTGTCGTAGCCATCATGCTGGAGGCGGTAAGCGCTGATCTTGTTGGCAAGCCCATTACCGCGACCTTCCTGATCGAGATAGAGGAGCACGCCACCGCCATTCTCTGCCATATGCTGCACCGTGCCACGCAATTGGTCGCCGCAATCGCATTTGAGCGAACCGAAAAGGTCTCCGGTGAGGCAAGCCGAGTGCAGTCTGACGGGAATGGGCTTGGAGAAGTCCGGTTCGCCAACGATGATGGCAACCTGATCGCGCAGGCCTTCACCGCCACGAAATACGACAAATTCAGTCTTGGCTGCACCTTCAAGCGGCACGGGTGCGCGGCTCACGATTTGCAGTTCAGCCGCGGCCTGCCGACGGTGGGACAGAATATCTTCGGCTTGCGCCGATAGAACCCCTTCCGGCTTCTGATCAGCCAGAGGGAGCACGATGATCGCGGGCGGAATGAGAGCGAGCGCGCCGAGTTCCAGAGCCGCCCGGTCTGCCTCGCTGCAAGGGCCGACCGGCGCGTCGATGCGCACATCGATCTTCGCTGTCAGCGTCTCAAGCCTTTTCAGATCGATATGGGGCAGGGCGAGACTACCCGGCTGATCGCGATCCATACCAAGGTGGCGCAGGCGTGCGGCTGGAAGAACGAGGCGGGCGCGTCCGTCAGCCAATGCTTCAAGCGCTTCGACCATGTGTGGTGCAATCGCCCAGACGGGCAGTGCGAGCACGCCGGAGGTCGGTGCATCGATCGCGATAGCCCGCCCGGCACGAAACTCGGAGAGCGCACGTTCAACGGCGGTCTGGCCGGTTGCGGTGAATAATCCTAAGCTGGCGGGCATCTCAATCCGGCCTGACACGGCAACGCGCCGTTTTCATGGGTCCAAAATAGGAAACGATCCTTGCCCTTCAAGCCCCATAGGAGTGCCGCATGACCGGCAAGGACACGCTCTTCTCGCACCAACAGGCCCCAAAAGGCAAGGACGATCCCCTTAATTGCTTTACGAACGTGCGGCCCGGTCGGATCTTTGCCATCGGGCAGTTAGGGCAGTCGCTCGATGGCCGGATTGCGACGCCATCGGGCGAAAGCCGTTGGATCAACAAGGACCCGGCGCTCGACCATCTCCACAGGCTGCGGGCCAGGGTCGATGCCGTGCTAGTCGGGATCGGGACTGTGATTGCTGACAACCCCCGCCTCGACGTCCGCCGGTGCGAGGGCCGCAACCCGGCCAGAATCGTCATCGATCCGAATGGACGATTGCCAATGGACGCTTTGGTGCTGCGCGAGGATGGTGTCCGCCGCCTTGTCATCCGCAGGCAAGGTGCGGGTCTGCCGCTACCCTCAGGGGTCGAGGAGGTCGCGTTGCAGCTTGACCGAGGCGGTTTTGGTCAGGGTGGCTTCCAGCCCCGCGACATTCTGACGGTCCTTGCCGAACAGGGTCTCTGCCATATTCTCGTTGAAGGCGGGGCACGCACCTTGTCGCAATTCATTGCGTCCGATGCGCTTGATAGGCTCCATCTGCTCGTTGCGCCGGTGATCATCGGTGCTGGGCAAACGGGGCTCGATCTGCCGCCGCCGCTCTCGCTCGCGCAAGCGCGCCGTCCCTTGACCCGGATTGTGCCACTTGGCGGTGGAGAGATTCTGTTTGACTGCGATATGAGACGCAGAGCGGAGGACGCCGATGAGTGTTGATAGCCCGCGTTACAGCCTACAGCACCGGCTGATCCATTGGATCATGGCCGCAGCGATTTTGATCGCTATTCCCGGCGGTGTGATCATGGGCAATCTGCCGCCCGGCCAAATGCAGAATAATGTGTACGATCTGCACAAATCGCTCGGCGTGCTCGTACTCTTTCTGGCTTTGGTTCGCATCGTGCTGAAACGGCGCAACGGCGTTCCGCCGCCGGCTACCGGTGTCGAACCGTGGCAAGCGATGGCGGCGACCTCCGTTCATCATGCGCTTTATGCGCTGATGGTGATCGTACCCTTGCTCGGTTTCGTCGCCAATTCCTTCTACGGCGCGGCGATCCCCTTCTTTTGGTTGTTCACCATTCCGACTTTCACGCCGCATAATGAAGGAATTGCCGGTGCAATCTTCTCGGTGCACACGGCCTTGGCCATTTTGTTCGGTATTCTGCTCGCGGTTCATATTGGTGCTGCGCTTTATCACCGTTTCATTCGTAAGGATGCGGTTTTCGAGCGAATGAGCATTCCTTAAATCAGCGCGGCAGCGCAAGCAGATCGCGGTGGCCGATGGCGGCATGCGTCGCGGCCAACCGCGCGGCCAGCCAATCGTCGACCAAAATAGGTTCGACTTGTCCCGTTTCGCGCGCTGCGGCGGCAATGCCCCGCGCCAGCTCTGCCATCAGCATGTTATCGCGCGGCGCTTCGAGCTGCCAAGGGGTTGAGGCCTCAAACACCTCATAACCTTCACGCTGAAACCCATGTGCAAGAGCATCGGGCGCGTCCGGTCCAGCCGAAATCCCGAAGCCCTTATCGGTTTTTTGATGGGCGATGAAGGCGGCGAGCACCGCCTCGTCGCGCGCATGGGACGGATGCCAGCGCTCAACGCCGTCATAAGTCAGCACAGTATAAAAGGCAGCTCCGCACTGTGTGATCGCGTGGGTGGCTTGGGCGATGAAATCGGCCGAGCACAGGTCGAACAGTGCCGATGCCGTCACGCAATGCGGTTTCGATGCAAGCAAAGGCTGCAAACCTTGCGACAGATCCGCCTGCTGGAATTGCACGCGAATGGCTTTGCCCTGTTTGGCAAGAACGAGTGCGTCTTTGGATGCGTCCGCCTGATCGGCCCATGCCATGAGAGCGTCGCGCGCTGCTGCAAGTAGCGCTGCGTCGTAATCGACGAGTGTCCAATCTTGGCTTTGTCCCAGAACTGGTGCAAGCGCGCGCAGATTGGAGCCACTGCCGCATCCGAGATCGAGCAGGCGCGCAGTCGAATGCTGTGCCAGATGGAGTGCAAGCCGGTCCGCCAGCGCGCAATCGCGCGCGCGGTGATCGGCCGGTTCGCGCAAAGCGAGCCATGACGCGCTAAAACTCATCGTGCGACGCTCCTGATCGTGTCTGTGATGATGCGGGCTGTTTCGTCCCAGCGTGGCAAAGATGCGGCGGCTGCGCGCGCTTGATCGGCAGCGCGAAGTCGCGCTTCTGGGTTAAGCAGCGCTTTAATCGCCAAGGCAAGGCTTTCGGCATCGCCTGCTTTCACCTGTTGCGCGGCACCTTCGGGCAGATGCTGCAGGGCAACGACACCATCGCTCGCAATGGATGGTAGGCCGCGCGCCAGCGCTTCGGTTAGAGCCATGCCGAAGCCTTCATAGAGGGAAGGCATGACGAAGAGATCGGCACGGTTGTAATGCTCGGCAAGCGTGGTTTCATCTACTTCACCGAGGAGATGAATGCGCGTCTGCAAACCTTCGGTCTCAATCTGATGTGAAAGGGTCGCGCGCTCCGGCCCCGCGCCGACGATATTCAGCGTCCAGTCAGCATCGCGGCACAGGCCGAGTGCTGTGATCAGCACGGACCATGCTTTGCGTGGCGTCAGCGAACCGACGCCAAGCATGGCAGGCGCATTAAGCCCCGAGCCTTGCGCAAAAGGTGCCGCATCCGTTCCCGGAACTGCAACGCCGATCTTCGTTTCGGCAACATCAAATTCAGACACAAGCAGCGAACGGGTGGGTTTGCTCGTAACGATGATCGCATCGGCACGGCGTAGCGCCGCGCGTTCGCTCATCTTCAAGGCCGCTACCTTGTCAGCAGGTGTGCCATTCTCATAAGCAAGCGGATGATGAACGAGCGCAATGATCGGCCCGTTCAAGGATGCCAACATTGCTTGATCGAATGCGCCGAAAGCCAACCCATCGATCAGAAGCGGAATGCCACGCGGTAAGCTCTTGATTACATCGATCGTTTCGGCGCGTTCCCTGTTGGTCGGAAACGGAAAGCCATCCACAAGGCGCACAGGTTCGAGCGTCACGCCATGCGCTGACCCTTCCGCAATGACACGGCGGTCATAGCCATAGCCGCCCGTCTTGCGGTCGATGTCGCCCGGGATGAGAAAGAGCGCGCGCAATCAGAGCGCACTTTCAAAGGCGGCGCGCGCAACATGGGATTCATGTAATGTCACGCGGATCTTCACAATGCCATCCGATCCCGGGCCGAGCGCGCCGGTCTTCGCCGCCGCCGCCATGGCGTCGAAAATATGCTTGCAAAGGAACTCCGTCGTCGTCTGCTTGCCCTTAAATTCAGGAACCTCGTCGAGATTCTGATAATTGAGCGGACCGAGTGTCGCCTTCAAGGCATCATGCGCACGGCCAATGTCGACGACGACGTAATCACTCGTCAATTCTTGACGAAAGAACGCGACATCGACGACGAAGGTCGCGCCGTGTAGCTTCTGTGCGGGTCCAAACAATTCGCCCTTGAAGGAATGGGCGATCATGATGTGGTCGCGCACTTCGACGGAATACATGGGGTCAATCTCCATAAACGAGAACAGGCATCAGCGCGTCAGTGTCGCGTGACAGGATGGCGGGAAGCCGTGCATCGGCATCGGCGAAGCGAATTTCGTGCGTAATGAATGCGTCGAATACCGGGTCGGCAAGAAGCGAAAGCGCCTTCTCAATCCGCCGCCGATGCGTCCAGCGTGGCCGGCGTGAGGGTGCGATCTCGCCTACTTGCGACGATTGCAAAGTAAGCCGCAGAGCATGGAATGCACCGCCGAGCGGTGCGGCCACGCTGCCTGCGCCATACCATGAAAGCTCAACGATGCGCGCTTCGCGGCCCGCCGCTGCGATCGCGGTGGCAAGACCGCTCTCATGCGCGCTGGTATGGAACACGACATCGTAATCCGTCAGTCCTTGACCATCCGCTTGCCATGCGCAACCGATGGTTTGCGCAAGTGAAGCGCGTGCGGGAAGCGGATCGACCAGCGTTACCTCGGCACCGGGCAGGCGCGCGGCGAGCGCTGAAATGAGGCCGCCCACGACACCGCCACCGACTACGAGGATGCGATCACCGGGGCCTGCGCCCGAATCCCAGATGGCGTTGAGCGCTGTCTCGAGATTGGCCGCGAGCACGGCGCGGCGGGCAGGGACGGCGCTGGGCACCGGCACCAGCCAATCGACAGGCGCATCGAACAGGGTCTCATGAGGGTTGAGACAGAAGACGAGCTGGCCGGATAGCGCGCCCTCTTCGACCCGTCCCACAGCGGCATAGCCATAGAGGACGGGGTAGGGGAACTGGCCGCGCTGGCGCGGGCAGGCCATCCGCTGATACTCAGCCTCCGGCACCCGTCCTTCCAGAACGAGCCGCTCGGTCCCCCGGCTGATGCCCGAAAAAAATGTCCGTACCCGGTTGAGCCCCGGAGCAAGCGGGGATAGAGCCGAAGGCCTCCGCTCTAGCCGGTTCGGGCCGATGACCCATAATCCGGACGATTCTTCGCTGTCCCGCCGTTCCATTCTTCCGCAAGGCCTCCATGACTGAGACGACGACCCCGATCACGCAGGACGGCTCTGTTGGCTCGTTTACGACACCGGCGGGAATTCAGTCCACTTCCATCCTGAAAAATCGTCGCCTCATCATGGCGGCGCTCAATATCGGGACGTTCCTTCTATTGACCGTTTTGATGGCGGGCCTGTTGGGGCAGGGTGGCTGGACGTTGCTGGACGGGTTGATGATGCTGTCATTCCTCGTGGCCGCGCCATGGAGTGTGCTCGGCTTCTGGAACGCGGTTGTCGGCCTATGGCTGTTGCACGGGGTGAAGGATGGGCTCGAACGCGTCGCCCCCTTCGTAGCGGTCGGCGACGACAAGACACCGATCGTGAGCCGCACAGCCATTCTGATGACCTTGCGCAACGAAGACCCCGCCCGGGCCTTTGCCCGTTTGCGTGCGGTGGAGGCCAGCCTCGATCGCACGGGTGAAGGCGCTCATTTCGCATTCTTCGTTCTCAGCGATACGCAGAACGAGCATGTCGCGCGCTTGGAAGAGCTGCATGTCGAGCAATGGCGCACGGCAAGTGCTTATCCCGATCGCATCCATTATCGTCGCCGCGCTGAGAACATCGGTTACAAGGCCGGCAATGTGCGTGATTTTTGCGCGCGCTGGGGTGGCGATTATGAATTCATGCTGCCGCTCGATGCCGACAGCCTGATGGATGGTGCGACCATTCTCAAACTCGTCCGCATCATGCAGGCCTTCCCAAAATTGGGTTTGCTGCAAAGCCTCGTTGTCGGCGCGCCGTCGCAGTCCGCGTTCGCGCGCCTGTTTCAATTCGGCATGCGCCATGGCATGCGCTCTTACACAATGGGCTCTGCTTTTTGGGCGGGCGATTGCGGCCCGTTCTGGGGCCACAATGCCATCGTCCGTATCAAACCGTTTTACGAAGATTGCCATCTGCCGGTCATTCCGGGCGGGAAACCCTTTGGCGGTCATGTGCTCTCGCACGATCAGGTCGAAGCGGTGTTGATGCGGCGTGCCGGATACGAAGTCCGCGTGCTGCCGATTGAAACAGGATCGTGGGAAGACAATCCGCCGACGGTGCTTGAATTCACAGGTCGCGATCTGCGCTGGTGTCAGGGCAATCTTCAATATTTGAAATTGTTTCCTTTCCTACCGAAGCTCTTACCGATGAATCTGTTCCAGCTCGTCTGGGCGGTGTTGATGTTCATCGGTATTCCGGGTTGGACGGTGATGTTGGCTTGCGCGGCGCTGAAGCCGTTCGACAGCGATATAGCAGCTGGCTTCAACGCACCGCTGGCCATGGCGCTTTATGCTGTTTTTCTGCTGATGTATCTCGCGCCGAAATTAGCGGGCTTCTGCGACATTCTTTTCACGCGCGGGGAAGTGAAGCGTTATGGCGGCGCTTTGCGTTTTGCTACGGGGTGCATCGCCGAATTGATTTTCTCCTTTCTACTCGGCGCGATTGCGACTTTTCGCGTTTGCCTATTCATGATCGGGCTCATTTTCGGTAAGAGCGTGATCTGGAATGGCCAAGCGCGTGATGCCCATCGCCTGCCATGGGCCGTGGCATGGCAGGGGCTCTGGCCGCAGACGCTGTTCGGCATCGTCATCACAGCATTGATGGCCATCGGCGCACCGTCACTCATTCTCTGGAGCCTGCCGCTCATCGCCGGTTTCTGGTTGGCGATCCCCTTCGCGGTGGTCTCCTCCGATCCGGCACTTGGCCGGTTCTTTGCGCGGCTCGGACTTTGCGCCCTCCCGGAAGAACTGGCTGAACCGCAGGAATTGCGCGATATTCGCGTCACGACCGCCATTGAAGTGGGCGCAGCGACTTAAGGGATTTTTCCATGCTTCGACCATTCGTCTGCGCGTTTCTGCTCACCATCACGCCTGCGCTGGCACAGACGCAGAATCTTTCTGCGCAAAAAGATATCGCTGTCGATGTTGTCAATCGCAGCGAGCCCGAACTCTGTGCCGAAAAGGACAATGTCTGGCTCGATTTTAAATCGCGCGAGGTCAAATCCTTCCAAGTGCAGGCCATTCATCCTGCTTTCATCGGTGGTATCGTCGTCGACAAATGGGCACCGGATTTCACAAGCTGCGACATGTCGCGTGATCCGGTCTTCGCCGCTAATGCAAGGCGCGTGACGTTTTACGAAAGCCCCGATTTTTGGCTGACCGGCTACACCTATCCATCCTTCTGGCGCCCGAACACCGTGCCATTCCGCGTCGGCGACCGCGTCGAACAGGGAATTCACGTCGTACAATTATGGGTCAAACATCAGGAGCGCGCGGAGGAAGTCCTCGTCGTCTATCCGCCCGATGGCTATTGGCGCGCACGCCCTCTGCCGCCCCAGCATCTGCGCTGGACGGCCTATGGCTCATCCTTCCTCGTCGGCCCTGTGGAAGTGCAGGATCGTCCCATTGTCGATCTGAAAGATATCGCCTTCGATCCTGCCACCAAAACATTCACGATGAATTTCAAGCGCGGCGGATCTGCAGCGCTTAAGATCGACACACTCGATCAGGACCGCATCATCCTTGATGTGAAACTCGATGGTGTGAAACAAGATCAATATCCGTTCCTCACCATGCGCTCGATGTACATGACGGAATTCAACTCGGATGTGGCGCGCGTGGCCTGGCGCACGCCGACAGCGAAGAGTTGGAGCGAAGCGCCTATCATGGACTACAAGGGTGGCCCTGCATCCGAATTATGGGCCGGTCGTTTCATGCTATCGCGCCATAACACCAGCGCGCCCGACATGGTGTTTTCGCGCTTCCGGCCTTGATCAGGAATCGATTGCTTTCCGCGCGAGCGTGAACACGTTCTCGAACATCGGCGTGGTCAAACGGCCCGTGTTCGTGTTGTAGCGCGAGCAATGATAGGAATCGAAAAGCTTGATCCCGCCGATCTCATGGGCTTTGGCATGACCGAAGACATGTTTCGCTGGCGAGCCGCCTAAGGCGCGCACAGTTGAATCATGCGCGATCCGACCCAACGCCACGATGACCTTCAGTCGGGGGAGGGACGTTAGTGTCGTACCGAGAAATTGCCGACACGTCACGATTTCAGCGCCGGTCGGCTTGTTCTCCGGCGGCACGCAGCGCACCGCATTGGTGATCATACAATCCACTAGAGCAAGCCCGTCATGCGGATCGGCGCGGTATTCGCCTTTTGCGAAGCCGAATTTCTTGAGCGTCGCATAGAGCAGATCGCCCGCATAATCGCCGGTGAAGGGGCGGCCCGTGCGGTTGGCCCCGTTCAGCCCCGGTGCAAGGCCGACGATCAGGAGCTTCGCATCGCTTTTGCCGAAGGACGGCACTGGCGCATTATGCGCGCCGGGAAGGCGCTGTTCTGCCTCGCGGCGAAAGGCGACAAGGCGCGGGCAAAGCGGACAGGTCTTGGCGGGATCGCGCGTGGCGGCAGCCACAGGCGCTTTGGAACGGGAAGGGGCCATAAGCCTCTTTATTCTTGTTCGTCGTCTTCTTCCACTGCCGCGCGGCGTTCGGCTGAGCGCTGGATCCGTTCGGCCCGCTCCTGCGGATTGCGGCCCACGCGGTCGGCGAGATGGGCAATGTCGATGAACGCGTCACATTGGCGGCGGAGCTCGTCGGCGACCATCGGCGGCTGAGAGGTGATGGTCGAGACCACCGAGACCCGGACGCCACGGCGCTGTATCGCCTCCACGAGGGAACGGAAATCGCCATCGCCTGAGAAGATGACGGCATGGTCGATGAAGGGCGCAAGTTCGAGCGCATCGATTGCCAGCTCGATGTCCATATTGCCCTTGACCTTACGTCGCCCCGTCGAATCGACGAATTCTTTCGTCGGCTTGGTCACGACCCGATAGCCATTGTAATCGAGCCAATCGATCAGCGGGCGGATCGAGGAATATTCCTGATCCTCGATAAGAGCGGTGTAATACAACGCCCGGACAATCCGTCCGCGGCTCTCAAACTCACGGAGGAGGCGCTTGTAGTCGATGTCGAAGGCCAAAGCTTTGGTCGTCGCGTAGAGATTGGCTCCGTCAATGAATAAAGCGATACGCTCGACTGACATGATTGACCCTGACGCTACAGACGCAAACGGGTGGGCAACAGCTTGCATTCGCAACCGGCTTCCATAGCCAACTGAGCCATGGGGTCGAAAACGAGCCATCGCCCCAAAATGCTGTTCCGTTATCCGGCTCGAGGCGACGCGCGTCAAGCGGGGGCGCAGACGCAAAAGGATACCTTTCATCTCCGGTTTGGCGAGGTTCAAACTGGGAAAGGTCGATCATAGCCCCGCTTTGGGTTGCAATGGCGGCCCGGGCAGTGTATTGCGAACGCCTTGCCCTTTCCTCTGTTCGGATCACCGGAGCGGCCATGGCGCGCGTCACCGTCGAAGATTGCATTGAGAAGATTGATAACCGCTTTGAGCTGGTTCTCTTGGCGAGCCATCGTGCGCGCATGATCTCCTCCGGTTCGCCGCTGACGGTCGACCGTGATCGCGATAAAAACCCGGTCGTCGCGCTGCGTGAGATCGCCGATTCGACCGTTTCGCCGGAAGATTTGAAGGAAGACCTCATCCACACGCTGCAGAAGCATGTCGATGTGGACGAGCCGGAGGCCGAAACCGTGCCGCTGCTCGGCGCTCCATCGCAAGGTGGCGACGACAACCAGGTCGAGTTCGACCGGATGACGGAAGAAGATTTGCTGCGCGGCCTCGAAGGCCTCGTGCCGCCGACCTCCTCGCCGGACGACGAGGGCGAGTAAGCCCTCCTTTTTCGAGACAAAGCCCGGCCTCGCCGGGCTTTTTTGTGTCTAACGCTTGCCGTGATGGGCTTAATGCCGCGATAATCGCCCCATGACGGCGGTGGCTCAAAGAAAATCCGCGCCCATGATGCGCCAATACGAACTGGTTGAACGCGTGAAGCGTTACAACCCGCACGCTGACGAGGCTTTGCTCAACCGCGCCTATGTCTATGCGATGAAGGCGCATGGAACCCAGACGCGCGCTTCCGGCGACCCCTACATGTCGCACCCCCTTGAGGTCGCCGCGATCCTGACCGACCTCAAACTCGATGAGGCCACGATCGTTGCTGCGGTTCTGCACGACACGATCGAAGACACCGACGCCACCAAGGAAGAAATCGCGACGCTGTTTGGCCCGCAGATTTCTGAACTTGTCGACGGACTGACAAAAATCAAAAAACTCGATCTCGTATCGAAAAAGGCGGCGCAGGCGGAAAATCTGCGCAAGCTTTTATTGGCAATTGCTGACGATGTTCGTGTTCTGCTCGTCAAGCTCGCCGATCGGCTCCACAATATGCGCACATTGCATTATGTGCCGCCGGAAAAACGTGCCCGCATTGCTGAGGAAACGCTTGATATCTATGCGCCACTTGCAGGCCGGATGGGCATGCAGGACATGCGCGAGGAGCTCGAAGATCTCGCATTTCGCCATTTCATGCCGGGCGCTCATGCCACTATCACGGCGCGGCTCGATGAATTGGGCCGCAAGGCTGGCCCCGTCATTGAAGAGATTGAGCGGGAACTCGAGAGTAAGCTTGCCGCTTTCGGGTTGAAGGCTGATGTGTCGGGCCGTCTCAAGCGGACTTATTCCGTCTGGAAAAAAATGGAGCGCAAATCCGTTTCTTTCGAGCAATTGTCCGACATTATCGGTTTTCGCATTATCGTCGATACGGTGGCCGATTGTTATGCCGTGCTAGGGATTGTGCATACCACATGGCCGACCGTGCCTGGCCGCTTTAAGGATTACATCTCGACGCCGAAACAGAATGATTATCGTTCGCTGCACACGACGGTGGTTGGCCCGGGGCGTCAGCGCGTTGAATTGCAGATCCGCACGCAGGCCATGGACAATATCGCCGAATTCGGCATTGCCGCGCACGCGCTCTACAAGGATGGCCGCGCTCAAGATCGTAGCGCACTCTCGCGCGAGAGCCGCGCCTATAATTGGCTTCGGCGCACCATTGAGACCTTGGCCGAAGGCGACAGCCCTGAAGAATTTCTCGAGCATACGAAGCTTGAGCTTTTCCATGATCAGGTTTTTTGTTTCACGCCGAAGGGCCGGCTGATCGCTTTACCGCGCGGTGCCACGCCGATCGATTTTGCCTATGCCGTGCATACCGATGTTGGAAACACAGCGGTGGGCTGCAAGGTTAATGGCCGCATGGTGCCATTACTGTCTGAGCTCAATAATGGTGACGAAGTCGAGATTGTTCGCTCGCCGGGGCAAACGCCGCCTGCTGCGTGGGAGTCGATTGCAATTACCGGAAAGGCGCGTGCAGCTATCCGCCGGGCAACCCGTACCGCCGTGCGCAATCAATATGCAGGCTTAGGCCGCCGTATCATCGAGCGGGCCTTCGAGCGCGCCGGCAAACTCTTTTCCGAAGACAAGTTGAAAGCAGCAGTACCTCGTCTTGCGCGCGTCTCGCTTGATGATGTGTTGGCCTCTGTCGGGCGTGGCGAGATTTTCTCCGGCGATGTCGTCAAGGCTGTTTATCCCGATTTCAAGGAGGGGCAGGCGGCAGGTTCCGCTCCCGATCCGAAGGCGGGTGGTTGGTTTGGCATGAAGAAGGGCGGTGGCCTCGTCTTCCGCGTGCCCGATGGCAAGCAGGAAGCGCAATTGCCATCCATTCCCATTCGCGGCCTCAATGGCGAGCTTCCGGTGCATTTCGCACCCGATGGCGGTGCCGTGCCCGGCGATCGCATCGTCGGCATTCTCACACCCGGTAAGGGCATCACCATCTACCCAATCCAGTCGCCCGCGCTTATGGCATTCGACGATCAGCCCGAGCGCTGGCTTGATGTCCGTTGGGACATTGAGGACGATCATCGCCAGCGTTTTCCGGCCCAGATCAATGTGACGGCCATCAACGAGCCCGGCACTCTCGCGCAGATCGCTTCAGTGATTGGCGAGAATGACGGCAACATCGATTCGATCACGGTGATCGGCCGCTCGCCCGATTTCCGCGACCTAAAGATCGACCTCGAAGTTTGGGATCTGAAGCATCTCAACGCAATTTTAAGTCAGCTCCGGACCAAGACCATCGTCAGCCAGGTCGAGCGTGTGAACGGCTGAACCCGGGCCTATTCCCGCCCGTCTTTTTGGGCTATTCAGCCGGGACGTGATGAGGGTTGTTGTGATGAATACCGAACAAGTGCTGCAGGAGTTCCGTGAGGCCGGTGCATTGCTGGAGGGGCATTTCATTCTGTCCTCTGGTCTGCGGAGCCCCGTCTTTCTGCAGAAGATGTTTGTCTTTCAGGACCCGGTCCGTACCGAACGCCTCTGCAAGGCGCTCGCCGAGAAGGTGACGGCGGCCTTTGGCAAGATCGATATTGTTGTCTCCCCCGCGGTTGGCGGCATCGTGCCGGGCTATGAGACGGCACGTCAACTTGATGCTAAGGCGATCTTCGTCGAGCGTGAGGAAGGCCGCTTCCAATTGCGGCGCGGTTTTGAAATTCCGGAAGGCGCGCGTGTCCTGATGGTCGAAGATATCATTACGACCGGCCTGTCCTCGCGCGAATGCCTCGATGCCATCGCGCATTATCCCGGCAAGATTGTCGGTGCCGCCTGCCTGATTGACCGGTCCGGCGGGAAGGCCGATCTTGGCGTACCGTTTGTATCGCTTGCGCAAGTCGATATTCCGGCCTATCCGGCCGATCAATTACCGCCTGAACTCGCTGCCATTCCGGCTGTGAAACCGGGCAGCCGCAGTCTGAAAGCCTGAACCATGCCGCTCTTACCGCCCCGTCTCGGCGTCAACATCGATCACGTCGCTACTGTGCGCAATGCGCGCGGCGGTGTTTTGCCGGATCCGGTGCGCGCTGCGCTCGTCGCCATCGAGGCTGGCGCGGATGGCATCACGGCGCATCTGCGTGAAGATCGTCGCCATATCCGCGACGCCGACATGGAGCGACTCAAGGCCGAGATTTCAAAGCCGCTCAATTTTGAAATGGCGGCGACCGACGAAATGCTGGCCATCGCGCTGAAAACCAAACCGCACGCCGTCTGTCTCGTGCCGGAGAAGCGCGAAGAGCGCACGACTGAGGGCGGGCTGGATGTCGTCTCAAACGACAACCACCTTAAGCCCTACATCGCCAAACTGAACGATGCGGGCATTCGCGTGTCGCTGTTCATCGCCGCCGATCCTGCTGCCATCGATGCCGCTCATCGTTTGAAGGCACCGGTTGTCGAGTTTCATTCCGGCGGCTGGTGCGATGCGCTGGCAGAGGGGCATAAGGCGAAGGCCGATGCAGAATATCAAAGGATCGTGGCAGGCCTCAAACAGGCTGTCGCGCTCGGGATCGAGCCTCATGTCGGCCATGGTCTCGATTATGCTACGGCCGAAATGATCTCGGCGCATCCCGAAGTTGCTGAACTCAACATCGGCCATTTCCTGATCGGTGAATCGGTTTTTGTTGGTTTGCCGCAGGCCATTCGTACGATGAAAGCGGCCATGGCCGCCGGCCGGGCGCGTGCAGAATGATTATCGGTCTCGGCTCCGATCTGATCGACATCAGACGGATCGAGAAGACATTGGCGCGCTTCGGCGATCGCTTCGTCCAGCGCGTGTTCACCGAGATTGAACAAAAGAAGTCGGATCGCCGCGCCCAGCGTGCCGCCTCTTATGCGAAGCGGTTTGCAGCTAAAGAGGCCTGCTCCAAAGCGCTTGGCACCGGTTTTTCGCGCGGCGTCTTCATGAAGGATATGGGTGTCGTTAATCTGCCCTCTGGTGCGCCGACCATGGCTCTGACGGGTGGTGCCGCCGCTCGCTTTCAGGCGCTGATCCCGCCCGGCCATCGCGGTGTCATCCATGTGACGCTGACCGACGATTATCCGCTGGCACAAGCCTTTGTGGTGATCGAGGCTCTCCCGACCTAGGCAGGGGAGGTCCGACGGCCTGAGGGCGGCCCAAGTTAAGCCGGTGTCCCACCAAGGGTCGCTCGTCCCAGCACTTTCTTTACCATTGCTAAGGTAAGGGCCGTTCTGCACTTAAGGGTCGGGCTTGGGGCTGTCATTGCGCCGCCTCATTCCGAGGTCTATACCCCGGCTCGGCCGCCTTTGGGGTGGAATCGCGGACAGCGGAGACAGAGCGCGTGGCGAACTACAAGGAACTTGGAAAGACGGGGAAGGACGAGGGCGGTCTGTTGGAGACCGTCAAGGTGATTGTCCAGGCGCTTCTGATCGCGCTCGTCATCCGCACCTTCCTGTTCCAGCCCTTCAACATTCCATCAGGCTCGTTGATCCCAACGCTGTTGATCGGCGATTATCTCTTCGTCTCGAAATATGCCTATGGCTATTCGCGCTATTCCTTCCCTTTCGGGCATATGCTGCCGAAAATCGGCGGAGCTGATGGCCGGGTTATCGGCTCGGCACCGAAGCGTGGTGACATCGCCGTCTTCAAGCTGCCGCGCGACAACTCCACCGATTACATCAAGCGCGTAATCGGTCTGCCTGGCGACAAGATCCAGATGGTCGACGGCGTTTTGATCATCAACGGCCAAAAGATCAAGAAAGAAAAACTGTCCCAGACCGAGGTCGCGGCTGGCGCAGGGTTCAAGGATCGCGCCACCTTCTATCGTGAGACGCTGCCGAATGGTGTGAGCTATGTCATTCAGGAGCTCGACCTTTACGGCAACACGCTGGGGCGCAACACGCCGCTTTACGAAGTGCCGCCGGCACATTTCTTTATGGTGGGCGACAATCGCGACAATTCGCTCGACAGCCGCGACACGTCGGCCCAAGGCGTGGGTTTCGTGCCTTACGAGAATTTCGTTGGCCGTGCCGAAATCATCTTCTTCTCTGTCGAGGAGGAGGGCGCGGCTTGGAAAGTGTGGGAATGGCCGTGGACGGTGCGCTGGAATCGTCTGCTAAAACCCGTCGCTTAATCATGGCCCCGCGCCGTAAGTCCGATCTCGCTCATCTCGAACAAACGCTCGGCCATACCTTTGCCGATCGCACTTTGCTCGAGCGGGCTCTGACCCATATCAGCGCACTGCCCGGCACGCCGGTGAACGGTCCGCATTATCAGCGTTTGGAATTTTTGGGCGATCGCGTTCTTGGCCTCGTCGTAGCTGATCTTCTCTATCGAGAGTTTCCCGAAGGGACAGAAGGCGAACTGTCACGCCGTATTGGCCATCTCGTTCGCCGCGAAACCTGCGCCGAAGTAGCGCGTGATTGGAAGGTCGCGCCCTTTCTTCGCCTCGGCACTGGCGAAAGCCAATCGGGCTTGCGCACCAAGGATGCGCTCCTTGCCGATGTGTGTGAGGCAATCATCGCCGCTGTGTTTCTCGATGGCGGACATGATGCCGCCTATGCGCTTGTAGCGCGGGCCTTTGGCCCCAAGATCAATGAGCCGGGACGTCAGACCCGCGATGCCAAATCGACATTGCAGGAATGGGCGCTCGGCCGCGGCCTGCCCGCGCCGCGCTATCGCGAGGTTGAGCGCAGCGGGCCCGATCATGCACCCGTCTTCATCGTGGCTGCGGTGATCGAAGGGCTTGAGCCTTGCAATGGCAAGGGTGCATCCAAGCGCGCCGCCGAACATGATGCCGCGCTCGCCTTTCTGCGGCGCGAAGGCATTGCTATGGATGGAGTTGCCGGATGAGTGAAACCCGTTGCGGCTTCGTCGCGCTGATTGGCGCGCCCAACGCCGGTAAATCGACGCTTGTGAACGCACTCGTTGGTGCCAAGGTCTCGATTGTATCGCGCAAAGTGCAGACGACGCGCGCGCTCATGCGCGGCATTGTGATGGTCGGCGAGGATACGCAGATCATCCTTGTCGACACGCCCGGTCTGTTTGCGCCCAAGCGCCGTCTGGAACGCGCCATGGTAACGACGGCCTGGGGTGGAGCTGGCGATGCCGATGTTGTCGCTCTCATCGTCGATGTCCGGTACTGGCCGAGCGAGGAGACCGAAGCGATCCTCGCAAAGCTCTCTGATCTGAAAAAGCCGAAATTACTGGTGCTGAACAAGATCGATCTGATCGAACGCGAGAAATTGTTCGAGATCGCCGAAGACATCAATAAGCGCGGCGATTTCAAGGAGACTTTTATGGTCTCCGCACTCACGGGCAGTGGCGTTGCGACTTTGCGTGACAAGCTGGCGGGCTTCATGCCGCCGGGCCCGCTCTTGTTCCCGCCCGATGAAGTGTCGGACGCCCCTTTGCGACACTTGGCGGCAGAAATCACGCGCGAGAAATTGTTCGAGCGCGTGCATGACGAAATTCCCTACCGTTCCACGGTCGAGACCGAGGATTGGAAAACGCTGAAGGATGGTTCGGCGCGTATCGAGCAGGTGATTTATGTCGAGCGCGAAAACCAGCGCAAGATCGTGCTGGGCGAAGGCGGTCGGACGATCAAGGCCATCGGTGAATCGGCGCGCAAAGAGATCGCCGACGCGGCCGATTGCAAGGTGCATCTCTTCCTG
>Ga0214917_10002116_pt1 | contig 24739 bp, 25 predicted proteins | sample LL_1208_BB_MetaG_FD_177983 | JGI IMG/M metagenome (GOLD analysis project Ga0214917, IMG submission 177983) | Freshwater microbial communities from Lake Lanier, Atlanta, Georgia, United States - LL_1208_BB | ecosystem: Environmental > Aquatic > Freshwater > Lake | place: USA: Georgia | collected...
ACGGGCTAAGCGTTCCCCCATTGGCGAACAGCCTGAATAAACAGGGGTAAACAGGGTTATCTTCTTTGTAAGCACATAAAAGTGTCAAAGGAGTAAAGATGTTTGAGAAGTTCACTGACAAGGCCCGCAGGGTAGTGGTTTTGGCGCAAGAAGAAGCCAAGTCACTCAACCACAACTACATCGGTACTGAGCACATTCTGCTCGGTCTAATCCACGAAGGTGAAGGCGTAGCCGCCAAGGCGCTAGAAGCGCTTGGTATTTCTCAAGAAGCAGTTCGTGACCAGGTTAGAGAGATCATCGGTCAAGGACAGCAAGCTCCTACCGGACACATTCCTTTCACTCCTAGAGCTAAGAAGGTTCTAGAACTATCTCTTCGTGAAGCTCTGCAACTAGGTCACTCATACATCGGAACAGAACACTTACTACTTGGCCTTATCAAAGAGGGTGAAGGTGTTGCTGCTCAGGTGCTAACTAAGTTAGGTGCAGACACCAACAAGGTTCGTGCTCAGGTTCAGCAGATGCTGCAAGGTTTTGATAACAAGGAAACTGCAACAGTTGGTGGCGAAGCAATTCCACAAAAAGGCTCTCAGGTTCTAGATCAGTTTGGTAAGAACCTAACTGCAGCTGCTGCTGAAGGAAAACTAGATCCTGTTATCGGTCGCGAAAAAGAAATCGAACGCGTAATGCAGATTCTTTCTCGCAGAACCAAGAACAACCCAATCTTGATTGGTGAACCAGGTGTTGGTAAGACTGCAGTTGTTGAAGGTCTTGCTCAGGCAATTGTTGCTGGCAATGTTCCAGAGACTCTAAAGGGTAAGCAGCTATACACACTTGACCTTGGTTCTCTAATTGCCGGGTCTAGATACCGTGGTGACTTTGAAGAAAGACTAAAGAAGGTCATCAAGGAGATCAAGGGTCGCGGAGACATCATCACTTTCATTGACGAGATTCACACCCTTGTTGGCGCAGGTGCTGCAGAAGGCGCAGTTGATGCTGCATCAATCTTGAAGCCAATGCTTGCTCGTGGTGAACTTCAAACCATCGGTGCAACAACATTGGACGAGTTCAGAAAATACTTTGAGAAGGATGCCGCCCTAGAGCGTAGATTCCAATCAATCCAGGTTAATGAACCAACCATTCCTCAGACCATCAACATCTTGAAGGGGCTTCGCGATCGTTACGAAGCTCACCACAAGGTTTCTATTACCGATGGTGCAATCGTTGCTGCCGCAAAGCTTGCAGATCGCTACGTTGCTGACAGATACCTACCAGACAAGGCGATTGACCTAATCGATGAAGCTGGCGCAAGAATTCGCCTTTCGATACTTTCTTCACCTCCTGAACTTCGTGAACTAGAAGAGAAGGTTGCTGCTGTTCGTGTTGATAAAGAGAAGGCAATCGAATCACAAGATTTCGAAGGTGCTGCAAAGCTGCGTGACGATGAGAAGAAACTGCTATCTGAGCGAGCAAAGCTAACCAAGCAGTTCCGTTCAGGTAACGTTGGCGCTCACGGTGTCGTTGATGAAGGCCTTATCGCTGAAGTTCTAGCAGCTGCAACTGGTATTCCAGTGTTCAAGTTGTCAGAAGAAGAGTCAGCCAAGTTGGTCTTCATGGAGGCAGAATTACACAAGAGAGTTATTGGCCAGAAGGCTGCTGTTGAGTCAATCTCTAAGGCCATTAGACGCCAGCGTGCGGGACTGAAGGACCCTAACCGTCCTTCAGGTTCCTTCATCTTCGCTGGCCCTACCGGTGTTGGTAAGACTGAGCTTGCTAAAGCGCTTGCTGAATTCCTATTCGATGACGAAGGTGCATTGATCTCACTAGACATGAGCGAGTATGCCGAGAAGCACACTGTTTCACGTCTATTCGGTGCCCCTCCTGGATACGTTGGTTTCGATGACGGTGGTCAGCTAACCGAGCGTGTTCGTCGTAAGCCATTCAGCGTTGTCCTATTCGATGAGATCGAGAAGGCTCACCCAGACATCTTCAACTCACTGTTGCAGATTCTTGAAGAGGGTCGTCTAACCGATGGTCAGGGACGTGTTGTTGACTTCAAGAACACAATCATCATCATGACTACCAACCTAGGCTCAAAGGACATTTCTAAGGGAGCGCTCGGTTTCAACCTTGAGGGTAACCAACAGAATGACTTCGAGCGTATGGCTGCAAAGGTCAACGATGAGTTGAAGAAGCACTTCAAGCCTGAGTTCCTAAACCGTGTTGATGATGTCATCGTCTTCCCTCAGCTTTCTAAGTCAGAGCTGTTGGAGATTGTTGACCTATTCATCAAGAAGTTGAACACTCGACTAGAAGAGCGCGACATCACCTTGACCTTGACTCCTGCAGCCAAGGACCGCTTGATTGAGCTAGGTTACGACCCAGCCCTTGGAGCAAGACCTTTGCGCAGAGCAGTTCAGCGTGAAATCGAAGACCAGATCTCTGAGAGCATTTTGCAGGGTGTCATCAAGAACGCGAGTGATGTAGTGGCTGATGTCGTAGCCGGTGAGTTCATATTCACCTCCAACGTCAGAGTCATTGCTAGCATTTAGCAATGCCCCAAAACTCTTTCAAGATTCGCCCAGCCAGGACTAGCGACATTGTCGCTATCCAGGCTATGCGAGCACCTCTAGTTGATAGCAAGGTTTTGCTGCAGCACCAGTTGGTATCGCTCTATGAGCGCACTCAAGAGTTTGTGGTTGCTGAACACGAAGATGGTCGCATTCTCGCAGCCGGTGCACTTCACGTCATGTGGGGCGATCTAGCTGAGGTTCGTTCACTTGTTGTTGACACTCAAGCTCGAGGCATGGGTCTTGGTAAAGCAATCGTTGAAGCACTTATCGAGCGAGCATTCAGTCTTGGAGTCTCTAGAGTGTTCTGTCTAACCTTCGAGGTTGAGTTCTTCTCCAGATGTGGTTTCGAGATTATTAGTGATGTTCCAGTCGATGAAGAGACCTTCGCTCAGATGGTGGAATCCTCAGATGATGGTATTGCGGAGTTCCTAGATCTAGCCAGAGTAAAAGAGAACACTCTAGGCAACAGCCGAATGCTCCGTACTCTTTAGTCTTGCTGGCAAAATAAACACATGTCCCAAAACTACCGACCAAGAGCAAGCGTCATCTGGACTAGACGTGCTCTAGCTCTAGCCATCCTAGGCGGACTTATCTGGGGAGTCTACGCAGGTATTAGTGCAGGTATTTCTTACGTTGGTGGTCTGTTCAATAACGAGAAGCCGGCTGTTATTGTCGAGGGTGATGACTGCCAGCCACAGCAGATCAAAGTTGAGGCTTTTGTTGGAACTAAGGACAAACAGAACCAGCTAGCTTTCAATGCAGGCGACAAGCCATACTTCTGGTTCACCATCACCAACACCGCTTCAGTGGCTTGCAAATTCAATGTCGGAAGTTCCGCTTCGTTCTTCAAGGTCACCAGCGGTAGTGACAACATCTGGAACTCTCAGGACTGCAACCTGGGTACTGAGCGTACTGACCGCATCATGCTGCTAAGTCCTAACCAGCCTGTTTCAGCTGATGCTGACTACTGGCAGAAGGTTCGATCAGGTGACCAGGGCTGCTCCGTTGCCGATGGCCTACCTGAAGTTTCCGCTGGTGGAGCTAGTTACTTCCTCAAGGCTGAGGTAAATGGGGTAATCAGCGAAAATACTCAACAGTTTGTGCTCAACTAGAGATATGCAAGATACATCAGTCGCAATTCTTGGAGCGGGTTCCATGGGAACCGCAATCCTCTCGGGCATGCTCTCTCACGGCATCAAGAAAGAGCACATCAAAGCAACTGCTCGTAAAACAGAATCTGCGCAGCAGCTTGCAAAGAAGTTTGGGGTTACGGCTTACGCAACTGATTACCAACCAAACGCTAACTCTTTAGCGGTTGAAGGTGCGCAGATAATTCTTCTGGCTGTGAAGCCTGTAAATGTCATTGATGTTCTAAAGCAGATCGAACCGGTTATTGGAAAGAATGCTCTAGTTATCTCTGTGGCTGCTGGCATTACCACTGCAACTATTGAAAGCTACCTACCTGACTCAGTTGCAGTAGTTAGAGCCATGCCTAACACTCCAGCACTAATCAGACTTGGCCTTACCGGTATCTCTGCCGGTAGCAGATCTTCTTTAGAACAACTGAACTTGGCAGTTGAACTATTCAATGCTGTTGGTAAGTCTGTTGTCCTTGAAGAAGGCAAGATTGATGCTCTTTCAACTATTTCAGGATCGGGTCCTGCCTACGTCTTCTACTTCATGGAAGAGTTCATCAAGACAGCTAAGGACATGGGCTTTAGTCAAGAAGATGCCTATCTACTTGTTACCCAAACCTTCCTAGGAGCTAGTGAACTCATCACTCAAACTCAAGGTGACCCTGCTGAACTAAGAAGAGCTGTTACCAGTCCTAATGGAACAACCATGAAAGCTGTTGCTGTTCTTGAAGAAGGCGAACTACACAATCTCTTCCTCAAAGCAACCAATGCAGCTCTAGCCAGAGCTAAAGAAATATCTCAGGAGCAAAAATGACCGATGTCTTTCAAGCACTAGCAGCACCGCAGTCAAGAAGAATCATTGAAGAACTAGCCGGTGACCCTAAGACTAAAGCTGCTCTAATCAAGAGCACCAAGCTAACCGATGCCTCAATTGTGAAACACATGAACATTCTCATTGCAGCTGAGCTAGTGAAGGTTGAGAAGAAGGGCAGGACAGAAACCTATTCACTCAATCGTGTTGGCTTTACAGAAGCAGCTAAGTGGTTTGGCAAAGTGGGTTCAGCAAATCTAGGCGCAAGAGCAGATGATTTGGCTGAGACTCTTGCCGAGTTTGGAAATAACCTAAAGAGCTGGCTTGAAAAGAAACTGGATATCGAACTAGATCTAGATTCCGAGAAAGCCGGTAAAGAAATCGGTAAGAAGTTATCTGACGCTAAACAGAGCGCTAAGAAAGCCGCTAAGCAGGTAAAGGTGAAGGTTAAGACTAAGAAGTCTTAGCGTCTATTTCTGCAATTAGTTTTTCAACGTGATCGCGGATCTTGTCGCGAATCGGTCTAACTGCTTCAATTCCCTGACCAGCTGGATCATCTAGCACCCAGTCCAGGTATGTCTTACCCGGGAAGAATGGACAAGCGTCACCACAACCCATGGTTATTACATAGTCACTGGCTAGAACTGCCTCATCAGAGAGAACCTTAGGTTCCTGGTTAGAGATATCAATTCCCTCTTCAGCCATTGCCTCAATAGCAACAGCGTTGATCGCTGATTTAGGTTGAGTTCCTGCAGAGCGAATCTCAATACGGTCACCAGCTAGGTGACGAAGGTAACCGGCTGCCATTTGAGATCTACCGGCATTGTGGACACAGACAAAGAGAACGCTTGATTTCATGTGTTCAGACTAATGCAAAAGTGCCCCAGGCTAAGCCTGAGGCACTTTGTTAGAGCTTTAGTTACTTCTTCTTTTTAGCCTTCTTAACCTTGTCGTCGAGGATGACGATGTATAGGAGGGCTAGTAGTGCACCAGCAAACTCAGCCAAGATGATGCTCAAGTTGCCCTGAGTAAAGCCATCACGAAGCATTAGAGCGAATGTAACAGCTGGGTTAGCTTGCGCTCCAGTAAGGGTGAATGTGCTTGCTGCTAGTACCCAGAAACCAACTGCTAGAGGAATCAGGTGAGAACTTTTTGTTGAAATAAGTCGGTTGATGATGATTACCAACACGGTAGTTGCAAACATCTCTCCGATAAAGACACCGCTTGCAGAGATACCTCCAGGAGGAGTAATTGCACTGACCGGGGTGCCGCTTAGAGCAAAGCCTAGGTATAGACCAAGGGCTGCACCAGAGAGCTGCGCTACCCAGTATGCGCCTAGGGTCGGTAGATCGATGCCCTTACGTGCATAGAAGAAGAGAGAAACTGCAGGGTTTAGGTGACCACCTGAGATACCTGCTGTTAGCAAGATCATGACACCAAGGGTTGCTGCAAGAGCTAGGTTGTGGAAAGTTGGGTTGAAGTTGGCAGCCACGATTGAAGTGACGAACACCATCACACCGAAGAGCTCAGAGATTGACTTGCGTACTAGGTTGTTGATTTTCATTTGTTTCCTTTCGAAGGGTATCCAGTTAGTGCAACGATTGCTTCATTTCTTCTTAGGAAGCCTGGCTTCCAGGGTGGATCAAAGCGTGCATAGTAAGGATCACCGGCTGCTTTCAGGCCAGCGCTTTGAACATCAACCAGTAGTTGATCTCCATAAGATTTGAAGTGCTCCCAGTCGGCTAAACCTCTGAACCTAACTGCAGCTGCATAATGAGGCTTCACCTCAACTGTTGTGACATTCGAATTGAGTGGCAGCGGCAAGTCTTTGATGCTTACGCCTTCAGGCAAGACAAAGCTCACTGTGTGAGTCTGATCAACTGGAGCTTGGATGACCGGTGCGGTCATCGCAAACTTCTCATTAGTTTGGTTCTGCCCAGAAATGTAATTTACGAGGGGTCTAAACGCTTGGTTACCAGCTGAATTGAATTCACCCTTCACCACAACCTGCACTAGAACGTGCTTCGGGTAATGCCTAATCTCGAAGCCACGCTCGTTGGCAACTAGGGTGAACGGCAGTTGTTCAGTCATCGAGGTTGAGTTTATGGCCGAATAGCCCTAACTCAGGGGAGGTTGGGAGTTGGGATTTGCCTAACCTAGGGTCGGCTAGAATAAAACGAACCGAACACCCAAGTGGTTCGGAAGTGTTTACCAAATTAAAAAGAGGTCTTTGTGGGATCAGTTGTCAAAAAGCGCCGTAAGCGTATGTCTAAGAAGAAGCACCGTAAGTTGCTTCGTAAGACACGTCACCAACGTCGCAATAAGAAGTAGTTCTAAAACTAAACCCCGTCCGAGTATTACTCAGACGGGGTTTTTTCTTTAACTAAGTTAACTTAACCGCGTTTACCGATTTTGATTTCCTGTTTAGCAGTCTTCTTAGCTACTCTCAGTTCCTTGCGCTTGAAGTCATAGATCTTCCAACCAGCAGCCTTTGCATAAATCTTCAGCAGTTTGTCTGGGTTCACAGCAACAGCGTGGCCTACCAGGGTAAGCATTGGGAGGTCGTTGTGTGAATCAGAGTAAGCGAAAGACTTTCTCAAACTAAAGCCACGATCTTTAGCCAACTTCTTGATGGCTTTAGCCTTCTCTTTACCGTGCAGTGGCTTACCGATGATTTCACCGGTGAGGATCCCATCTACCTTGCCAAGTCTTGTTCCAAGAGCTCCAGTTAGACCTAACTGCTTAGCAATCTCTTCACCCATCTCCTGAGGTGCAGCGGTGATAAGCCAAACTTCTCTACCAGCTTCAATATGTTGTTTAGCCAACTTTGCTGTCTCTGGCCAAAGACGCTGTTTGATCTCCTGCTTATAGACCACGGCGACGAGGTCAATCATCTCGTCATACTTTCTACCCTTAACAAGTTCTAGTGCACGGTCCTTAATAGCAGAGAGCATGTGATCTGTCTCACCCTTGGTGAGGAACATAATCTGACCCCAAGCGAACGCAATGAAGTCCTTCCTAGGGAAGAACTTGCGTCGATACGCTTCTTTGCCGAACTGGTAACTGGTTGATCCTCGAACAAGGGTGTTGTCGACATCAAAGAAAGCAGCTGCGGGCTTTTTAGGGGATTTAGCCACGAGATAAGTTTAGGTTGCTAACTGGAATAATCTGGACGTATGAGCACAACCATTGACCTAACCCTGATTGGAAAGTCAGGGTGTCACCTCTGTGACGAAGCCAGGGTGACCGTCAACGCTGTGGTTGGGGCCTTCAGAGCCGAATACACCGGTGTCGCTAGACACATCCAAGTCAACCTAGTCGAGCACGACATCTTGGTAGATGAAGAGCTTTGGAACAAATACTCAGAAGAAGTTCCAGTACTTCTAATCAACGGAAAGATACACAACTACTGGCGAATAGATCCAGTAAGACTCCGCGGTGCTTTAGAGGAATTCGTTAGATAGCACCTATTGACTTCTTTCACAATGTCTATACGATATGTCTATACATAGATTTAGGGGTGAAAGATGAGTAAAAAAGTGATTCGTAAAGTAGCGGACACCATCCCCGAGACTGTGGTTGGCAAAGTGTTCATGAATGGCGGAAGCCAGGCTATCCGGATACCAGCATCTATGAGGGTTCCAACTGAGCAGGTGAAGATTTCGGTCGATCCAGACTCTGGCATCATTTCAATCGAACCGATGGATAGAGAAGCATTGAAGCTAGCTTTCCTTGCCCAGATTCGATCGCTAACAAAGGCGGAGCGAGACGAAATTAAAGCTATGGAGTTCAAGCGAGATACATCAATTGCAAGAATCAATCCAGCCGTCGAGGAGTTCTTTAAGGGCTCCGAGTGAAGTACCACTTAGATGCCAGCACCATCATTGACATTATGAGGTTCCAAAGAGAGAGCCTTTTAAATTTCGAACTGGCAAACATTCAAGACTTAGCTATGTCATCCGTTGTCGCACATGAACTCTGGGCTGGAGCTAACAACGCAAAGGTAGGGCCAAGATCCTTAGCAACACTTCGATTATTTACTTCGATGATTGAAGTAGTACCTTTTGATCAGCACGCCGCCGAACTCTCTGGAGGCTTAGTCGCAAAATTGACCCGGGATGGGATTGGTATCGGCAACATAGATCCGCTCATTGCTGGGCACGCCTTATCTCAGGGAGCAGTACTGGTGACCCGCAACGTAAAGCACTTTAGGCGAGTTAAGGACTTACAAGTTCTAGATTGGTCGAAACACACGGGCTAGAATGTTGCATTATTACTACATAGTAATTATGCTACATACATGGGACGTAAACCTAAAGCAGATGAAGAGCTGGTGTTCAACCGGCTCGAAGCAATCAGGTCTAAAGCGGGCATAACCAGGCAGCAGCTAGCTGATGCCGTTGATGTTCACTATCAGACCATCGGCTATATCGAAAGAAACGAATACAGCCCGAGCCTCGTGCTCGCCTTGCGCATTGCCAAAGCGCTAAATAAGAAAGTAGAACAAATCTTCAGTTTGGAGGAAAACTAATGACTAAGAATTCAGGTACAAGAAGTCCAGAAACTCTTGAAGAGATGATTGAACTCAAAGCAGAGATGTTTGGAAATAGACTCACCGCTTCAATAGTGCGTTGGTTTAGAAACGACACTTTCTTTGACGGCTTCAGAAACACACCTGCTCGAATTATTATCTGCACACTCAGCTTTATCGTTCTCTATGGCGGGCTGATCGTAGGCTGGTCAACGCAGAACATACTACTGGAGTACATAATCGCCTTGCTTGTAGTTCTAGTGATGCAGGCAATTTCTGTTCGGTTTGTATTTCAAATCGAGGGTAGGGAAATTCTTGATGAATATCAGACCCAGCGAAGAGATAGGGCGTACAGACGGGCCTATAAGAACATCCGTAGCATTATCGTTGCCGGCGTAGTGGGCTGGCTCGCATACACATACATCAGGGAAAATGCTGATATCGAGTTAGGCGGTTGGGAACTGCTGACCTACCAACGAGCGGCGACTATTGCGGTATTCGCAATAGGTCTCATTTCTTTGCAGAAATACCTGGCTTACGGAATAAAGGGTGAGCCTTTTATGTCCAGAGACGAAGTAAAGAAGATGCGTAATAGCTAGTCAAGATTCTGGTCAGCCCAGATCTCTATTGCACTCTTTATGTATTTAGCTAGACCCGGCTCGAACGACTCATAGGTTGCTTCGAAGGCCGGGTCTAGAACATATGTCAGGGCTAATGATTTATATGCCTGTTTGTTTGGTGTCCAGAACTGTTTGACGAAGTTGTAGTGATCTGCTATCAGTTTCTGAACGTCGACGTCGCTAAAGAGTGCACCTTTACGCTTTTGATCAGCGATAGCTTCAGCTATCGCATCATGCTGCGCTTTATAGGACGCTTGCTGTTCTTCCGTATACGCGGCATTGACACCTTGTATTTGGGCAGAACGTTCAAACATGGCTTATGGCTCTAGGCGGTTAGGTCCACGGAATAGGTAACCAACTTCACGGATGTTGGTTTGGTGAAGCAAGAGCATTACAACTCTCAGTAGACCCATACCGAAACCACCGTGAGGAGGAGCACCGAACTTGAAGAAGTCAATGTATGACTGCAGACCTGCAGGGTCTAGTCCCTTTGACTTAGCCTGTTCGATTAGAACATCCATACGGTGTTCACGCTGAGCACCGGTGGTGATTTCAGTTCCACGCCAGATTAGGTCGTAGCTGTTAGTTAGTTGATCGTTGTCAGCATGTCTCATGTGGTAGAACGGTCTAACAGTTGATGGGTAGTCAGTTAGGAAAACGAACTCGTGGTTTAGAGTTTCTGCAACGTGAGCTGCAATCTGTCTTTCACCTTCTGGGTCCATATCCCCGCCACGAGTAATCTCATGTCCACGCTTAGCAACGATTTCGATCGCTTCAGCTAGAGGGATTCTTGGGAATGGAGTGGTTGGAACAACAACATCAACATCGTAGAGACGCTTGATCTCATCCCCATGCTGTTCCTTGACCGCAGATAGAGCAGCAACCATTAGGTCTTCCTGCATCTTCATGATGTCTTCATGAGATTCAATGAAGGAAACTTCCATATCAACTGAGGTGAATTCAGTTGCGTGACGTGAAGTGAAGGAAGGGTCTGCTCTAAACACTGGGCCAATTTCGAAGATGCGACCAAAGCCAGCCATCATCGCCATCTGCTTATAGAACTGAGGAGATTGGGCTAGGTATGCAACAGTCTCGAAGTATTCCATCTTGAATAGCTCTGCATGGGATTCAGAAGGAGAAGACATTAGCTTTGGAGAGTGAATCTCAATGAAGCCATTGTTGACCCAGTATGTTCTCCAGGCATGTTCAATGGTGGTTTGGATTCTGAAAGCTAGGTTCATCTCTGGACGACGAAGGTCGATGTATCGCCAGTCAAGACGCTTATCGATACCTGAGTCTTCAGCAATAGGGGTTTCAGGGTCCGCCAGGGTGATGATCTCTAGATCATCTAACTGAATCTCAATGCCACCGAGTTTGACTCTCTCATCGTGGACTAGACGACCCTTAACCCAGACAAATGAGCCTGAGGTCAGGGTTGATACTGAGTCAGCTAGGGCATCAACTTCAGCAGGTCTTGGGTAGGTAACCTGAACGGAACCTGTCTCATCCCTGAGCACAATGAACTGAATACGCTTCTGATCTCTAAGGGTTTCTACCCAACCACCGATTAGAACCGGTCCGTCTTCTCTTGAAGCTAAATCTTTTACCAGGATGCGTTCACGCATAGTGTTTTCTTTCGTTCAAATCTCGCCTAAACCCCAAGTTTAGTCGGCGATAGACTTGAGTTATGCCTGCCAATCGTATCCATCTAGTACGCCATGGTGAGGTCTATAACCCGACTGGGGTTCTCTACGAACAACTACCTAACTTCCACCTGTCTGAGACAGGTATTGCCATGGCTAGAGCTGCAGCAGAGGAACTAAAGAGCCAGAGCGCTCCAGTAAAGTCACTATTTGCCTCGCCTCTAGATAGAGCGCAGGAATCAGCAGCCCCCTTCAAGGAACTCTTCAACCTAGAGATTCAAACCGATCAGAGACTTATCGAACCAACCAACGTGTTCAAGGGTAAGAAGATGGGTGTCAAGAACCTAGCCCTAAAGCCCCACCTCTGGTGGCACTTTAGAAACCCAGCAAGACCAAGTTGGGGAGAGTCCTATAAGAGCATCGTGCAGAGAATGAACGACGTGATGGTCTCTGCCGCCGAGTCAGTATCAAGCGGTGATGTTGTCCTTGTTACACATCAGCTACCAATCTGGGTTACTCACCTAAACCTAGAAAACTCTCCGCTATCGCATGATCCTAGAAAGCGTAGATGTTCGCTTTCTAGCATCACCACTTTTGAATATGTGAATGGCAGTTTCATTGAGATTGCTTATTCAGAACCAGCTAAGAACTTAGTAGCAATAGATAGAGGTGCAGTGTGAAGAAAGTAATCGCTCTAGCACTCCTTCTCAGCACACTGACGATTACTGCCTGCAGTGAAACTCCTAACCTGGGTAACACCTATCAGTCAGGTGACGGTGCTGTCACAGAATTCAAGCCAGGTGGAAGATCAGAGCCTGTTACCTGGTCAGGTGTTGCTAGCGACGATCAGATTATTAGTTCTGCCAACCTAAGTGGTGTCGTTACTGTTCTTAACTTCTGGTACGCATCCTGCCCTCCGTGCAGAGTTGAAACTCCAGAGCTAGTTGCACTTGCAGATGAGTTCCAAGGTCAAGCACAGTTCGTTGGAGTAAACGTTAGAGACAGTAAAGAAACTGCTAACGCTTTCAAGAGAACTTTCAAGATGAACTATCCGTCAATCATTGACGCCAACACCGGTGACGTTGTTCTAGCTTTCACAGGTGTTGTCACACCTTCTGCTGTTCCAACCACTTTGGTGATTGACCGTGAGGGAAGAGTGGCAGCAAGAATTCTAGGTATTGCCCAGAAGTCAACTCTCAAAGCTCTAATCCAAACAGTTATTGCAGAGGCGTCAGCAGATTGAATTTTGAAGCAATAACTTTTGGTCCACTCTGGGTAGCTGCACCCATTGCATTTCTTGCTGGCTTGATTTCATTCTTTAGTCCATGTGTATTGCCACTACTACCTGGTTACCTTGGTTTTGTCTCAGGATCAACCAGCACTAAGTCTCGAGTGATTCTCGGTTCAATTCTTTTTGTTTTAGGCTTCACCGTTGTTTTTGTGTTACTTGGAGCAGGCTTCGGTGGATTTGGTTCCATCCTGCACGGTGAAGTCAAGAACTGGATCACCAGAGGTGCAGGTCTTCTTGTCATCTTCTTAGGCGTGGTTCTTGTTGGGGGTTTTGACTTTGCTCAAAGAACAGCAAAGCTCAACATCAAACCAACAGCAGGTTTGATTGGTGCACCACTACTCGGAATCGTCTTTGGATTGGGTTGGACACCTTGCATTGGCCCCACTCTGGCGGCAGTTCTAAACCTTGCTCTAGATTCAGGTTCAGCCTCTAGAGGTGCCTTCCTAGCTGTTGTTTACTCACTAGGGTTAGGGCTTCCCTTTGTGGTTGCAGCAGCTGGTTTTAGCTGGGCAACTAGGTCTATCGCCTTTATCAAGAAGCACATCAGAGCCATCAACCTCTTTGGTGGAGCAGTCTTGATTGCATTAGGTCTCCTGCTACTAACTGGCTTCTGGCAGAACTTCATTGACTACATCTCGGAGGTGACTCGTGTCTTCACCCCAACCCTCTGATAAGTATGTGGTTCGTAAAGAGTATGCAGAACCGATTGAAGCACCTGATCTATCTCTGAAGTCTTGGTTGCGTTGGATCTGGCGTCAGCTCACCAGCATGCGTATCGCACTTATTCTGCTCTTGCTACTAGCTATCGCAGCAGTGCCTGGTTCTCTATACCCACAACGTTCTGCTGACCCTAACGGTGTCATTCTCTACTTCAAGAACAACCCAGATCTAGCACCATGGCTAGATAACCTTCAGCTCTTCGATGTTTATTCTTCATCTTGGTTCTCAAGCATCTACCTGCTGCTCTTCATCTCTTTGATTGGCTGTGTAATCCCTAGAGTCGGTGTTCACTACAAAGCACTAATTGCTCCACCACCGCAGGCACCAACCTCACTTTCAAGATTGCCTGCATACAAACTTGTCTCAGATAAAAAGAACAAGCTCAACAAAGCTGAGAAGTTCCTAAAGGCAAGAAGATTCAGAGTTATTGCCGAAGGTGATTCAATCAGGGCTGAGAAGGGGTACTTCAGAGAAACTGGAAACCTAATCTTCCACACTTCTCTAATTGGTGTTCTAATCTCAGTTGGTCTTGGCAGTGCTCTTAGCTATTCAGGTCAACGAGTTCTTGTTGAAGGTGAAACCTTCGTCAACAACGAAGCAGGCTTTGATTCCTTTACACCAGGATTACTCTTTGATTCCAAGAACCTAACTCCATTTAGCATCACGCTAGATAAGTTCACCACTACATACGATTACGTGAATCCAAACAACTACGGAAGACCGCTTGATTTCACAGCAAACGTTTCAAGCAAACTTGCAAACCAAGATTCATCCGCTGAAGTGATCAAGGTGAACAGCCCACTGCAGTTACCTAACTCAAAGGTTTATCTAACCGGTAATGGTTTTGCTCCAGTCATAGTACTTAGAGATGCAGATGGAACTGTTTCTTTTAGTGGTCCAGTTGTCTTCTTGCCGCAAGATTCAAACCTCACCTCGCTAGGTGTCATCAAGAACCCAGATGCTAAACCTGACCAATACGGCATGATGGGTTTCTTCTACCCAACCGTTGCAAAGCTAAAGACAGGTGCACTAACTTCAGCTCACCCAGAAATCATCAACCCACTTCTAACCTTGAATGTTTATGTTGGAAACCTCGGGCTTGATAACGGCATTGCCTCTAACGCTTTTGATCTTCAAACTCACGGCCTAAAGCAGGTAGTTGGCGGTAAGAGTGGAGTCAAAGGTATTCAGCTTGAAAGAGGAGAAACAGCAACTCTTCCTAATGGTTTAGGAACAGTTGAGTTCAAAGGCATCAAGAGATTCGCATCTCTTGATATCACCTATAACCCAGGGGAACTCTATGTTCTGTTCTTCTCAATCCTTACCTTCCTAGGTCTTATCTTGATGTTGATCATCCCTAGAAGAAGAGTCTGGGTTAGAAGAACTGAAGAAGGTATTGAGATCGGATCACTAGCAAAATCTAAGGATGACTCTTTGGATAAACTTGTTAGAGAAATAGCTAAAGCCATGAAGAAGAAGGACTAATGAATAGCTCTGTTGTGTTGAATCCAGAGCTTGCCACGCTTTCTAGAATCGTTGTTCTAGCAGCCCTTACCGTTTACTCAGTCTCATTCCTAGTCCTAGCCTGGGCACTAACCAGAAGAGCCGGAGCTAAGAAAGCTAAGGACGCTTTTGCTAACAAGTTAGAACTTGTTGGTATTTCACTAATGACCCTGGGTGTTCTAGTCCACGGTGCAGGAGTAATCGCCAGAGGTATTGCAGCTCAAAGAGTGCCTTGGGCGAATATGTATGAATTTTCAATTACCGGTTCATTCATCGTTACCGCCATCTACCTATTAGCCCTGATCTGGAGAGATCTAAAGTTCATCTCGACCTTTGTCTCAGGCTTCGTTGTTTTGATTGTTGGCTGTGCCAACACCTTGTTCTACGTTCAGGTTGAATCGCTAATGCCAGCTCTTCAGGACTACTGGTTAGTAATTCACGTCAGCGTAGCCATCCTGGCAACAGCCTTCTTCATGATTGGTGCAGCTTTAGCCGCAGCACTACTAATGAAGTCCTCTAAGTTCATCAACAACTCAAAGCTTGCTGGCGTAAAGCTCATCAGAAACGTTCTAAAGGTATTCCCTAAGAACGACAAGCTAGAGCGTCAGTCTTACCAGTTCAACATCATCGGATTTATCCTCTGGACATTCACCCTGATTGCTGGAGCAATCTGGGCAGATAAGGCTTGGCACAGATTCTGGGGTTGGGACACCAAGGAAGTCTGGACCTTCATTATCTGGACCATCTACGCTGCCTACCTCCATGCCACCACAACCAGAGGTTGGGATGGCAAGAGAGCAGCCTGGCTAACCCTGATCGGCTTCACAGCCATCCTCTTCAACTTCACAATCGTGAACCTATACTTCAAGGGATTGCACGTTTACTCAGGGCTATAGTACTTGGAGAACCGATTTAGGTATTTGCCTGCACGACGTCTGGCTCGGTAGTTAGGCGCTGGCTTCTATCCAAAGGCTTGTTTATCCAGGGGCACAATGCGATGAAATCTCGCAACTCTAAAGAGCAGAAAACCTGAACCATCAACTGTGGCGATTTTATTGACAATCGATAACAATCAAACAGCATCATGACTATATGTCCCCATCAGGGAATGATATGTCGGTGGGTCTGGCTATAGTTTTACTAATTGTTCGTTTGTTTTTAGGGGGATATCCTTGAAGTCAGTTAGGTTTGTTGCTTTTGTTTTGGGTTTGGTTCTAGTTTTTCAGGGGGTGAGCCCTGTTCAGGCTTTGACTGTAGTGCAGAGTGTTGCAGCTTCTGATTATGCTTCTGCTCGTTTGCAGGCTGGTTTGACTGGTCAAAGGATTCTTGTTGTTTCTGAGTTAACCGAGGTGTCTACTACTTGGGTGAATCCGGATGGTTCTTTGACTACTGAGTCTTATGGTTCTCCAATTCGGGTTCGTGATGGTTCTGGTGAGTATGGGTGGCGTGATCTTGATTTCACTTTAGAGCTGACTTCTAGGGGTGTTGAGGCTAGGTCTGCTTTGTCGCCTTTAGTTCTTTCTGCTGGTGGTTCATCTGATTTGGTTACGGTTGAGGGTTCTAGTGGTGTTTCTTTTGGTTTTAGGTGGGATGGGGTTTTACCTGCGCCAACACTGGTAGAGGACACTGCGAGGTATGTCAACGTTTTACCTGACGTTGATTTATTGGTTCGTTTGGATGCTACTGGTTTTGAACAGTTCTTTGAGGTGAAAGCGAAGCCTTCTGAAGAAACTTTGGCTAAGTTACAGCTTCTTATTTCTGGTAAACATGTTTCGGTTGTTGAGGGCGAATCAGGTGAGTTGGCATTTGTTTCTGCAGAGGAGGTTGTAGCGGGTGTTGTGGCTCCTAGTATTTATGATTCAGCAGTTTCTTCTGAGGTAGAGCCGTTAGAGCTCTCTTCTGCTGCTGGTGTTTTAAGTCTTGATGTTGATCCAGGTTTCTTTGAAAACCCAGAATTGGTTTACCCGGTGATTGTTGATCCTGCGGTGACTTTGAACCCTAGTTTTGATACTTACGTATCTTCTGAGGATGCAACAGTAAATTTTGAATCTTCCACAGATTTGTTGATTGGAACACCTGATGGTGGGGCAACTATTTATAGGTCTTACCTAAACTTTGACAGCGCTCCGTGGCAAGGCCAGGACGTTGTTTCAGCTAGTTTGAACCTTTATTTGGCTCGGTCTGGTAGTTGTGCAGCTAAGAACTTTAGTGTTTACAACACTGCACCTACAGCTTCAGGTACTGTTTGGGGTAACGCTCCAACTCTGACCGGCACCTTGGTCACTCGAGCGGCTGCTGGTGGTTACAGCAGTTCTTGTGCTGCGGGCTATGTGAACACTGATGTTACTTCTTTAGTTAGGGCTGTTGCCCCTAATGTGTCTGGTACTGCAGGTTTTGGTTTGCGGGCTTCAAGTGAAACAGATATTGCATCTCAAAAACGTTTCAATTCAGCTAATGCGTTTAGTAATAAACCTTTCCTAACTGTTACATACAACAGGCTGCCTTCGGCTGCTCAACTACCTTCTGTTTCACCTGCAAATACTGTTTCTGGTGTTCTAACTGTTGGTAGTTCTAAACCGTTGCTTTCTTCCTCTGCTTTTGATCCTGACGGTAATGATGTGACTCTATCTTTCAAAACCTATGCGTCAGCTACCTCGACGACTGCTTTGGCTACTTTATGTTCTGTCACTGTTGCTAGTGGTGTTGAGGGTAGTTGTCGACCTACGGCTGGTCTTGTTGATGGTCAAACGTATTCTGTTCGAGTCACCGCTAATGATGGCAGGTTGAATGCGACTGGGTTATCACCTGCTGTTTCATTCAAGATTTCAGCAACCATCCCTACAGCACCTGTTATCTCTTGTCCTTATGTGAACGGCTATCAAGGCGGAGCAATACCATCTACTTCATTCACTTGTACTGTTTCTACTCCTGCTGTTGCTGTTTCTTTGCGTCCAGCTAGAGTGAGCATCAGCTTAGACGGTACAGCTCCGGTAACTTATAGCGCTAACGCTGACGGGTCATTCAGTAAAACTGTTTCTATTCCTGCTGGTGCGTATCAAAGGAAAATAACTGCTGTTTCTGAGTCAGCTACAGGAATAGAATCTGCGACCATCTCACACACAATGTCTTTTGGTGCCGTTGGTGTTATCTCTCCGCTAACGGTTTCTACTGTCGCCTCTAATTTCGTAGTTTCAGGTTACGGTGCTTCACAATCAGGGTTGCTACCTACTTCTGCAACTATTGAATGGCGTAAACAAGACACGACTGGATTATGGAATGTTGCCGCATCAAATCTTCCTCTAACTACCAGGGCGGGGCTGAAAGGTGTTTACGATTACAAACTGAATGTTTCTAATCTAGGTCTTTTTGGGGCTAACTTCTTGCCACAAAATGTTCCAGTGTCGCTGGATCTTCGCTTTTGTTTCTACTATTCATCGATAGGTGAATGGTTTTGTTCAGATGACAGCGAACTTGCTGTTACCAGGTTGCCTAACAGCTTAGATGGGGCTGTATCTTCTGCTGGTCCTGGAATTGTTTCTTTGGTTTCCGGCAAGTTCAACATGTCTACTACCGATTACAGTCAACGAGTTGGGTTACAGACACTCTCTGTTTCAAGAACCTATACTGGAAATTCTTTCTATACAGATACCCAGTCGTCTGTTTTTGGTGAAGGCTGGTCAGCATCTTTCTCTAGCGATGCGACAGCTTTAGCTGGATATAGTGTCACTAACGATCCCGATAATGGTCATTACTATTTGATTAGTCCTGACTCAGATGTTTTAGAGTTCAGTGGCACAACAACATTGACTCCTGTTTCGGATGAAGCAAAGGCCGCGAACCTGCAGATAACAGTTGATGGAAATGTTTTAACTGTTGTTGAGACAGATCAGGCAACCACCACCTTCACAAAACCAACCAACGCTGACTGGCGTTTGCTGTGTGCCAAATCTAGTGCTTCAAGCAGAGCAGTTATAACTACTTTTGATGCTACGGGCAGGGTATCTGCTTCAGGCTATGCGGCAATGGGGACAGTGGGCTGCCAGGGTTCTGCTGTTACTCAAGGTTTGGTTTATAGTTACAACGCTGCAGGACTATTAGCTACTGTTTCTTACCGTTATCTCGATGCAGCCGGTTTACCTGTAACAGTGTTGAAGAAGACATACAGCTACGATTCTGGTAATCGTTTGATCCAGGTAACAGATAACGCAAACGGTTCCACTGTCTCCTATGAATACAACGGCTTCGGAAAGCTTTCTAAAGTTTCGGTCAAGGGGTTCGCTCCTTACTCATTTAAATATGATGATTCAGGCAGACTCGTTCAGGTCGCTAGAAGCCTAAACAGTTTCTGGGTTGCATCTTCAAGTGTCGAGCAAACCTTTGTTTATGACCTGAGTCCTTCAGGTAATACTGGTTTGCTACCTAACCTGCCACTTTCAACTACTTTGCTTTGGGGGCAAGAAACTGCTCCTTTCTATGCGGCAGCAGTTTTTGGTGCAGACAGCACTATCTCGCTGGATGCGTCAGGAAATGTCATTGTTCCTGCATCGACAAGTAATCTCTGGCTTAACGCTGATTTCACTTTCCTAGATGTGACAGGGAAACCAACCAATACAGCTAGTTACGGCAAAACCAATTGGCTTTACACAGCTACTATCCGAGATAAAGATGATGTTGTCTATGCGACTTTCGATAGTCAAGGCATCAACAATGTTTTAGATCGAACAACTGTTGAAGGTAACAGCACCTTTGATGAGTTTATGTATGCCAATGTTTCTAATTTCTACTCACAGGTCAATGGAGTCAATGTTCCTAATGGTGCTTATGTTTCTGATTCTTGGTCACCGATCAGAACTATCTCTGATGATGCTGGCGTGGAATCTACTGTCCGAACTCATACAAGTTTCATTTACGACGAAGGTCAGCAGCCAGGCGTTCTCACTGGTTTACTAACTACTTCCAGAGTTGGTTTAGTTGCAGGGACAGCGCTGAGCACTTCAAGTCAATTGTTGGGAAAAACTGTAAATGAATATGCTCCTCAAGATGGTAGCGCTGTTTCTGGTTGGACACTAGGTCAACCAACACTTGTTACATCTTTCGATTCTTCTAACCAACTAGTGGCTTCATCTAAGACTGTGTTCAACCTGCTTGGGCAACCAGTCAAGACTGTTGCTCCTGGTTCTGATGGTGTGGATACTAGAACTGATATCACTGTTTATTACAGCTCTGGTGCCAATAGTTTGTTCCCTGAATGTGGTTTGAAGCCGGCTTGGCAGGATTTGCTTTGTATTTCACAAACCGGTGAGAGCACTCCGTCATCTAAGAGTTTTGTGTCGGCCTATGATTCAGAGCTAAACCCTTTGGCTGTCGCCGAATATCGTTTCGGTTCTCTAGTTAGAGCTACCACAAATACTTATCTGGCTGATGGTAGGCCGGATACTTCAACTGTTTCCGCTTCAGGTGCTGCATCGGTAGCGACTAAACATCTTTATGATTCAGATTCACTTCTTGAAACTACAACAGAGAACTATGTTGCAGGTGTCAAGCAAAGTGAAACAAGTCTAAGCTTTGATGCTTGGGGTAGACAGATCAGTTCAACTAATAGCCTTGGAGAAGTTACCTCTACAAGTTATGTTCCTTCAGGTCAGTTGGCTGCAGGAGCTGTTTCTACTGTTGTTTCCCCTAAAACAACTACTTCTTACACTTACGGCAACACAACTGAACCTAGAGCTCTAGTCACAGGAATGACTATTACTGGTTCTAGTTCTGCTGGCGCACCTTTTAGCTACGTGTATTCAGGTGTTTATGACGAATACGCCAGACTCACCAGCCAGACTGGCCCTAACGGTGTTACCCAAACCACCAGGTTTAATGATGCTGGCCAGCTTTCGTCTATGAGTTACGGTTCGGTGGCTTCTACGGGGTTGTCTTGGAGCCGAGAATATGACGGCTATGGCCGTGTAGTTAGAGAACTAGCACCGGATTCAGCAACTAGTGCATCTCCGAAAACCACTGTTTATGGTTATGACTCTTCTTCAAGGCTTGCATCAGTGTCCTCTAATGGTGCTTCGTGCTTCTCCGAGAGTTACAGCTATAACGCTAGAGGAGACCGAACTAGCAGCAGTGTCGGGGTTTGTGGTGCTACAACAACTAAAACCAACTCTTTCAACGCTGAGTCTCAGCTAACAACTACTGGATATGTTTATGATGCTTTAGGTAGAAATACCTTTATTCCGGCTGTGGATGCTTCAGCAAATAACGCTGGTATCAGCTTGAGTTATAGCCTGGTGGATCAGGTAACAGGTATCACCCAGAATGGTTCAACCACCTCGTTTACGTATGACGCTTTAGGTAGAAGAGTAAACGAAACAGTAGGCACCCTGACAACTGTCAGACATTACAGTGACTCCTCAGATAACCCTGAATGGACCACCCAGCAGGCAGGTGCCAACCTGGCTACCGAGATTTATACAGGTTCTCTAGGTGCAGGTCTAGCTGTTACAACAACCTTCAAAGGCACTGTTAGAACCTCGTCTATGCAATTGACAGACATACGAGGACACACAGTCGCAACCCTAGATCTAGACAGGAACTCGGTTGCTGGCTGGAGTGTTTATGACTCGTTTGGTAACCCCCAAACCAGTCAAACCAACACCAACCTAATCAACTACAGCTCCTACGGACAGCAAGAAAGAGCTACCAACACCACAGGACTCATCCTTATGGGAGCCAGAGTCTATAACCCTGAAACCAACCAATTCACCTCAAAAGACCCCGTCAAAGGCGGAAACGAAAACCCATACACCTACCCAAACGACCCAGTCAACATGAGCGACTTTACTGGGTTGAATGGCTGGCTTGACTTGGGCGTTGCTGTTTTCGGTGGCCTCATAGGCGGCGCAATCTGCGCAGCCACAGCGGTGATAGGTTGCCTAGTGGGTGGCCTTTTGGTTGGTGCTCTATCTGGATTTATTTCCGGCACAGCCTCGGCTAATGAGCAACGCTTAAAGGGAGCAGACTATTGGCGTTATGTTGGCAAAAACATGTTGACGGACAGTTTGTTTGGAGCGGTAGGCGGTCCAATCGGTAAGATGGCCAAGGAGGGGTTGCAGTATCGTCGTCTTCTTGAAGTTCACGCACCCGAGACTTTCAAAGACTTTCGCCAAGAAATGGCAGTCGGTTATGCCTATGCGGCAGGTGTATATTTTGGAGGAGAATCTGTTTTCAAAACCACTCCGAATAAGCCCTTATCCAAGACCGATCCGAATAAGCCTCTAAAGAAAGTTAAAAAACATTGATTCTTCACATGGTTATTTCTCAAAGTGCGGACCCCTGGGCAGTGGCGACTCTTATGTTGGGATTGTCTTGGATTACTTGGATAGGTTGGGTTGCTTCTATTTTCCAAAAACAGAGCGCGGATGACTCTACAACACCCTTGCGACGTATGCTCATTCCAGTTTTCTTCACAATTTTAGCATTTGACGGGTATGTGATCTCAGGTAATTCCATTCGCCATTATCTGGTCACCGGAACAGGAATAATGGCAGCCAGCATTGTATTCAGCGCAGTGTCAGTTACCATTTACAAGCGAGTAAAGTCTGGACAAAGCAAGACAAAGAACATGAACACTGAAAGCAAAGATTCATACAAGGCTAATATGAAGATGTAAGCGCTGGAACTCTATTTAGCTTTAGAAGAATCGCTAGATGGAACACCCGATGAGGTATTCCACATTGGGTGATTTTTAACGAAGCAGTTGGCGACCTAATTGCAAAATACAATGTTGGCATTTCCAAACATCCAAACAATTAGATCTATGCTAACGGTAGCTTGGAATACTGAAATTGGGATCGCAATTCCAAACCGGGAAAGGATGAGGGTTCCTCTTCTTTTGCGAATGGTTTGGCGCTGATTTCTCTCGAAGAAAGTTAGAATCCATTTGGCATTAGGAACTTTAATTTTAGGCCTTAAACTACGCCGTGATTGTTGTAAGCCAGACTTCGATTTTATGATTTTTCGAGCGCACCTAATCGAAAACACAAACCCAACCGTTCCATCCACCATTCAGTTCTGTCTTCTGGTGCTTGGAGTTTGGTTAGAGCGTTTTTGTTTGGAGTAATTCTTGTTACTGGTATTTCTCCATTGATTGGGATTAGGGGTGAGTCAGTTACATCTTCAGTTAGCAATGCTGCTGTTGCTAGACCGCTTGCGTATTCGCTGTTGAGTAGTGCTGCTAGATGTGCACCCATGCTTATGCCTACTGATGTTTCTAGTGCACTTGAAACTACTACAGGTAGTCCTGCTTCTTTTGCGATGTGCAGTGCGTTGTTTATTCCGCCAAGTGGTGCAACTTTGAGGACGAGGATATCTGCTGCGTTAGCTTGAGCAACTGCTAGTGGGTCGCTTACTTTTCTAACTGATTCGTCAGCTGCAATCTTGATGTTGAATTCTTGTAGTTTGAGTTTTAGTTCTGCCATCTCTGCAATTGTTCTTACCGGTTGCTCTAGGTATTCCAGTGGAATGTTTTCCTGGTAGATGGTCTTTGCAATCTTTAGGGCTGTTTCAATTTCCCAGTTACCATTCGCGTCTAATCTGATTCGAGCATCTGGGTAGCGTTCTCTGACCTGGTGGATACGATCTAGATCATCCTGAAGTGTTTGACCTGCTTCGGCAACTTTGATCTTCACTACTTCAAATTTGCCGAAGGGAGCTAGAGCTGCTCTGACGTCTTTGACGGCAGGGAGAGTGGCGTTGACTTTGATGGTTTTGACATCAGTCTTTGGGATATCTCCAAAAGCCCATTCGATGGCTGCTTTTAGCCAGATGCTGGCTTCTTCATCTTCATATTCTGTGAAGGGAGACCATTCGGCCCAGCCGTTAGGGCCTTCAAATAGCAGGACTTCTCTGGTGGTTAGTCCTCTGAACTTGGTGCGCATGGGGATAGAGAGGACCTTGGCTGTTGCAAGGATCTGTTCTTTAATTTCTGGGGTTATCTCCACATTGTTAGTCTAGGAGTATGGCAAACAAGGTTTCTGAGCTCTTTGATGAGTCAATCTGGCAAGAAGTATCTGGTTTTGAAGGTTTAACTGACGTTACCTACCACCAGCATGTCTCTCTGGGTGTAGTCCGTATTGCCTTTAACCGTCCTGAAGTTAGAAATGCCTTTAGGCCTCAGACTGTTGATGAGCTAGCTGATGCTCTTGCTCATGCTCAAGCAAACACCAAGGTTGGTGTTGTTCTCCTTACCGGTAATGGTCCTTCTCCTAAAGATGGTGGCTGGGCTTTCTCTTCTGGTGGAGATCAAAGAGTTCGTGGCCGTGCAGGTTATGAGTATGGGGATAACAGCTCAGGTCGTTTACACATTTTGGAAGTGCAAAGACTGATTAGGTTTATGCCGAAGGTTGTTATTGCTCTAGTGCCTGGTTGGGCTGCTGGTGGTGGTCACTCACTAAACGTAATTGCAGATCTCTCTTTAGCTTCAAGTGAGCACGCAAGATTCAAGCAGACCGATGCTGATGTTGGTTCATTTGATGCAGGATATGGTTCTGCTTATCTTGCTAAGCAAGTTGGTCAGAAGTTTGCTCGAGAGATCTTCTTCTTAGGTCAAGAGTATTCAGCACAACGTGCTTACGAGATGGGTGTTGTCAACGCTGTTGTTTCTCACGCAGAGCTAGAAGTTGAAGGTGTGCGTTGGGCTAAAGAGATTCTTTCTAAGTCACCGCAGTCAATCAGAATGTTGAAGTATGCAATGAACATGGTTGACGATGGTTTAGTGGGTCAACAGTTGTTTGCAGGTGAAGCAACTCGTATGGCTTATGGAACTGATGAAGCAGTTGAAGGTAAAGAAGCTTTCCTAGAAAAGCGTGAACCTAACTGGTCTCCATTCCCTTGGCATTTCTAAATATGAATGTAAAAGT
>Ga0214917_10002118_pt1 | contig 24686 bp, 22 predicted proteins | sample LL_1208_BB_MetaG_FD_177983 | JGI IMG/M metagenome (GOLD analysis project Ga0214917, IMG submission 177983) | Freshwater microbial communities from Lake Lanier, Atlanta, Georgia, United States - LL_1208_BB | ecosystem: Environmental > Aquatic > Freshwater > Lake | place: USA: Georgia | collected...
TATGGAAAAGATCTTGGACTGAAGATATCTGGGGCTGGAGGATTTTATGACTGACACCGTTAACAACCCGAAGCACTACACTTCGCACCCTAGTGGTGTGGAGTGTATTGAAATAACTGAGCACATGTCGTTTAACTTAGGCAACGCTGTTAAGTATGTATGGCGGGCCTCATTAAAGGGAAAAGAAATCGAGGACTTGCGTAAGGCTCGATGGTATATCGACCGAGAGATTAAACGAATCACAAAGGAAAAATAATGGACATATTAAATCTTATGAAGGAAACCCACAAAGACATGCTTCAGGAGCTGTGGGATAGAAATCTCATAAAAATATTTAAAAATAATAAAACCATTTATATGAATGCCTGTATTAATGACTTTTTATCATCTGAAAACATTTCATACAACGAGTTTGTGATACTCAAAAGGGTCCCGAAATGGCCGCATCAACAACGCTGCAACGTCCTTCGTTTTATTGCAGCGTATCTTCCGGACTTAAATGAAAAACTTTGGGACACAAAATGGACTGAAGATCAACTCATAGACTGGTTAAACAAAAAAAATATTAATACCTTACTTACTCCTGCCGATAACCATAAGGTCATTAAAGAAAGAAAAACAAGAGAATTGTCGAATAAATTACTCGCTCAAGACAAATTGCAAACGGTTGGAGCACTTATCAATAACTATGCTCACTCTAGAAACTGGCACACAGTTAAATAAGGAAATTTATGGACTATAAAGATCTTGCCGCACAGGCACAAATATTGATTGAATACATGAAAGTAATGATGGCTCGCCATGATTGGCACGGGGTGTCTGATGCAGCCAACGATCTCCGGGAACTTGAAGCTGAGATGCGTTCTTTGGATTCGTGGAAACCTAATAGAGATGTGGAGTAAACCGTGGAAAACACAGTGCCGAAAAACAAACCAATGACAAGAGACGAGTGGATGGCTTGGCTTGAAAAGTCTTGGGACGAAGCGCAAGCGCGAGCCAGCACACCAGAACAAAAACCTGTGGCGTATGTAACAGGATTTCATAGCGGACATTGCGTCATCCAACCAACCGACCCCGCTACCGTATTGCCTGTTGGCATGGCCCTATACCGCGCACCGACAGAGTGGGTCGGGCTGACGGATGAGGAGGTGAGCGAGATTATTGGCAAAGAGATTGGTTTTAATTCTTGCTTTGGGCCAGAAGAATCTTTTGCCCGCGCCATCGAAGCCAAATTAAAGGAAAAAAATCATGGCTAAACTTCCATACACATTTACCATCTGCCCAGATGATGAACCGCCAAAGTTGTTTACCGCATTAACACCAAGATTGCTCTTTGCCATGCGTAATGGTGTTGTAGACATGACGATTGACCAGAAGCAGCTTATTTGGCCTGCCTCAAGAAAAGGGGTGACAACAATAAATAACCATAAGGACAAATCAAATGAACGTATTTAAGTTAATAGAAGATAACGGCTTGACCCTGCACGGTGACATCGAGCATTTTGCCGAGTTGATTAGACAAGAAGAGCGTGAGGCGTGTGCAAAGGTGTGTGAAGAAGAAATTAAACGAGTGAAGCCGATCTATTCCGTGACGGCAGAGAACTGTGTCAAAGCCATCAGAGCAGGGGGTGAGCAATGAGACATCACGACCTCTTATACTGATTAAACGGTCAGATTAGGCCGATACAGGAAAAGAAAAACCCGCCTTGTGGGCGGGTTGGTTAAGGTAGCTATGACGAATTTTATTCGTCGTCGCCTTCTTCCTCTTCCTCTGCTGCATCACGTGCTTCAACAGCAGCAAACAGTTTATCGTACAGACCGCTTAGACCAGAGCTAATTTCTTGCTCGCCAAGCCAATCTACAAGTGCGTCATACTCAAACTCGGTCAAATCTACGTTTACAAATACTTCGTCCATGATACACCTCGTTAAATTGAAGATCCTCGGAAATACGCAACCCCGTCGATCACTTCAGCCAATTCTGGTGGAAGCAATCTACCCGTATTATCGTAGGCAAGTATTGCAAAACCACTACACCACGGCACTGGATTATCTTCAATATAATCAAAGGCTTGCGATTTTGGGTCAGCCAGCATCCCTGTTGAGATCCCCCAACGACGCCCCCGATAGTCGCCCCAGCCTTTTACTTCTAGTAGGTGCGTATGTCCTGACACTGTACTGATTCCCGATTTTAAAACATTATTGTATCCAGAATGAATGCCTGAGTGTTGTAAACGATGTTTAATCATGGTGTTGTCATTGACTAATACAGACCAACTTACAGACCAGTCAGGCAGGTGGTCAGACAGCCTTGTACCTTGGATGTCCCTGTATTCAGGCACAAGACCCGATAACCTTTTTTCAAATCGAATGTCGTGGTTACCAATTGTGCGGTGCAAAATTGTTCCCAAACCTTTACAAGCTTTTACGATAGCGTCCATGTGGTATTGCACTGATTCCAGTTCCTGCTTGAGTGTGGGCTTGGTTTGCCAACCCTCGGGGCCGTATTTTGAAATTGTTGCCCCATCTAAAATATCCCCATTCGCCACGATCATGACGGGCCTGATTTTCTTAATAACTTTTAACAAGGCATTAAACGCAACGCTTGTTTCGTTCGGCATGAAATGTGCGTCGCTGAAAACTATAACAGGCCCATTTATATTTGCAATCGACCGGATCTTGTCTTCAGTATGCAGAATCTTGTACAACCGCTGGTCATTGAATGCGTCGAGTGAGATACCGCGCCGGTTCTCAATGCTCCTACGACGTTCCTGTGCTTGCCTTAGACTTATCCCAACTTCTTTGGCTACAAGACTGGCGCTACCTAACCGTTTCCAGATCTCAATAAACTCTTCCTCTGTGCAAGCTGCTTGTGCCATGATTGCTCCAAATTTTGGAAGACGCACGGGTTATACCACACTAATAAAAAGATTTCATTAAGGTACAATTTATGATTTGCCCATACTGCGCTGACCCTAAAACAACAGACGGCTACCCGACAAAAGTGACAGACACACGCCGTTTTTTTGATGCCGCAAGACGGCGGTTTTACATGGAGCGCAAACGCGTGTGTACGCATTGCGATCAACGTTTCACAACGCGGGAGTTTTCCCCTGTTATAAAGGAAAAAATCAATCATGCAACCTGATACAAAACTACGAATCAAGAGCACCGGAGAGATTGGTTATCTTGTTAAAGAAGACAATGATGGGATGCTATGCATACGCATACCCGCAGACAATGGCTGGCCTTTTCCACACTATGCTTTTATTAATCGCAAGGATGTATCAATTGTTAAAACTTCAAAACAACTTAACGATATTGAAGAAGCACCTTTTTAGGAAATTCATATGAAAAATTTTTCTTGGTCGTATTCTTCGTTGGATTTGTACACACAATGTCCACACAAATACTTTAGATTAAAAGTAAAAAGAGATATCAAAGAACCTATTTCTGCACAACTTTTGTATGGAAATCGGTTTCACAAAGCGGCTGAAAATTTTATACAAAACAACACCCCATTACCCCCTGAGTTTGATTTTGCTGAAAAATCGTTAGACATTTTACGTAACCGCAAAGGACAGCATTTATGCGAGTATCGTATGGGGCTTACTCGTGAGCTTACGCCGTGCAGGTTTTCTGATTTAAATGTGTGGTGGCGTGGGATTGCTGACTTACTTACGCTACAAGAAGATCGAGCATTTATAATTGATTATAAAACAGGGCATCATCCTAAATACGCCAACACTAAACAACTTGAGATTTTATCTCTTGCAGTATTTAAACATTTTCCAAAAATAAAACGCATTAAAGCAGGGTTAGTTTTTGTTAACGCAAATGATTTTATACCGACAATTTATGAATCGGATGAACAAAATAATTATTGGACTAAATGGATTGCTGATGTAGATAAACTGGAACAAGCGTTTCAAGTTGATGTATGGAATCCCAGACCAAATTTTACATGCAAATCGTGGTGCCCTGTTTTAGATTGCACCCATAACGGAAAAGGATAAGAGAGGTAATCATGCCATACGTTAATAAACCAAGACCGTATAAAAAAGAATATGAACAATATCAAGGAACCCCTGAACAACTTAAAAAACGGGCTATGCGAAATGCTGCTCGCGCTAAGTTGATGAAAGAGGGCAAAGTAAAAAAGGGGGATGGCATGGATGCTTCGCATCGCCGCGCTCTTGACAAAGGTGGTAGCAATGAGGATGGTGTCGCTGCGCTACCCAAGAGTGCCAACCGTTCATTCTTACGGGACAGTAAGCGCAACCTTGTGTCCGAAACAAGCAAACGGGAGCGCAAAAAGTCTTGACGTTGTAGCTGCGTTAAGCTATAGTAACTCAAACAGCCTAAGTGGAAAACCCACTTTGGGAGGTACAACTGTCTATGAATCATATAACAAAGAAAGAATTTAATGCGTTATTAAATCTTGAAGATAGATGGCTTGATGTTTGCCAAGAAGAATGGTTATCCATAAATAGTAAAAACGGAGTTATCAATAAAAAAGTTGAGGTGGGTTATGTAGCTTTCGTAATTAAGAAAAAAATGGGGCACAATCGGGGAATTGTTGAATCAGGATTATTTAGAAAAACAAAACGTGGGGCTATTAATAGTCTTTTTAAGAAATATTATGCACATAATTGATAATAGGGCAATACTACTTAAAGTACGTGAACCAAACCGAATATTAGGGGTTATACCAAAGTCAAAGAAAATTAATGAACACGAAGTTCTTGTTAAATGGGGATTAGACGAAGCACAAGTTTTAAAGAATCTGCGAATTAAAAATGTTCCTTCGCCTATTTTAGCTCAGTATGATTGGCCTGGAATATATACTCCGTTTTACCATCAAAAAATTACCGCGTCATTTTTAACTATTCATAAACGCGCTTTTTGTTTTAACGAACAAGGCACGGGCAAAACGTCTAGCGTAATTTGGGCAGCAGATTATTTAATGAACCTTGGCAAAATTCGCAGGGTTCTAGTGCTTTGCCCCCTATCAGTTATGGCTTCCGCATGGGAAGCAGATTTGTTTAAGTTTGTTATGCATCGTTCGTGTTCTATAGCTCACAGCTACTCAAAAGAAAAACGTATTGCCGCAGTCAAAAACGGTGCTGACTTTGTGATCTGTAACTATGATGGGTTAGACATCATCAAAGAAGAAGTTAAGCAGAGTGATTTTGATTTAATTGTCGTAGACGAAGCAAACGCGTATAAAAATGTCAATACAAGGCGGTGGAAAACTCTTATTTCAATCATTAAGCCCAGTTCTTGGGTGTGGATGCTGACAGGAACCCCAGCTTCGCAGTCTCCAGTGGATGCTTACGGGCTTGCAAAGATCATAAACCCTGAAGGTGTGCCTCGATTCATGGGTGCGTTCCGCGATCAGGTCATGACTAAAATTACACAATTTAAATGGATACCCAAAAAATCTGCTGAACGTGTTGTTCACGATGCACTGCAACCCGCAATAAGGTTTACCAAAGAAGAGTGTCTTGACTTGCCTGATATGACGTACACCGTGCGAGAAGTACCGCTAAGTAGTCAACAACAAAAATTTTACACGGCACTTAAAAACCACATGATGACTTTTGCAGCGGGGGAAGAAATCACTACAGTCAACGCAGCAGCTAACCTAAACAAACTCTTGCAATTATCTTGTGGTGCGGTCTATTCAGATACTGGTGAGGTTGTGGCCTTTGATGCTAAGGGTCGTATGGACGCGCTGTTAGAGGTGATTGAAGAAGCAAGCCACAAAGTAATTGTATTTGTCCCTTTCAGGCACGCCATTGAAATCATCAGTGAACAACTTAAAGCTAACAACATCACGTGTGAGATGATTCATGGGTCGATAACTGCGAACAGACGCACCGATATATTTTCTAGATTTCAAACCACGCCTAATCCGCAGGTCTTAGTCATTCAACCGCAAGCTGCTGCCCACGGGGTAACGCTACACGCTGCTAACGTAGTGGTTTGGTGGGGGCCAATTACTTCTACAGAAACATATTTACAGGCAAACTCCAGGGTGCATCGTACGGGGCAACGCAATCCTTGTACTGTGGTACACATCCAGGGAAGCGATGTAGAGAAGCACATCTATCGCATGCTGTCTGAAAAAGTTGACGTTCACACAAAGTTGATCGACCTCTACAAAAATTTCGTAGTTGCTAGTTGACAATGTAAATTTAGTGGCTTATAATTATTCTACCTTTTACAAGCGAAGGAGAACACGGTGACTACAGCAACAGCAGAACAACTAGCAAAGGTGTACGTCAAGATACGAGACAAGCGCCGACAGATTGCTAAGCAGGACGAGGATCTCAAGGAACAGCTAGACATTGTAGCGGCACAGCTCATTAGCCTGTGCAACGAACAAGGGGCTGCTACCATACGAACCAACTACGGTACGATTTCTAGGCGTACCAACAAAAATTATTGGACAAACGATTGGGCAGCGTTTACAAAATTTGTGAAAACGCACGATGCCTTTTCTTTGCTTCATCAACGAATCAACAATACAAACATGTCACAGTTTCTTGACGAAAATCCCGACCTACTTCCGCCGGGACTCAATGCGGAAGTTTCACAAACCGTAGTAATTATCAAACGATGAGGCTTATATGAGTACTGAAATTTCTATCTTAGATGCTGAGTTACCTGCTTACTTGCAGACTGCAGAGCTTGACGACGCTACGAAAGCTTTAATGGGTGGCGGGGGTTCTGGTGCGCTGAAACGTATTTCCATCAAAGGCGGTGTCTGGCGTATGATGGTTAACGGTAAAGAAGTTGCTAAGAACGAAGATCGCAACTTAAACGTAGTCATTGCCGCCGCAGCTCCAAAATACGCTCGACAGTTTTACGCTAAAGCTTATTCAGAAGGAAGCGAACCGACAGCCCCCGACTGTTGGTCCAACGATGGAGAAGTACCTGATGCTAAAGCTAATAACCCACAGGCTAAGCGTTGCGTAGATTGCCCACAAAACGTAGAAGGCTCAAGTGGCTCCGGTAAATCTCGTGCATGTAAGTTTCAACAGCGGCTTGCCGTGTTGCTCGCTAATGATATTAAAGGCGACATCTATGCATTGACGTTGCCATCTACATCAATCTTTGGTGAAGGCGCTCCTAATAAGTGGCCTATTAGGACTTACTCGCGCATGCTTGGTAGCAAGGGAATCCCTGTTACAGCAGTTGTTACTGAAATGCGTTTTGATACAGAGGTCTCAACACCCAAGATTACGTTTCGTGGGCTTCGCACACTTAAAACAGAAGAACATGAAATTGTGATTGAAAAAGGCAAGTCTGAAGAGGCTAAACGTGCAATCACAATGACTGTTGCTGACTACGATGCTTACAAACCAAAACAACTTGCTGCGCTTGATGTTGTTGAAGTTGTTAAAGCACCAGCCCCCGTTGAGGAACCAGTTAAACGCACTGTCAAAAAGGAAGAGACTCCTACTGAGAAAAAAGATTTAGCTAAAATTTTAGCTGAGTGGGACGATGAGTAATGGCTAAGGGGTACTCTACCCCTACAGTGCAGGAAATCAAACAAGCTAATTCAAATTTGCTTGGGGTAAAGCTTGGGCAAATATGTGTGGATAGAGACATTCCCGTTAAGGATGTCGCTGAATTTTTTAACGTAAGCAGAGTCACAGTCTATAAATGGTTTTGTGGAAAAACTGTGGTTTCTGGTAGGCACGTTGAAAAAATAAAAAAAGTCCTTGCAAAGTTAGCTTAGCTGGTTTGGATAGGCTAGGGTCGCACCCGAAAAGGATGTTGCCGTCGCATCCCTGCCTCATTCATTTTAGGACGGCCACTAAGGACGGCTATGATAACGAGGAAAGAGTTCCTCGCAATGGTGCTTCCTCCACTTGCACCAGGAGAGCATTATTGCAGTTGGGGCATCAATCAAAAAGAGCAGGTACGACAAAGATTTGTAACATCTTTTCAGGAGTTAAGTGACCAATGTGATGCATTACAAGCCAATCAATTTAATGCGTTTTTTGGATTAGCTAAGTTTGGCCCCGCACAACAAGGTCGTTTTGCTGCGAACGCAATTAAGCTCAAGTCATTTTTTATCGACCTTGATTGCGGCGAAGAAAAACCATACCCCGACCTTAATGCTGGGCTGGTTGCTCTTAAGCAATTTTGTAAAGAAACAACTTTACCCAAACCTACTATCCTTAGCTCAGGACGCGGAGCACACGTATATTGGATACTTGAGGAGCCAATACCCCGTGCTCAGTGGAAAGGTCATGCGGAACAATTAAAACAATTATGCGAAAAATATAACTTTAATATTGATCGCGCAGTACCTGCAGATGCTGCACGGGTGCTACGTATGATTGGTAGCAACCACCTCAAAGATTTAAACAACCCTATACCTGTGGTAGCTTTATATGTAGCTCCACTAATACCAAATGAAAAAATTATTGAGTTACTTCCCCCAATTGACGTAACACTTAATGAATCTACAAAGATTAACTATAGCAATATAACTGATCCCGCCACAATTGCTTTGATAGGCGCTAGTCAATCAAGATTTAAAACAATTTTAGTTAAGTCTATTGAAGGCACCGGATGTAATCAAATACTAAACATATACAATAATCAGGAAACAATTTTAGAGCCGCTTTGGAGGGCTGGATTATCGGTTGCTCAAAGTTGTATTGATCGAGATAAAGCAATACATATTATTTCAAAACGTCATCCAGACTACAACAAAGAAACAACTGAGAAAAAAGCAAGTTTAACTAATGGTCCGTATGAATGTAAAACATTTAAAAAGCTTAATCCGCCTGGGTGTGTAGATTGCCCACATAAAATTGTAGGCCCAATAGCATTAGGGCGAGAGTTTGTTGAAGCTAGTGAAGAAGATAGTGTTATTTCGGCGGTTGAAAAACAGACTCAAGAAGTACGTACTTATGTAATACCAAAATATCCGTTTCCTTTTTTTAGAGGTAAAACGGGCGGCATTTTTATACATTTAAAAGATAAAGAAAACGGCGAGACTGATAAGCTTGTTTATCAGTATGATTTTTATGTAGTCAAACGTATGAAAGATCCTGATGTGGGAGAAACTATTTTGCTTCGATTGCATTTACCAAAGGATGGTGTAACAGATTTTATTTTACCTTTATCTACAGTTGTATCTAAAGAACGATTTATTAACGCAATTGCTCAACACGGTGTTACTGCGTTGGGTAAAAAACAGGAGCTTTTAATGATGTATGTAACTAAATGGGTAGAAGAATTGCAACAACAATCTCAAGCTGAAATATCTCATAAACAATTTGGTTGGCTACAAGACGAATCTGCAATCATCGTAGGGGATCGTGAGATACGCGCTACCGAAATTGTGTACTCACCACCATCAACTCCTACGTTACCTCATGTTGCTTTGTTTCAAAGTAAGGGTGACTTTCACGTTTGGAAAGACATCATTAACATATATGGGCAACCAGGGCAGGAAGATCGCGCATTTTCGTTTTTTATGGGTTTTGGTACGTTGCTAATGAAATTCACCATGCTCGATGGGTTCTTGCTCAATTTGGTTAGTAAGAACTCTGGGTCAGGCAAAACAACTATGCTTTGGTCTATCAACAGCATATACGGGAGACCAAAAGAATTTTTACTTAGCCCCAACGATACGTACAACTCGCGTATGCAAAGACTTGGTGTCATGCAAAACTTTGCGGTCACAATGGATGAAATCACCAACATGGAACCGCAGCAGATGTCCAATCAAGTGTACGACGCAACACTTGGGCGCGGTAAAAATAGACTCAAGCAGCATGAAAATGTTGAGCGTAACAACCACACTCGATGGCAAACAGGGATGATAACAACGTCCAACCGGTCAATTATTGATGCGCTGCTGTCTATAAAAAGTTTTCCCGATGGGGAAATAAAACGTATGTTAGAAATATATATGAAAGATGTAACTAACAGCGATTCGACATGGTCTAGGCAGCATTTTGGACGTATACTTTCAAACTACGGACACGCCGTTGAACCTTATTGCAAAGCTTTAGTAGAGCAGCTTCCTTTAGTTAAAAAACAACTTGAAACTTTTCAGTTGCTTGTAGATAGGGCAGCTTCGGTTCGCAACACAGAACGATACTGGGCGGGCATGGTGTCATTAGCCGTAACTGGTGGGGCAATTGCAAAGCATCTTGGACTGCATGACATACCAATAAAGCCTGTGTTTAACTATGGCGTTAACCTGCTTGTGCAGTCAAGACACAAAGCGAAAGAATGGTTCTTTGATACCGATGATTTTTTGGGTAACTTTATTCAACAACACTTTAATGAAATTTTAGTTATTAACGGTAACAAAGACTCTCGCACTAACTTAGATTTTGCACCTATAAGAGAACCAAAAGGCGCGTTAACCATGCGCTATGAGCCTGACACTAGGATACTTTATATACTAACAAAAACATTTAGGGAGCGATGCTCAAAGGTGCAAATAAATTTTGATGAAGTTCTTATTCCGTATCGCAAATCTGGGGCGTTTCTTGGGGTTAAAAGAAAACGTATGACTGCTGGAACCGTAGCTAATACGCAATCAGCAGTAAGTGCTTTGTGTTTTGACACAGCAAAACTAGAGTCGTTTAACGATAAGCCATTACTTGATAATGAAAATAATGGGGATGCCACTCTTGATTGAGTGGAATAAATTTAAGCCGGGGACTTCGTTTTTTGTGCCTTGCATAGACCGTCAAGATGTTGAACAATTTGTTAAAACAGAAGCTAAACGTATGAAGTTCGACATCGTATGCAAACATGTTATTGAGGAAAACATGTATGGGTTGCGCGTTTGGAGAAAACCAAGTACAATTTAATTGTTTCTCCGTGGTTGACTCCTGATTTGCCCCGCCTTGTGCGGGGCTTTTTTTAGTCCTCTTCTTCTAAGATTTCATCCATAAGTCTATTTCTTAACTTTGGATCAAAGCGCACCCCGTAAATCATCTGTTGTTCAGCCAAACGTCGCTGCTGGGCTGACCTAAGTAGCACGGCATCTGTGATGGCTTTTTCAGGGATAGTTTGATTGAATTTTTCTCGCCGTTCGCTTGCTTCTTCAAGTAACTCTGTGTCTCCTGAAGTACGCGCCATGTCGTACAAGTCAAGGATTTGTTGGCGGCGCTTTTGCACATCCCGCTCAAAAGATTTTGCTGCTTGAATTTTTTCGTAACGAGAAGATAAGTCTGCGGGGGCAAAGCCAATCATTTGCATCAACGAGTTGTAAACACTGATATCTTCCATTACGGGTGTACCGTCTAGCGTTGTTGCACCTTCCACCATGTACCGTGTTCCTTTCATAAAGTTGCGAATAAAGCTTGGAAGTGCGGTCTCTAACCCTCGTTCGATGTTGCCATCTTTAAACATCTCAATTGCTCGCCCAGTATTGACTGCGATGCTACCCAAGGGGCCAAACACTTGTTGCATTGCTGATAAAACGTAACCATGTTCAGCAACTCCTCTAGGATCGTCACGGAAAAGTAAATCAGTTGCAATGCCTGCACGATTAGCAATTTCTAAGTTAAATAAATAATTAGCAAATCCTTTGTAGAACAATTCCCCAAAAGAATCCCGCATGAACTCATCAAAATTAAATGGTTCGTCATCATCTCCAAACAAAGCATTGAGCATAGTAGCCAATACAGAGACTGCGCCGTAGAACGGCATACCTTTAGCACCTGCCAATACTGTTGCCATACCCACCGTAGCCAGTAGTTGCCTACGTGCAGCGTGTTGGATTTCTGGAGTTTCTCCTTTGAAGGCTTGATGAAATGCCCGTGCCATAACATAAGCACTGTTCCAAATAAAAGATTTAAACGTAAAGAAGATCCTACCTAGCGGAGCTTGCGTCCAACGCGGACCAGTTGCTGCCATACCAGATGTATGCACATCTTTTACAATATCGAGGGCGTAGCGGATAGCTTCAGCTTCGGATTTACCTGCGCCTTTAGCTAAATCAAAAGCGGCAATCGCAGTAATTGCGCGGTTAAATTTTTCCGTTGCGATAAAGGGTATGGATAAACCATCTAATACACGAGCTTTTATCCCAAGATAGTCACCAGTAGATTCTCTTCTGCCCTCTAAAATTTCCCGTGCCATCGTATGCTCAAGTTGAGCATGATCGTTTAACGTGTCGTATAACTTTTTATACTTTGCGTTTTTACTCCAATCGTTCATGGCAGTGCGCCCTGCCGCCAGCATTACATCTGTAGCCTTTGACCAACTAAAGTCACGAACTAACATAGGCCATGCCATCATAGGCACGGAAGTCAAGTTGATTAGCGCAGAAGAGATGTTGCCTGCTATGTACTCAAAATAACTAATTTGAGTTGCAGTATGGGTAAAGTTGTTAAAGGTTGGGTTATGTAAGAAAGATGCTTGCGCTAAAATATTGCGGACTGCGGCTTCAACATTAGCGTCACCTGTCTCTTTACCTTGCTCTTTAATTTCATATAAGGCGCGATCAATTTGGGGTATAAACTCCGCATTAGTAAGTTTACGTGTCCAGCGAACCATCAGATCGCCATAGTTACGCACAAGATCCCTCTCCATACCACGCACGTTCTTAGATTTCATGAACTGCCGCATCATGGATTCACCAGGAAACGTGGCTAAATACGACTGATATACAGAGTCAAGCTGCGCCTGCGAAGCATTTTGTTTCCGCAAACCTTCCATAATTTTGAAGATAAACGATGATTGAGGTACGCCTTCACCTGTGTACCGCACATCTTCTAGTTTTTGATATGACTTGTGTGGTATGTTTTTGAGCATTGTGTCAATGAAGGCTTGACGTTGGCTTCTTGACTCAAACGAAGAGACTGTGCGCTCATTGTTGGTAGGATCTGTGTACTCAACAAAAAAGTCTCCATACCGTTGAAACGGCACATACCCAATCAAAGGCTTGCGGGTCTGAAATTCTTGAGCTAGTTTAGTGGCTAGTGCAGGCGACACACTCTTGGCAGCGTTGTCAATAATTTTCATATAACGATTGAACGACGCATCATAATCTTCACGTACAGTACGATAAACGTTTTGTACAGAATTATCGAGGTTACGAAACGCCCCCTTTAGCCTAACAAATTCAGCCTTTTGTTTTTCAGATGGGACAAAGTTTGGATTAAGTAAATCTACTTCTGCGATACGCGCTTCAATCGCAATATCGTTAAGCTTTTTCATTTGCTCAGGAAATTTTTTCTGAATAGCAACAAAAGATTTGTAGTTATTGTTAACTTTTTTAATTAGTTGCTCTTGGGCACCGTTACGTTTTTCTGTAGCGTCCAACAAGTTTTGCAGTGACGGTAACTCTTTCTTATACATTTGATTAATGTTATCTAACCGCAATAACCCAAAGGCCGCAGTACGTAGCCCAGAGTCGCCTAAGTCGGTCATTACATCATTTACTTTTTGCAGCGTAGCTTGCGTAGCCGCTGGCATGGATTTTCCTATAGCTCCTATAGCAGGGAAGTTACCCATACCCAAAAACATTTTTTGAGGGGCAGAGGCAGGGACGCCGTTGGTTATATCGATTGCGTCATTGATAAAGTTAAGCCCTGTATCAAACGCTGATGACTTAGGAGCAAACCCTAAAAACTCAGCAATACTACGCATGATGCGTTTGAACAGACTCTCACTACGGGGAGTCTTGATGTCTTTAAGTATGGCTTGAAAATCTGGGTTGCTTACAAGCTCAGATGCAAACTCTTGTAAGTTTTGAGCACCATAAGCTGCCCCTAATCGATTTTGTATCTGGTCAAAGAACTTATTAAATTCTTTGGTAAGGGGATGACTTGGATTAGACAACACGTTAGATATAGCCGCATGTACAAGCTCATGTACAAAAGCATGCGTTGTCATACCACTATTTGGATCTAAAACAATGGTGTTTGTGTCTGAATCGTATGAACCTGCTACAAGTGCTTCCAAAATAGTGTTTTCTTCTGGGATTTTTACTTGTAGTTTTGTCTTTAAGTTAAGAGCACGCATACGCACAAGCGCCTGCCGTATCGCAGGATCTTTAGTCTGGCGTATGATGCTATTGAGCAACCCATTAAGGTTGCCACTTTTAGCCATGTCCACTTGAGCTTCATTAAAAGCTGGTCCTGAAAACTGAGGGGCTAACAACAGTTTCCTTTTGCCGCTTTTAACATACTCTTTTAGTTCTTTTAGGACACTTCCTTTTGTGGTTGCAGACTTTAGTGCGCTATCTAGGATTGCCTCCATAGCTCTTCGCAAGTCTGCTTCTTCTTGAAGCTTTGTTTCATCTTCAACTTTTTTCTTACTTACTCCACGGGCGATATCTAAATTTTCTTGCGCTATTTGTTCTTTTGTTTTTGATCCTTTTGTTTCCTGAATAATTGCTTTAACGCGCTTTAAAACGCTAGAAATTTCTTTGTTAAACTGCTCTTTAGCAAGCCTATAAATTTCACCAAGGACTCGGTCTCTTACCTTATCAGAAGTGTTAATAAGTTTATTAATAATTGCTTTTGTTTCGGGGTCGTATTTTTCTACTTCGGCAAGTAAAGCGCCCAACTCTTGTTTATTGTTTCTATCTTTATTGGTAGGTTTTTTCTTATCAGCAACAGTTCTTAAATCGTAAACTTTATTTAAAATGCTTTGCACCAACCTTGGTATACGAAATAATTGAAAATAGTAAGACCCCGTGAAGTTTACTTCTGGGAGTCTTTCCACGCCAATGCCCATGTCATTAGCTGTACGTACGAACTCACTTCTTAAAGCGTTGTCTATTTGGGTATCAATAGATTTTTGGATTCTAGCAACGGCTTGCTCAGTTGAGGGGCTTGCAACGGCTGCTGCCACTTCTGTTCTTTCAGGAGCCTTTGTTTCTCTCGTTTCTTCTGTTTCGACGGTTTCGGTGGGCGCAGCGGCACTTGGGGTTTCCTTTTTGGGTTCGGTCTTGGGTTCTGTTTTGGCTTCAACTTTAGGTTCAGCTTTAGGTTTTGCAGCGGCAATCAATTCTTGCTGTAAATCAGTCTGTCCAGCAAGCTCGCTGTAAATAGTTAGTAGCTCAGTAAACGCATTATCATTTTTTAACCCAAGCAAATTGGCTATGTATTCAACAAACTTGCTCCATGCTGAAGTGTTCTCGTACTTAATGCGAGATAATTCGTATTGAAATCTTGGGTTGGCGATACCTTCGGCAATAAACTCTTGAATACTGGCTACGCCGTATGGCTCCCGATAGTATTGTAAGTCGTATGCGGTTAAGTCTTTTTTTATGTTGTCATAGTGCGTTTTGACATGCTGATATAGCGCCTCTAATTTTTTAACAATTGGTTTTTGTTCGTTAGTTGGATTTGAAATGATACGAACAAGTTGGGCATGCACAATCTCATGCGCTAACACACCTTCATTTTTAGCAGAATATTCACTTGTACGAATGGTGTCAGTATCAGCATCATAAATACCACTTACTGCAAGCCTTTTTGATGAAGCCGTAGAAGTCATCCGTAAACGATCTTCTCCTAGTTCTTGTGTCTTTTGCTCAAACGCATTGTTTAACCTTTGAAAATCTTCTTTAGTACGCAACTTAGCCCCTGCGCCAAGACCTAATGGCGCAAAAAAGCTGTGATTCATATTTGCAAATTCCTGTAGTCGGACACTTCCTGCTTCCTGTCCTTTATCAAAAGCAGGTATTGATTTGCTAGATATTTCAAAAGGCAGCATAGCACCGGGGGGTAGTTGCTCCACTTCAGGTGCAACACTACGGAGGTAATCCAGAGCACCTAAATGAATCTTGGCCGAATCTATAGACCGCTGTCTAGACTCCGAATTTGGGGCATCAACTTCTTCGTAAGCGTTATCGTCAATTTTAATTTTTGTTTTTAAGTTTCTAGCAAGCCTAGCAAGTTCTTGTATGACAGGGTTTTTACTTTTTTCAAGCGCGTCTAACACACCCGAAAAGTTTTCTTCCTTAACGGCTTTCTGAGCTTGTAGGTTCGCACGGGCCATAAGATCTTCTTCTCTAACGGCACCAATAGCTTTACCAAACGCAATCTTTTGTTTTCTTTCTTCTGCAGCTTGCTTACGTTGATCTATATATTCTTGACTTTGTTTTACTGCAGCAGGTTTCTCTGCTTCTCCGACAACAGGTTCTCCAGTAACTGGTTCAGTAGATACCACTCCGCTTGGTTCAGCTTGTCCAAGGGTTCCGGGGGCGGCGCTTGTATCGGGTTGAACAACCACTCCAGCGCTTTCTCCACCTGTTGGTTGGTCAGATTTTGCAACATCACTAACTCCTTGAAATTCAGGGCGGCTTAAAAAAGATTCAATTTTTTCTGCTGAGCCTACAGCAGGAGTACCTGAAGCGTAGGCTTCTAAAACACGTTTTACTTCTGCGGCTTGTGCAGGATCAGTGATGTCTTTGTTAGCTAATGGGCTATCAGGTCTTAAGATACGTGCGGTACGCCCCACACCAAGCATCTTGCCAAACCCAACAAGATCATCAAGTTTAGTGATAGTTTCTAGTGTAGGAGGAGCAGGGGGAGGAGCTTTAGGTGCGGGCCTAAACAAATCAAATTGCGAGCTTACGGACGCTGCAGCTTCTGCGTCTTGGAGTGCTTTTAATGACTCTGCATCAAACCCAGGTAGCTCTAGTTGCTTAGCTGAAAGCAAACTTTTCAAACGTTGCTGTGATTCTTTAAGCTCAGCTTCTTCTTTTTGCTTAGCTTGTCTTGCTAAAATTTGTTCCTGTTTAGTTGCGGCACGCTCCATAGCTGGAGTAAGAGCACCTGTTTCAGTAAACATTTCAAGTTGTTTACCTGTGATAGGCGGCGCGATACCGGCCTCCCTTGCAGCTTTAGCATCTTCTTCAGCCTGCGCTTTAAGAGCATCCCGCTCTTCTTTGGTAAGTTTTTTCTCTTTGGGTGGTGGCGTATAAAGACTAGAAGCAGGGCCAAGCTCAAATCCAGGAAGTTGCATTTGACCATCAATAGTCTGCATGCTTTCAATCTCTTGACCAAGTCGGTCAATTTCTCGCTCTTGCAGGCGCTCTTGTCTACGTTGCAGAGCATTTTCATAAGCTGTTCGGCGCTCAGAGGCAGTTCTAGCACTTTCAATTCCGCCCCCTACTCCACCAAATACACCGCCTGCAATAGCCCCTTTGATAGAGGCATTGGTAAGACGCTCCCATTCTTTACTGCCAAATACTTCAGGGTTTTTATCTATAAACCGTTCCGCTGCAATACTAATGGCTTCTTGAGCACCTTCGGTAAGACCTTCTGTAGGAACTCCAGAAATAACGGACGCAGTAATAGACCGTGCAAGCCCGCGATCCATACCAGAGCGTTCAAGCATTTTTTCAACAATACCTGCTTTAGCTTGCCCCGAAATTTTTTTAGCTAATTGAGCAGGTAAAATAGAATCAAGTGCCGCAGAAACTGAACCGGCAATAATTGCCGCAGAAGGTGCTAACTCTCCTGTATTTTCATAGACATTTTGAAAGATCTCTGGGGCATTTAACGAGTACGACCCCAAAAAAGTTCCTGCATTGGTTGCAGCAAGCCGCCCAGCAGCACCCAAACCAGCACGAGCAGCAAGCCCGGCAGCACCAACACCGGGAACAAGAGCAGCGCCAATGTTGGCAACATTTTCACCAATTGTTTCCGCCACAAACTTTGGTACATCGCCAATCCCACGAACGTCTTTGTAAGAAGGAAATAAAGTTGGGGATTCCATTTCGCGCAGTCGCGCTTTTTCTTGCGCCTCTGCAAGCTGCTCTTTAGCGTATTCATCAAACCCAAGAACCGACGCCCCCAAAGCGGGTATGACATCGGTAATGGTAGACCCAAGTTGCTGAAACCCACGTTTTGTAGCTTGTCCTAATGTTTCTAAAACACCGGGGCCATAGTCTAATCGCAACTGTTTTAGTTGTTCATTTTCATCTTGTTGTCGCGCTATTTGAAATAACTTATTAGGATCAGCATTTTCTGGACCTTCTATTTTATAAATCTTACCTGTAGGCGATTGAACTCTATAGACTGGCATAAAAGTAGCCTATCACTCTGAGGAGAGTAATTTATAACCTGAAAAATCTGAAGTTTCTGTTCCACCGGCATTAGCCTGCATCGCACGTTGAATTATTTTTTCATACTCTTCTTTTACTTTATTATCAAATGCAGCATTAGCTCCAGGTGGCGGAGCACTTTTTAAGCCCATCCCTTTAGCAATATTAATACGTAAAGTTGGTTCATCAATTTTACTTACAACCAAAGCCCGAATACGTTGCTTCGCTGTTTCGTTTTGCGCTGCTCTATACGCACCTAAACCTGTTTCCATTTGTTTAAGAATTTCAAAAGCTTCAGATCTAGTTATAAGTTTACCAGCAGTTTTAGCATCGGCCATAATTTGATCGATCATTCGATTTTCACGTTCTTGTTTTAAGCGTTCATTCATACCTAAAGCGCCAATTTGCCCCGCTGCTACATCACGTTGCGTTTGATTTTGTGCTGATGCAATATTTACTTGGCCTTGAATTTGCGCTTGTGCTTTATTAATCTCAGCCTGTTGTGCATATATTGTGCGTTCAAGAGCAGCATTTGCCGTTTCTGCTGTTCTTCTATCTTCTATAGAATTTTTAACCGCATCTCTACCTATACTAAATGCAACTTCTGCACGTTTTAATTTACTTTGTTCAACTTTATCTTGTATACGTTCGTATCGCTTCCTACCCTCTGTAGTAAGCATAAACGTTTCCTGATTTTGCATAACCTGCAATTGTTGAAGTTCTTTACGATACTCACGGTCAAGTTTTCTAAACTCTTTCATGTCCTCATTAAAGCCTTTAGCTGCTTCAGACCCACCTTTACCAATATTAACAAATGCGTACGGGGATGTACCGCCCATAATGGCTAGGCCAGCTTCAAGCAACCTTAAATTAGCAGCTTCTTTACGTTGCTCAGGAATTTTTTCCATATCTACACGTTTTTCCGCCACTAAATTTTTAATCATATTAAAATCGTAGCCTTGATTAGCTAAAGTTTCCCTATCGCTTTTTAATATTTGATCAAATGATTTATCGGCGTCAACAGGCATAGGAACTAACCGACTAGCTAAACCTCTTGCTGCCTCTGTTTCAACGTCTATATCTTTTTCTTGGGGTACGACCATTCGCTTAGGTTCAGCAGGCATTGCAATTTTAGGTACACCAATGCTAAGCGCTGGTCCTATAATTTTACGAGCCTCACTAACTGCAGTATCCATTGCAGCTTTTTCTTCAGCTTTGGTATCTCTAGGCGGCTCTGTTTGTTCTTTTCCCGCTTCTTCAACTAAAGGATTAACGTATCCCTCTTGACCACGTTCTCTACCAGAAACAGGTTGCGAAGCAGCTATTTGAGCAGCTTTTTGTTTTTCTGTTGGTACAGGTTTAACAAGTCCTATTTGCTCGGCCAAAGACATTAAACTTCCCATAACAGGATTTGTTGCTCGTATTCCTCTTACCATTTGTTGTTCAGGAGATAAACCAGTAGCTTGTTCTACACCTAAAGAAGCTACACCTAAACCAGCCGCTGGACCAAGACTTTTTAAAACATTAATTGCTTTAGAAACATTACCAGCAGTTTGTTGATATAGTTTTTCTAAAGCCATTTCATCAAGATATGGAGCTAATTTAGCTATTTGTTCAGCAAACTGTCTATACCCCGTAGGATTAATTCTTGATAAAGGATTTTGTAAAACTGCTGGAGTACCCGGAGGGGCTGCGGGTGCAATACGATAGTCAAATGTAGGAGGCATACGCATAAAATTAGAGCCTGTGGGATTTACGCCTGATCCATAGCTTAAACTGCTCCCACTTGGGAACACTGGGTTAGGCCCAACAGGGTAAGTTCCGCTGTATGGAAGGTTGACCGCCCCAGCAGCTTGAAACCGCTTAACATTCCCACCGTCACCAAACGCAATCATGCCGCCCTCGGCATAGTCAAACATGTTATCCGGCACAGGTAGTCCTGAGAGGCCACGCTCCATCGCAGGTGAAGGCACTTGGTTATTACTGACAGCAACTTGTCCACCGTAGGCCATACGCATAGGGGGTTGTTGCTGTGCAGCAGGTGCAACAGGTGTAACACTAGGTGTTATAGCGTTCATGCCCATTTGTTGTGGGGGCGGGGCGATACCCGTATCTTGAGCTACCGTCGTACCGGGAGGTGGCTGTGTATTAGCAGCAACAATCCTCTGGATTGCCATCATAGCCATGACTGCCTTGGTTGGGTCAATTTTACCCGCAGCCGCGTCCATCTTGAGCCTTTGGACGTTAGACCCGTAAGTAGCAATAAGATCACCAACAGAGCGATCTGTTGTTTTACTAAGCACCCTGTCTAGTGTTTGAAGGCTCATGATTTACCCCCACCAAGCATGTTGTACAACCCAATTCCTGTCAAGCCCAAGCCGGTCAATTGGCTAGCAAAACTTGGAGGCGGTACTGATGTTGTTTGAGTGGCAGAAGTCATGGGTATACCACGCAATAAATTAGATAATGAACCAACTTGAGTCTGTCCGTACTGCGCTTGTTCGGTAAGCATCTGGCGTTGAGCATCCATTTGTTGCTGTTGAATCCCACGCTGTAAATCGCCAAATGCACCTTGCGTTTTTGTAAGGTCAAGCTGACCGGCAAGCTGTTGTGTTCCAAGCTGCCCAAATGTACCTGCTAAACCTCCAAGACCTTGTGATGCAGCCAGTCGTTGTTGGGCTGCTTGTAATGCTGCTTGTTGATTAGCTTGTTGGGCTGCTAGTGATTGAGATGAACCTAATTGCTGTACCCCTAAAGAAGCTTGTAAGTTAGCTTGTTGAGCCGCTTGTTGTGCAGCTTGATTAGCTAATGCAGCTTGTAATTCTTGTCCAGAACCTAACTGCTGTACCCCTAAAGAAGCTTGTAAGTTAGCTTGTTGTGCGGCTTGTTGTGCGGCTTGATTGGCTAGTGCAGCTTGTAGTGACTGACCTGCACCTAGCTGTTGAACCCCAAGTGCAGCTTGTAAATTTTGACTACCAACACCGATTTGTGCCGCACGATCACGTTCAAATTGAGCTTGAGCATTTTCATATGCAGACTGTAACCCCCTAGCCTGAATATCACCAAGTTGCGTTTTTAATGCATCTTCTCTACCTCGTTGTAAAACAGCTTGCCTTCCACCCCCATAAGTACCTTGTCGCGCTGCCGCTAAATTTTGTCCTAACTGTGCTTGTTGCGCTGCAATAATTGCAGCCTGTTGCTGACGATCCACCACCGCCTGCATGTAGGGAGACATGTACTGTTTAGCAATATCTGACGTAAACGCACTTGGTCCCGTCATTTGATACTGCGTAAGATCTTGCGCTGACACTGTAGGCGCAGAACCAAGTTGATAAGTTGTAAGATCTCTAGCAGATACTGTAGGCGCAGAACCAAGTTGATACTTTGTAAGCGCATCTGCGCTAACAGAAGGAGCTTGGACATTTTGCAAGCCCTGGAACCCCGCCGCTGCCTGCTGTCCAGCTTGAGTAGCCAGTTGGTATTGCCCTGGCAAACTCATACTTCCTAATTGTTGCCCTACTGCTGTTTGAAATGGCGATAACCCTGCAATACTTCCAGCACCCATCAACCCAGCTTGAATTACTGGAGAATATTGGGCTTGATATGCAGCTTGACCTGATAGTCCACCAGGAAAAATAGCGGATAAACCGCGTTCAATAAGCCCAGTAGATGCGGGTTCGTAGCCTACTTCCCCCGGCTGACCTTTTTGTTTTGTACCTGCATAAAACGGTTTTAGTACGTCAGGAATATCACTTTGTAGATTCTGAACTGTAGTAGTAGTCATAACTACTCCTTTAAGCGGGCATCAAGCGGCCCATATTTACTTCGGGCGGTTGTTTTGCAGTGCCGTGTCGGGCTTGTCGTATCCTATCCATCATGGCATAAAGTTTTTTAGATCCAGCGTTGCTAGATCCATTACCAAGATCCGCAACAACATCGGCTGGTATAACAAACTCACCGTCTGCAAGGCGAGCCTCTTGAATACCCTCAATATTAGCAGGTACGCTGTCACTCATACCATCCCCAGCGCCATTAACTGTGCGAGGAGAATTAGCTGGCCCTGTAGCACCTCCACCAACAAGCGCCATAATATTCCCGCCACCAGCAAAACCTCTAAGTAATCTACGAGCAAGGTCTTCGTAATAATCTCTTTCTTCTTGAGTTTTAGCAGCAAGCGCAGCTTGTTGAAGTTGAAGTACTTTACTTTCATCATATCCGCTCAATGTACCAAGCCCTGCCACTGTACCTGCTATTGCGGTTGCAGGGCTAAATCCCGCCGTTGCTTTAAATGCTTCTGATGAACCAGGAGTTCCAGAGATAATATTGCTAACCCCTTGATACATATTTTGTCCAGAATCTAAAACTCGGGCGCCAAGGCTAGGACCGGGGGACATCCCCTGCGTAACGGGGCCGGATGCTACATCAATAGGAGCAGTGGCATTACTTACAGGGGGAGCCATAATAGTCTCTGCTGCTGGCCTAAAATCAGTTAGCATACTTGGATTAGAAAAACTTGAAGCGGGCGCAGGTGGCCCAAACATTAATTCAGATTTATCAATTATAGGAGCACCTACCCCAGGACCACCAGCCGCTTCTAAACCTTTTCCTATTTGACCTAAACCATAAGAAGCTAAACCAGAAAGCAACCCGCGTTTAAAATCAAATCCTTTCCCTGGCCCAGCAAAACCCCCTGCAATTCCGCTTAGAGCAGCAGATGCTATAGGCCCAAGACCGGGTATAAACGGTATGATAAACTGAGCGGCTTTTAATAATTTTTTCCAACTAAATCCATACTCAGGTAATCCCGTTGCTGGGTTAATAGTACCTGAGCCGCCCATCATCTCAAGCATTTTTGCTTCTTGTGGATTAATGTGGGCTAACATCGTATCGCCATCACGGCCTTGTCTACGTAACTCTTCAGCATAGCCTTTCATAGCAATACTGCTTAAGCCGCGCCCAACACCGCCGCCTTCAGCATACTGGTACATAGCACGCTCAAGATTAGTTGCTGGAGCGGTTTTTTTAAACATGGACGCAGGAAAATATTCAGCTCCTGTACGTCCCTGACGTACCATCATTTGTTGTAAATAATATTCTTTTTCCGCTGGGGACATATTAGCGTACGCTATTGCCTCCATTTCTTTAAGCGGAGTATACATTTTTCCAGTTTCATAAGAAAACACATTAGTTTTTGGCTGGATAATTCCAAAATCTTCTAAAGTGTATTTTTTCATAGCTTCTTTTAAAGAAGGCTCTGAAAGATCAATTTTCTTTTCTTTAAAGAGTGGTTTTTCTAATAATGAATTTTTTATTGCATAGTCCGGAACAGTCTTTATTGTTTCTGTATTAAAGGGTGGTTTTTTTGATAATAAATTTTCTATTACATAGTCCGGAACAGTCTCTATTATTTCTGTATTTATTTCACCACCTTTTTCATATCTTTTTATTAAACCTCCCGCGCGTCCACGGGCACCACCACCAGAGTCAGGAGGAGGAGTAACAGGAGAAGTAACAGGAGGGTTAATAAAAGAAGCGTCCGCAATTGCTTTAGCTTTAATAAGATCGTCTGTAGTTACACCAGTTTGACGCATAGCTTGCGCTACCCCTGTGGGGCTTAAATCTGCATTAGGGCTAATTAAGTAATTGTTTATTGCTTTGTAATAATCAGGCGCACCACCAGGAAATACAGTTTTGTTATTCAGCGCGTTTGTTAACCCCCCTTGACTTGGAGCAGTAAACCCAGTAGTAGCATACGTAAGAGATGGCGGAACAATATCTGCTGGTCGCGCTCCATAATTTACATTTTGGACAATGTAATTAACTTCTTGGGGGGTTAATTTAAATTCATCTTTTAAAAAAGAAGGTAACGCAGTAGGCTCTAATTTTGGGTTTTGATATATAAACTCTTGTGCAGTGTCTATAAGAGTTTGTGGGTTATAACCTCTAAAATCTTGTTCAGGCGTTACATTTGGTGTACTAAGTAATGCAGTCATCCCCCTAGTGGGCTGTAAAATAGTTGGGCTTTTATAAAATGGTTGAAAAGCTGTTTTTTTAGTTTCTGTAATTTCGTCTGCAGGACGTTTAATAATAGGAAGCTCAGGAGGAGCCGTATAAGGAACAAACCCTAAATCTTTTAAACCTTTTATATCGGTTGAAGTAAAATTATTAAGTTTAAGATCTGCTTCAGAGATCTTATTTGCGTTCAACCAAACAATTTGTTGGGGAACTGTATATTTACTCCAATCAGAAGGTAGAGTAAGAACAGACCCGTCGGCCCTAACATAAGTTTTAGTTGTAGGAGGATTTGTAAGTGTAGTAGGGTCCGTAGGTTTAGCAGGCGCCGTGTAAGGTTTAAATCCATTTGCTATAAAATCATCTATGTCAGCTTGAGTAAAATTGTTAAATTTAAGATCTGCTACAGAGATCTTATTTGCATTCATAAAAGCAATTCTTTGAGCAACTGTCTGTTCATTCCAATCAGAAGGTAGAGTAAGAACAGACCCGTCGGCTCTTTTAAATGTAGTTGGTTTAGTTCCACCAGTCCCACCACCAGTCCCACCACCAGTACCACCACCAGTCCCACCACCAGTCCCACCACCAGTCCCACCACCAGTACCACCACCAGT
>Ga0214917_10002119_pt1 | contig 24685 bp, 48 predicted proteins | sample LL_1208_BB_MetaG_FD_177983 | JGI IMG/M metagenome (GOLD analysis project Ga0214917, IMG submission 177983) | Freshwater microbial communities from Lake Lanier, Atlanta, Georgia, United States - LL_1208_BB | ecosystem: Environmental > Aquatic > Freshwater > Lake | place: USA: Georgia | collected...
AAGTGGTGCAAAGACTCCGCTGAGGAAGGAGATGCTTTTCTAGCCAAGTTTGTATTTGTCGGTCCGCAATTTATGAGGACCTAGAAGGTATAAGGTCCTTGCAAACAAAAAAATCCGCCTTCGGGCGGCATTTTTTTTGGAGGAAATCAGCCAATGAAAGCCAAGCGAAATTCCTTGATACATAAGGAGGCACTCAATGCCAAAAAAATCTGAGATTTCTTTTTTCCTTGAGCACCCGGAGGACGAAGAAGACGAGGTCGAGCTTTCTTTTAGCGTCTATCCCGGGGAGGAGGACTATTACAGCCGCTCTGCCGGGTGTTGGTATCCGGGAAGCCCGCCTGAGGCAGAGTTTCTCTCTGCTGTCAGCGTGAAGACGAAAAAAAAGCTCTCCCAAGACGAGGTGGAGAGGCTTTTTGGGGACCAAAGAGAGCAAGCCATTGAGCTGGGTTTATCCAAAGAGGCTTTGGAACCTGATTATGACTATGACGATGATCGGTAAACGGGGGGGAGAGGCTTAATGGAAATCAAAATTGAGATGACCAAAGAAGAGCTTTTTCAGGAGCTGAGAAGGCTTGGCGTGAGCGAGGCCTTTCTAACCTTTCAGCAACAAGGCGGCAATCTGGAAACGGAGTTTCCGGTGTGCCACGGAAAAGACAAAAAGAGGGTCGAGCCCGACACGGGGCTTAAGCTTTGTTTGGATGAATACATGAAGGAAACCCTAGCAGGTGAGCTTCCGCCGGGGGATGGAGAAGAGCTTGCAGGGAGCATCACCCTTTATCTTGAGGAGGGCTACGGTGAGATTTTGTATGACAGGCGCGTGAGCCAGCAGGTGAGGCAGGAGTTTCACCTGTGAGTCCAAGAAAGAAACCTAAAAAAAGGACAATCAAAATGATCCAAACGACCTCCTGGGAAGAGTTTGTAAGGAGAACAGGTCTTGTCGAGGACCCAGACGAGATAAGACGGCTTGGCCTTTTTGACCTCCTTGAAGACAAGATAAACCCCGCTGACACCTCCTGCCGCTTTCCCTACGACCGGGTGACAGAGGCTATCTTCTCTCGGCTTGAGAAGGACCATCCGGGCTACCACGTCGTGACGGCCGTTGAAGAAGACAAAGAGCTTGTCATCCTTAACCGCCTTGCTACGGTAAACGTCATTTATTACCACAACCGCCCTGCTAAGGTAAACGCCATTTATTACCACGTGGCCAGAGGGTCAAAAGAAGACATCGTCTATCTGGACGATTAAAATAAGTCCAAAAAGGAAGGAGACTTCCCTTGGACATGGCAAGACTCAATCTGGCCCTTGAGATTTTTAAGCGCTCCCTTGACAGGCGCTACCCCGACCACTCCAGCAAAGCGTTTGACCTTGGTGTTGAGGCCCTTGCCAAAAGAAGCCTCCGCGCGGCCATGGTCTTTTACGAGGTGCTGGATTCGGGTGGGGCAGACAAAAAAACCCTCAGGCTTTCTGTGGGCGATATAAGAAAAGAGGGGCTTGAGGCCAGGTGGGGGAAATCAGCCAGGGGGGGAAGGTGCCTTCAGGTGAGGGACCCCTCCTCCTTAAGCCCCGAGCTGTCAAGAAGGTGGCATGATGTCGACGCGGAATTCCGGCGGAAAATAAAACAGTTTGCAAGTTGGAGGGAAGCTTTTGATGAAGTGTGTGGATTTCACGGTGGAGGACAAAGTGCCCTGCCTTAGCCCTTACCAAATTAAGGAAAGGCTTCGTTCCGGGGTGAAAGATGTCCGCAAATTCTTTTACGGCAAAGCTTGATCTTGATCCGGAGCTTGTGGCGTTTGCACAACCACCCACGCCCGAGTGGGAAAACGATCTGGAGGGGTGATGGAGATTGACCTCGATGAATTCATAAAGGCCCTTGAGGAAGCCCTGAAAGGGGTTACCGATGAGGAGCTCAAAAAGGCTTTGGAAGAGAAAAAAGAGAAAAAAGAGTAGTTCGGTATAAGAGAGCTAGATGGCCCCGGAGCATAGTGCTGCCGGGGATTTTTTTTGGAGGGAAGTATGAGCAGCGCAAAAACGGAAAATATGATTGATAGGGCAGTAATTAATGGAATTCAGCGCATGGCGGATGAATACGATGTTCGGCACTGGGATGAAAGCCGTTCGGTCGACAGGGGGTTGTTGGATTTCTCTGCAGTAGAAATACCAGATGATTGGGATGAGATTGTGAGACTCGCAGACCAGTTTCTTAAAAACGCATCCGATGTGTATAAAGAATTTTTCATCACATCTTTTAATCTTCATGGACTCATTTCTGCACTGCGTTTGGTGGCGGTCGAAGAAATTAAATATCTGGCTACAATGAAATTCCAAACCGAATGGACCAATGTAGTCAGGCAGGTAAAGGATCTCCCAGCTGGTTTTGATGTTTCTATTGGCCAAAAAACCGTCCCAAACATTTCTTCCAAAAACTTGCCAGATAGGGCGGAAAAAATTGAAGCTGTCACCCAGCTGGTACCAGGTTTTTATTTGGGGGCGAAGCGTCCTGTAAACCTAGCTTAAACCAGCCTATTCCCCCGGTACCTCACCGGGGATTTTTTTTCAGGAGCCAGACGATGAGCTTTGAAAGAATTGAGTCGCTAGTGGACAGCGCAGCCTCGGGCGCTTTTGAACGCTGGGCCTACAACCAGTTTGAAGAACATGAAATTGACTCCGCCGCAGACGATATTGATGTCTTTGTCGGCCGGCTTGACCTCTATGATCAGCTCTCCCTTGCAGAAGATTGGTGGGAGGAGGTGGGTGGTCTTTCAGAGGCTGTCAAAAAAAGCGGCCTTCGCTCAGCGATTGAGTACGGGGCATCCGGGGAAGTAGGGAGTAGGGCAAGAGAGCTTTTCCGCGAGGGGGCAGAGGCTATCCTCCAAATGAAAAAGGATCTTGAGACGAGCTACGGGAAGGTTGCCCTTGGCCAAAAAGACCCCTTCGGATGGACGCCGCCGGTTTGCTGTATTGAAAAAGAGGGTCTTGATGGCTACGCCTACAGAAAGGTCGAAGGTGACATAAATGCCGACGTCCTTTCAATGAAAACAGACTGTGGGTTTACGGTCTACTTTGTTTGCTACCTAAATGAGGACATTAAATGAAGATAAACGGTATGCCGATTACAGTCAGTAAATTTGCTTTTGATGGTTGCCACAAGATCTACCTGATCGAAACTCCTGAAGAGGAAGCCTGGTTAGAGGGGCTTGGTTACAACATCCTCCCAATAAAAGATTTGCAGGAAACATACGAAGACAGCTGCTCGCTCCGTTTCATAAGTGACTCTGCACTGACAACTGAGTTTGCTCGCCAATTTGAAGATGCGGTATTCGATCATTAAGGAGAAGTGATGTCACGCATTGACACGCCTCGAAAGTTTTACACGTGGCTCACAAAAAAAGGCCTCACTTGGTGCTTTGACGACCGCCCACCCTTTGACGACAAGACGCTTTCAAGCAGGCTCTCCTCACGACTAAGAAGGGTTGGAGGGGCAAAGGCTGTCTGGGACTGGATGGATAGCCTTCCAAGGATCAACCTTGAAGAGAGTCCGCTTGACTCTGCTGACCGGCACGTCCTTGTAAAACTGCCTCGTGGGCCTTTTGTCCTTGAGGCAGACGAGTACCTGCGCGGGGATGATGACGAGCCTTTGCGCTCGATCAAAAAAAGGGTAAGGACAATCCCAGAAGCAGCAAGGCTATACGAGGAGTTTCGCCTTGAGGCCGAAAGGAGCGGAAGGGGTGATCCTGGTCTTGTCACCGGAGGAAGGCTTAGCCGGAGTGGAAAGCGCCTTGCAGTGATTTCCTTTGACGGCAGCGTCTACTCGCCAGACCGGAGCACCATGTACCTTTCAAGAAAAGAGCTTCCACCTAGTTGACGACCGCAACGCAATGTCTGGTATGGCGGTTTACCAGGCTAGAAAGCCCCCTGCCCTCTCTCCTGATAAAAGCTCAGTTAAACCCTCCCAAAACCCCTCCGGCAGGGAGCTTTCGGAAAAGAAGTCCCCCTGTCACGGGGGCTTCTTTTTTTATATATTGGAAGAATCCCCCCAAAGGAGGCGGAAGGTGACGGTAGGAGAGCTTATCGAGCTCCTAGAAGACCTTGATTTTGACCACCAGGTCCTTGGCCAGTACCAGGACCGGCAGGGAAACTGGGTCAATATCCCCCTGGCAAGGGTCTCTCTTGTCGGGAAAAACAGCGACTTAGTTGTGATCCAGCTGGCAAGAAAAGAGGACACCCCCTCTCAAAGCCTCCAGTAGGCTAGCCAAGAAGCTCGACAATCCCCCTTTCAGAATGCCTTCTGGCAGAGCGGACAAGCTTTGCTAGCTGGGCCGAGAACTCGTCAAACCTCGAAACCGGCTTGAAATGGGCGCGGTGGTAGGTGAGAAGCTCGCGGTTAAGCCGCTCAAGGTCGTTTATGGCAGGAAGGTGCCAGTAAAATGGCGAGAACTGGTCGGGGAAGGCCTCAAGAAGCTCAAGGGATAGGGAGAGGATGTGGTGGACTTCGAGAAGTTTTTTTATGGCCGGGATCTCGTCTGTCAGGTGGATTATAGAGACCGTCTCTTTGGCAAGGGAGGAGAGAAGCTCCCTGTCGTCAAAAAGCTTAACAACACGTCCCATGGGGCGCGCCTCTTTTGATTGTGGTGGACTTATTTATTCTACCACTAGAGGCTTCGGCCGCCGCCTACCACTTCTTTAGCGGGCAGCTGGCCGAGACAAGACCTGCTTTGAGCCTTACAAAGCAGCCGCACACCTGGCATCTTCCGCCCTTTTTTTCTGGACAATCCGAGCAAAGAGAAAGCCTTTTTTCAACCACCGCATAATCGGCCAAGACCTCCCCGGTGGAGGAGGCGTGGGAGAGGGCGTCCACAATGGAGGAGGCAAGGCCCCTTGCCATCCCGGCAAGTCCCGGCTTTCTGCAGCAGCTTTCTGCCATTTTTGGAAAAACCCCTTTTTATGCTTTTTTCTTTCGTGGTAATAATACTTCAGAAAATGCCTACGGACTTATTTTCAAAAAAAAAGGAGCGCACATGAAGGCCTACGTGACCTATTCCTTTGCTGTTAACTTCCACCCGGTCGAAACCTTTGACCCGTTGGTGAAAATCGTAAGGGTGGGAAACCACAACTATACCCCCGTTGTCATCGGCAGTGCCAAGGCAGGAGACGGTAGCACCTATCAGGTGAGTGCCCCCCTTCTTTCCCTTGAGCTTTCTGGTGAGGAAGGCTTTGAGGCGTTTAAGACAGCCTTTTCCGAGCGCGTTGGAAAGATGCTGGATGATTTCCGCTCAAAGTGGGTTGAAATCAGCTCCACCCCGTCTGAGCCGCCAAAGGTGCTCGAAGTAAAAAACCAAAAGCCCGCTGCGAAGGCAAAAGTTGTGAAAAAGGCCAAGAAGTGAATTGCGAGGCAAGAAAAGAGGCTGAAGCCCTTCTTGGGCGGGAGCTTGAAGTTGAGATGACAGACGATGGAAAGCACATCGTCCTTTTCATGAACTTTGAGCTTCCTCCCCCTCCAAAGGCTGACACGCCCGAGGGGGCCTACAAGGCATTCTCAGACTGGTACCGGGGCCTTCCAGATGAAAAAAAGGCGCCCCCCGATCTGCCACCTGTTTCCTAAACAATGCGGAGAAAACATTCCTGGAGGTTTTATGCGAATTGAACTTGATATCTCTGAGCGCCTCGTACGAAAAATCCGTGCCCTAAACATGCTCCTTGGGGGGCAGAGCACAAACTTTGAGGAGCTTCTCTCGGCCCTTCTTGAAAGGTCTGTCTCTGAGGCTATTGCAGGCGAGCTTGGGCTTTTTGATGCCCCTGAACAGGCTGCCCCCTTGGAAGCTCCCCCCTCTCTTCGAGAGGATGACGTGACTGGCATCTCTGATGGGCTTGGAGATGAGGAGGAGGAGGAAGATCCCGCCCCGCCGGCTCCGGTTCGCAGCATGACAGATGTCATCCCGCGTCGTGGGGGCCTTACCGATAAGGTCCTTGATGATGACATGACCATCTCCGACCCCGAGCACGAGGCCAAGGCCGATGCCGCAAGTTTTGTCGAGGAGTTCTTCTCGGACACGGCGGAAAACCTTTTTGCCGATCTGGCAGGCCTTCCTGCGCCCGAGACAAAGCGCAGGAGGCAGTTAAAGTTGCGTGGTCGGGTCACCCCTTTTAACGGGCTGGAAGAATCTCAGATCTGAGGTTTTTTTTGGGAGGGTTTTTAGTGAAATTTTCTGTCGACATTCCGCTTGCAAGTGAGGAGGAGGAGGGGATGAAGGAAAAGACCTACCCCTTAAGTGAGAGGGAGTCGTGGAGGTATGAATTTTCCTCCCGAGCCCTTGAGGGGTTTTTGGCCCACGGGGGTCTCTCCAAGTTTGCCTTGGCGAAATTTACTGCACACGACGCCGCAGTGACGGCAGTGGAAGTGGCAGATGCCCTCTTGGCAAGGCTTGAGGAGACGGGGGAGGCGTAGTGGAAAAATACGGTGTTGGCGAAAAAGATCTTGTGGAGAGCCTTCGCAATGAGGAGGCCCGCCTCATGCAGGAGGTCTCCCGCCTCATGTCGGAAAAGACTGCCTCGCAAAGGCTTTTTGACGCCGAGTCAAGGCTCCAGGTAGTCCGCCAGAAGATTACAGAGTTTGACCTCGGAAAATAACGCAAAGCAACTTGGTAAAAGGATTGTAACGGGATTTTACATTCTTTTATCGGAGGGGGTTTAACATGGGAATTCAGCAAATAGAAAGAAGCGATCGTCTCCCGATTCTCGGGAAGATCAGGCTTGGCGTTAGGAAAGAAGCTAAATCAGGTGCGCAGTACCCCGTCACGGTCGAACATTTCGTCCTTCACGATGCTCCGGGTGTTTCGGCGATATACGGCGATGACCCAAAAGAGCTCGACATTATTTTTGTCAGCGATGATTTTGATGTCAGCATCCCCACGTGGCTAAAGTGGTACTCTGCTGGCATTCGAAAAAGCGACGGCTCTGTTGTCGGAGGAAAGCTCAATTGTTATGGAAACGGGGCTTTGGACGGGGTCCCAGGTGTTGCCCACCACTACGCAAAAAAAGACCCCAAGACCAAGGTTGTTCCGACAAGACCATGTCTTCAAGAAAAATGCCCTGACTGGCGTGATGCAAAGGGAAATCAGCAGTGCAAGCCGACCATGAAGGTGGTTTGCTTGCTGCCCCGGGTATCGTGGTACGGTGCATATGTTATCGACACGACGAGTATCATATCCATGGAGTCGTTTCACGCGCAGCTGCGCCATGTTCGGGCTCTGAACAACGGTGTGATTAAATTTACCCCGTTTAAGATCGTGCGGGAGGAGACGGCTGTAACGTTTCAGGATCCTACCGGCGCACAGCAAACAAGTCGGCAATTCATCATGCATTTAAGGCCGAACGAAGGGTTCATCGAAAAGCACGGAAAATCCGTCCAAGAAAAGCTCGGCGTATTCCGTGCCTCAAACCTTGTCCTGACAAGCCAAGACAAGGCCGCTCTTCTTGAGGCGCCAATGGAGGACTGCTTTCCGGTTGATGACATGGCGGCGGAGGCAGCACCAGCGTCAATCACACCACAAGATCTTCTGATGGATCCGGAGGTCTCTGCCCTTTTCGATGAAGCAGCTTCCCTTACTGGGAAGACTTGGTCGGAGAAGCAGAAGCTTTTGGCTATCAGGAGGCGTGAAAGCGAGCCCGACATGAAAGCGGCAGTTGTTTCTGAGCTAGCTAAGATCATCGGCGCAGCAAAGGAAAAAGCCGCGGCATCTGCGGTTCAAAATGTATGAAAACTGGCGGCCTTCGGGCCGCCTTTTTTTTAGGGGTCCACATGCTAACTCTTGCCGCCCAAGCAGTTCTCGTCATCCTTTCTTTCATGACAATCAGTTTCATGACGGGGGTCGTTTGCGGCTGGTATGACGACAGCCCCCTTTTGGTTCAGGTTCTTGCCCTTATCCTCCCCCCGCTTCTTTTGTGGGCCGTTCTTGGCACCCCAGTCATTTCGGCCTACATGGTGGTTTCGCACGTGGCGGGGTTTTGCGCTGTCTTTCTTGGTCGGCGGATTTGATGAAAAAGACCTATGTCCTCATCTGCTCAGAACCTCGGGGAGGAAGCCACGAGGTTGCCAACTGGCTAAAAAAGCATCTTCTCAGAAGCGGGCGTTTTGCAACGGGTGTTTCTGCTACCGAGGTCGTCGGGGGGCTTGTCTCTGAACTGAAAGGGGAGGCTCCAAGGGATCTTGTTAGCCTTGGTTTTTTTGACGGGCTTGGCGGAACCCTTGTGAGCCACGGCGCCCTTCGGCAAAAAGGCTTTTGGGGGAGGCTTTCAAGGATGGAGGCAGAAAGAAGGCTTGAGGGGGTCAAGGTAGACTCCGCCTATGTCATCATCTCTGGCCTCCCGTATGCAGAAGACCTCTCGCAGTTTCCTAACTCGTGCAAGGTGTGGGTTTACTGCCCGGAGGAGAAGAGGATCCTGATGGATCCTGCTTCGATCCCTGACCGCCACCCAAGCCGCTTTTCCTTTGACCTTTATCTTGGAGACGATGTTTTTGATTATTCAGCAACCCTCTACGAGGACACCCCAGAGAATGAGGCCAAAAGGCTTCAGCAGTTTCTTTTGATGAAGGAAACGCCTGAATTTAAGGTTCTTTCCGAAGAGGGGGGCGAGGAATGTCTTTTAGTCTAGGGGCCTTCTACGAGGAGCTTGGTTTCCCCGCGGGTGATCCCCCAGCCCCTGGCGTTGTGAAAAAAAGGTGGCTTGAGCTGTGCCAGCTCCACCATCCGGACAAGGGCGGTGATCCCGAGGCCTTTAAGCGGGTCACCCACGCCTACCGCATGATTACCGACGCCTCCTATCGCCAAAAGGAGGTCGAGAAGGTCATGAAGGCGGGAAAGGCCAACGCCAAGGGGGATCTTAATATCAGGATCATCTGCCCCGTTAGCTTTGAGGACGCCTTTTTCGGGCGAACCCTCATGATCTCTTTTAACTCGCTTGAGTTTAACCCCGATTTCACCGTGAAACCCCTTATAGGAAACGGCGAGGCCTACCTCAGAAACCTGAAAATAAAGCTTCCTCCCGGCTCTGTCGGCGGAAGCGAGCACTCGTTTCCCGGCCTTGGACACCGCTCGGGCGAGTCTTCTGGTGACTGCACGGTTTCTGTCGCCCCCGAGGGGCATCCTCGCTTTACGGTTGAGGGGGATAACGTCGTCTCGCGGGAAAAACTCCCCCTTGAGCTCCTTTTGAAAGGGGGGAAGTTTGAAGTTCTCACCATGTATGGACTCAAGACTGCAAAGGTAAAACCCGGAACCCCTCCAGGAGGTCAGGTAAAGGTCAAACGGTGTGGGGTTGCCGCAAGGGGCCATCACATTGTGATGGTCGAGGCGCTGTTTCCAAATGAGGCCGAGCTGAAAAAAGACGGCTGGAGGGGGCTTGGGATCAACTGGGACCTGAGTGACTCTGCGGGTGAGGAGGAAAACGAGATGAGTGAGATATTTAATCGCCTTGTAAAAGGAGGTGAGTGAGGATGGAAGGGTCAAAAGAGGTTGTTTTGCTGGTCAAGCCGACACTAGACGGCGAGGTCTTCATCCAAAAGCGCGGTGGAAAAGAAGTGATGATGCCGCTAAAGACACAGGAGCTTGAACCCTTGCCCCCCTTTCTTGGAGAGTCCCACACAAATGCCATGGGGTTTTTTCATGAACTCCTTCTTGATCTCAAGAAGACGCAAAAAGACAGGCTCGTTCCGATGACGCGGGGGGAGCTTTTTTCGATGGGCTTTGACAAAAAGCTCTACAAAGATCTTCTGAAAGCAGGCCTTCTCCAAGAAAAACTGGTCAATTTCGTCCGCCAAAAAGACAAAACCCCGACCGGGGCCAGGGCAACTGTTTTTTACACCGCTCAGGGCAGGGCATTTGTCCGCAAATTCATCGACTCCAACTACTGCCCGAGCGGCGACTCCAAGTAAAAATAAAACCAACTTCTTCGGTATAAGAAAAATGGGCCAGAAAGTGGCCCTTAAGCATCCTCTTACCCCCAGAGAGAGGATGCGTAATACCTCCACCCACCCCTGATTGGCCGGATGCCTTTTGGGGGTGGGCCATGGGGGTTTAAAAAAAACAATTAATTATGGGTATAAGAACTTTGATAACCAAGTCTCATGGTGAGGCTTTCATTTTAAGCGGGGATATTATGATTGAGTTTAAGATCAGCAAACAAACAATTCTGGTAATCGCAGCAGCCATTGGTGGGGCCGTCGGCTTTTATGTCACCGACCGTCTCATCTTCAAGGGAAAAAGTAGCGAAGCTGCAGACAAGATTGCGAATGCCGGAAAGCGCTGGTACCAAAAACTTTTAAAAGCTGCCTGATAAAAAATAGCCAGACGTTTTGGGTATAAGGTTTGTGAATCAAGGGCTCCATGGTGGGGTCCAGCAATTTATTTGGGGGTGTTATGCTTAATTACATCAAGGAAAACATTTGGCCGCTTCTCGGTGCAACTGCATTTGGCGCACTTGGTTTCTTCGCAGCTCATCGCCTTTTCTTTTCAGGAAAGAGCGCAAAGGCTGTGGACACAGTGTCGGGCGCTAAGGCTGACGGGGCCAAGGTCGCTAATGCTAAAGTCTAAAGGCGACAAGTAAGGCCGGGGCACGCCGAAAAGGCGTGCCCTTTTTTTTTACCATGGTTCATGAACAGACTGAATAGGGGTAGGTCATGGCTGAGCTGAGTGAAAAGATAATTGCATCTGCTTTGTTCTCTTTTGGCACAGGATTTTTGGCTGGGAGTGCCGTAAACGGAATTTCACGCGCCGCAAAATCTGCTGTAGGTGAGGCGTTGTCTGGTGCCTTATCGGAGGCTCTTGAGGAGTCTACCGCCGCAGCCGAGAGGGTGCTCTGCGGGATTGCGGAAGTCGCAGAGAAAAACAAGAGGGCGGCGACACCTGTTGAAAGTGAATATTATGCAAAGATGGATCTGGGCATGTTCTATGAAGAGGCGGAAAAGATCGACTCGGTCTTGACGCCTCCAGAGAAGGAGCGCTGGGAAGAAGCCATCAGGAGCTGGGTTCAAATTCTTTGCGAGGGGTGTGACCCAAAGGAAAGTTTCGTGCTGCAGGGCTTTATGATAGAGGCCATGCGCTACAAGCTACACCAAGCAGGGTTTAGCCAGAATATCCCAGACGAGGTGGCAAAAATGTGCAGCCACATGGAAGTCCCTCAGGAGTTCTTTACAAAGGCTTTGTCTGATAAGGCAATTCAAATGCTTAGCGGGGCGATAGGAAAAAATGTCCACGCCCCGTGGCGGGACACGGCTTATCTAGCGCACCGTGAGTTTTCGCAGCTTCTGCAAGAGGTAAAAATAAAGGCGGGTTAAAAACCCGCTTTTATTTTACGACGTAGAGTATTTTAATTCGAGTCAAAGGAGAAAACATGATCTCACGCATGGTAATGCCAACCGCGATTTTGAAGTCCGTCGTCGAAAAAATGGCCCTTGGAGCCTCTGTCGCATCCGACAGCTTTCGCTGGGTACGCCTTGAGGGAGACGGCTCGTCAGTCAAGTTTCTTACAAACACGAGTTTTCTTGATACAGAAATTATAGTGACCGATGTCACGGCCCACGAGCCGTTTTCTTTTGAGGTGTCGGGCCCTCTTTTCAAAAACATCACTTCCCTCCTGCCAGAGGAAAACACTGAGATTCTTTCAGGTGACGGCGTACATATCCGCAGCGGGAAATCCGAATTTCGCCTGGCCTACCGGGAACATGATCTTCAAGTGAGAAAGATTTTGTCTGAGGGGATCAGCTTCATGACAATCGACTTGGAAAACTTATTCCGGTCGTTTGCAAAAGTCTCCCATGCGTCCGGGGAAGGGGCGGGGTCTTACAAAGAGGCCATCACCGTGGCTGGTCCAAGGCTTTATGCGTCGGATGGCATGAGGTTATCTACCTACCCCAACACGGAGATCAACCACGCCTCAAAGATTTGCCTTAAGGCTGACCTGCTATCTGTCGTTGCCAAGATCTACAAGGGAGTTGGGACTATTGGTGAGCTCTCCGTGACAGAGGGCGCTTTGATCCTATCCTGCAGCGGTGTGACGACTTCGCTTAGAAGGCTTAATCTTAATCCGCCAGATTTTGCGGGTGTAATTCCGAAGGGCGCAGAATTCTGTTTTCGAGTTGGTAAAGAGGTTTTCCAAAACGCTCTTTGCCGTACCCTTGTTGTGGCAAACGAAAAGGTGCCGCAAACAAGGATTTCGTTTGACAACGGGGTCATGAGGCTAGAATCGGAAAGCTCTGGAAATGTCAACAAAGACGAGATTGTGTGCGAGTATTCTGGCCCGTCTTGCTTTCTCGTAATTAATCCCAATTACCTGTTGCAGGCCGTGCGCTCGGTGAACGACAATACAGGAGCAGTAACCGTTAAAATCGGTGGGGCAAACGCCCCCCTTGTCGTTTCCGACGAACAGGGAGAACACGTAAATGTCATTGTCCCCTTCAGGACATAATGACCGCCTCTTGTCTGAGCTTCGCAAAGAGCGAGAGGAGAGCTTCAGGCACAACGCTTTGCACTCGATAAAATCGGCAGTCCTCTCCTCCTTAATTGGCGGGGGAGAGGGCATATCCGATGTGGACTTAGTTTTAGGTGTCGATAAAAAAAAGGTCGTTCTGTCGGTTCTTGACGAGATCAAAAAAGGGCTTGATGAAAATGAATGAAGATCTGGTTCCTGACACTCCGGTGGTAAAGCAAGATACGCCTAGGTCAAAAGAAGATCCGCACGAAGTGCTTTTTGGTGACAGCGAGATCGGAGATGCCGAGTGAGTCTTATAAGATCGGTTGTCATCGCCTCGCCTGAGGCCTTTGCCAAAAGAAGGCTCGGTCAGCTTCTGTCGCTCATTGACCGCTACCGGCTTGATCTTTATGACCTTTACGCCGTGTCGGCCACCTCCGAGGATCTTTATGAGTTTTTTGAGCTGGTCGGAGATATCCCAGACGCTCATGCGGTCGAGGCTCTACTGGAGGGTAAAATTCTGGTGGTTGGAGTCGAGACGCAAGATGCGCTTGCCATGGTTGGTTTCAAGGGAGTCCTCAAAGAGGTTGGGGGCCTTGGGAAAACAAGGGTATACGATGCCTCAAACAAAAAAGTCTCGGAGTTCTGGTTTGGAAAGTCTGCCTGAAAAGGTGACGCTTCACCCCGAGATCGAAAAGCTGATTGGGCCAAGAGAGGACGTAGAGCAGTTTGTAAACAACGTGCTCTTTGTCTACCTCTCAGGCGGGTTCATCAGAAAATCCGACGTGGCCGGGGCGGTTGTCGTTAACAACATCTACCGCAGGTCATCGGTTGTCGGAACGGCGGCCTTTGACACTGTAGCCCACGAGTTCAAAGGGATTGTCCTTGGCAACGAAAGCCAAAGCCAAAGCCTCTTCATATCAAGCGGCAAGCTCGTTGACCTTCTCGAGGAAAACCAGGTTGTCATGGTTCTAAAAAGCCCCCGTCAGAAGGGTATAAGCACTGTGAAGGGAAAAGACATTGTCCACCCCCTTCAAATATCTGACGAAATTACTACCTAGGAGCAAAAATGAGACTTAAGTATGGTCCGTACAGCCCGTCCAGGCTGGAAACGGCGACGTGCGGCTACAGCTTTTTCAGGCAATATATCGACGAGAAGAGGCCAGAGCGTGTTGAGGGCCTTGCCCAGGCGAGGGGGTCTGCCCTTCATGAGGTTTTTGAGAAGATCACGCCGATCATCGCAAGGGAGCCTTTTACTCAGTTTTCGCAGGCTGAGATCTCTGGCTGGGTGGCAGAGGCCATCAAAAGGCATCCGGCGGCATATGAAGAGACGGGGCTTATCCTCGACATGGTAAGAAAATACCTCGAGAACCCGCCCCTTCTTGAACCAGACGCCGAGGTCGAGAAGCTTCTTGGGATCAAGCTCACTCCAAATGGGTTTGAGCCCTGCGATTATGACGACCCTGAGGCTTACGCCCGGGGCAGGGCAGACATCATGATGGTAGATGCCACAGGTGATGTGGCGACCATCATCGACCACAAAACCCAGCCAAACATCGAGGATGCCGATACTTTCCAGATGGGTTTCTACGCCTGGGTTCTAAAGAAGACCTACCCCTTCCTTAGGGAGATCAAAACCGTCCTTCACTTTGCCCGCTACGGAAAATATTCCTACGAGCACGTATGGACTGAGGAGGCTTTGGCCCTCGTTGAAAGCGAAATCCTGACAAGGATTGCAGTTGTTGAGGGGAGAACCTCCTGGGAGGCTACCCCAAACAGGCTTTGCCAGTACTGCCAATTTAAGGCCGAGTGCCCGGCTCTTTCAGATGTCCTTGAGAGGACCCCCGACGGCCTTCTCAGGGCAAAGTCGGAAAGCCTCAAGACCCTTGGCGATACCAATCAGGCTGCCAAGCTGGCAGGAATCCTTGGAGTGCTTGAAACGATTGTTTCAGACATCAAGGACGAGCTAAAGGCCCATGTCAAGGCATCAAATGCCCCTGTGGCGAGCGCCGACAAGGTTTTTGATTTCTGGCCGACAGAGGGCGTTGACTGGGATAAAGTGAACAAAAACCTGAGGGATGTCACCTACGATACCTTTGAAAAGCACGGGGTGGACCCAAGATCCTTCATGAGCTTTAACCAGACTGCCTCGCGACCAGTCTGGATGATTGGCAACAAAGAGCTTGTTGATGATCTTTCGGGGATCTTCCCACAAAAAGTCTCGACGGAGTTTCGCGGCAAACTTGTCAAACGGAAGTACTAAGGAGAACACATGAGCTGGCTGGAAGAGGTTGAATACGAGTACCGCTACCTGTGCCCAGAGGGGCACCTTAGCATCTTTGAATCGCGCACGTGCGACCGCGAGCCGAGGCTATGCCTTGACTGCGGGTCCCTTGCCGAATACGACGGCTTCAACCCCCTCCAGCTGGGCATGATAGGAAAAGTCTCCTACGAGCAAAACGGAAGGCGGGCCTTTCGCGTGACCGACGGAAAAGGGATGGTCCACCACATCTCAGAGACCAAGCAGCATTACATGGATACAGGCAATATTAAGCCCGCCTACTCGCGGGAGTACGAGGCTTCCTTGAGAAAGGCTGGAAGAGATGACCTTTTGCAGGGAAAAAAAGGCACAGATCTGATAAAAGAAAGGGCAGCAGTCCAGAGGGCAAAAGTCAAAATGGCGAGGACCCGCCCAGAAAAAGGGGAGACCACATGAAATTCAAGGCAGTGAGCATTGGCAAGAACAAGGGTGATCTTATCGAGCTCTCGCCCAAAGAAAAGGCCTCGATTGCAGTTAATGAGGGCGTTTCTGGTCTCCAGAACTTTGAGGACCACCACGTCTTTGTGACAAAGGTGGTCGTAAGCCGCCTTGACCAAACTACAAACGGTGCTCCTTTACGGAGTCGTTGGGCCAACAACCTCTATTCGGCAGAGGGAAAGGCTCTTTACCACAGACGCCATCTTGGAAGTGATGCTGTTCTAGAGCCAAAAGAACTTGGATTTAATATCCAGTTTAAGGACACGCTCGATGCAAACGGTCTTCCAGAGATCGAGATTTTGTCTTATAGTCTCTCCTAGCCTAAAGCCTCCTTTTTAGGGTTCACCCCTTCCTGGCGCAGCCACCTGGAAGGGGTGAATTTTTTTTACCCATTTTGGCATAAGTAACTTGATAAACAATCACGGAGGTTCTGTGGGAAGAAAATCAATTTACATACCCCAGCTGCGGGCAACGATCTCAAAAGATGCATTCCTTATTTGTTTTCGGTGGCTTGGCACGGGTTTTGACCTTGCCCGTATTAAGTGCGGCTCAAGGCTTCTTCAGTTCGGCAAAAATCCGGTGAAATTCATTTTTCTCGGCGCGGCGTCGCCGTCGAATCCACCGGTTTTTATTGTCTCGTTTGGATGGACGACCGCCCTCAAGTTCTGGCGTGTAAGGATCGGTACAACAAAAAGACCCCTTCCGTTGGGGAAGGTTTTTAGGGGGAGTGGATGCTACAAAACAACTTCGGTCATGAGGAGGACTACAGTGACAAAGAATACGCGCTCGAGAGTTGGGCAGAAGGTGATGGCGGCGTCATGTTCCTCTCGGGTGGAGAAGTCCCCTGGACCTGCCACAATCTCATCTTGGAGCAATTTGAGAGGTTCAATGTCCCCTACACAGAGCGCCTCAAAGACGTCCTGTACCACGCCTGCCAAGTCGTCTTCCACTTTTTCGACTGCTACCACCCATACGCACTTTTCTTTGGCATAAGTGATGTTGACATCACCCAGGAGTGGCAAAGGTACAACTACCGGATCAGGGACTCCTATACCGGAGGGTATGCCGACGCAGACCCGCAGTGGCTTGAAACTTACCGTTTTGTACCGGGCCAGGCAGAAAAAGTCTTTAACGAGATTCTGGCAAATCCGAGCTTTGATGGTCTCTGCGACCAACTTGATATTTGTGGTCTTGGCGATACGCTTCTTGATGAATTCTCGCAGAAGGAAAGCATCGGCTCAGCGGAAATAGACGAGATAAAAAGGCTTTTCCCAGAAGGAGATCCGCAGGCGGTTTTGAATGACTACTTGAAACTCACTGCTTGGTCCGCCGTCGCATGGATGGTAGGCCCTCTTTCAAGGCCTTACCGTCGTAATAATCCGATAGTAGACGCCTGCCTTGCTCATGGAGAGGCCGTCATTTACAGCGGATCAATCCTTTCCCCAAACAATTACGAGAGGCAGGAAAGAGCCCCGGAAAGCTGCTACCGTTGCGGGATCAAGAGCTGGTGCATCGAGAAGGTGTATGAAGACAGCTACATGGGGCACGTTTGCGAGGCCTGTTTGAATGAAAGCATGCCAAAGGTGAATCAATTCACCTGCGGAGTCAAGTTATGTCGCTCTACCATATGCCCGCACCATCCTCTGCACTCGATGGGAGAGGGGGCATTCCGAGAGGTCATGCGCCAGACGGGCCAACTAAATGCCGTAGCCCGAGGCGAGGCCCCACTTGGCATGAAGGCAAGCCGGGAGTCGCTTCTTCTATCCTGATTTTTTCCTTAATCTTCTCCCTGTGCTGGGATATTCTTTTCTGGCACAGGGAGTCCCATGGACATAAACAAGGTATGGCTCTCCGGAAGGGCCATCACACAACCTCTTCTCACCAAGCAGCCAGATCGCCTGCCCATCTGTTTTTTCATGCTTGAGGTGAACGAGCACTTTGTCACAAAGGAAGGCCAGAAAGCCTACCGCCCCAACTACATTCGGGTTGAAAGTCTTGGAAAAGCGGCGGAAGTCACTGCCGAGCGCGTCTCAAAGGGGATGCGTTATGTGGTGGAGGGCTACCTTCGCCAGGACAATAAAAACGACCACGACTTCGTCAAAGTCAGAACGTTTGCCGTCTACCGGGATGAGTCGGGAGACAGCAAACTATACTCGGATGGCCTAAAGCAAGCCCTTGACGTCTTAAGGAAGAGCAAAGACCTGCGCTCTGCCATCGAATCAATCGAAACCCTGATTAAATAAGCCTACGGAGAATCTATGGATCTAAGGAGCCACTTTGTGGCCTACAGGACTCATTTGTCCAAAACAGCACTTTTGGGCGGTGAAGAGTATGCGAAGATTGTCCGGACAAAAGACAATTTGGCCACTGCTGCCGAGTACCTCGCCTACTTCCGTGACATGGCAAAGATGGCAGCAGAAGAGATGAACCTTTCGAAATACAGCGCCATGCTAAAATGCCATCAAAACGGAATGCTCTCTCTTTACGCCAAGATGGTAGATGACGACCTTCTAGGAATGCGTCAAGCCTCACAGGAGAGTATCCTAGACATGATTGCCTTTAGAGGCTGGCACTGGATGCGGCACATTCCAAAAGTGATTTACTGCACGTACAATCTCGGGCCCCACGGCAAGGTAACAGCGGCAATCGTCCCCAATTTTGGGGAAGCCTTCCGGTCGTTGTGGAAGGATTGCGATGTTGTCTTGGACGCTGAGGAAATGGCTTTTCTTTCGGGGAAAGAAAAAAGCGGTCTTCCCCTTCAAGTGATCCTTGAAAAGAAAAAAAGACCTCGGACCAAATACTGTGAAGATGGTACATTCAGGTCAGCAGATCAAAATAATACCATAAGCGATTTGGTGGACTGGGCACTTCCACTTGGTTTTTAACGAGTGAAGACAGAAAACGACTTTAACCGCCACGTCACAAAACAGATCCGTCTTCTTGGGACGTCGGTCTGCGCGGTAAAGTTTTCCGACCGTTTCAAGGCCGGGATCAGCGACTGGGTGATATTCAAGGCCGGCAAAGCCGTTGCGGCCGAGGCAAAATTCATCCGGGAGCTCCCCGGCCCCAAGGCAGCGAAGGCCCTTAAGCACCCGGTGTCAGGGCCTCAGCTGACCTTTCTCAAGAAGATGACCCTGTGCGGGGCCAGGGGGTTTATTTTTTTAGGTATCGCAAGCCTAAAAAAGATCCTTGTCATAAATCAGCTTGAGGTTCCCATGAGTGGAAATTTCACCCCAGCGTGGCTAATTGAAAAGCTTGAGGCGGGACCTGTTTTTTCCTTCCACGATCTGGAAGGTGTTGTAGACTATATTTTCGCCGACTAAGGTTTTTGGAGAATACATCGAATGTCAGTAAATAAGTCCTCATCCATCCCGGACGGGTCGGACGTTCTTCAAGCTGTTTTTGGCTCGGATGACTCTGACATGGAGACTTTTTTTGATGCCCTGCAAGGGGCCATGGGGCAGGACTCCTTGGTCCCCGAAGTAAACTCCCTGCGAAAGATCATCTCGGGAAAACCTGACAGGGTGACGGCCCAGAAAAAGCTGACTGAAGAGGTTTCTGGCTTCATCAGGATTTTTAAGGGGTGGCACGGTGATGCCTACGTCTGGCACATCGAGCCGGCCGCTATCAGAAGAAGCTGGAAGGTCCCCTACGAGAGGGTCCTTTTTGCCATAGCCCAAACGATGAACAAGGTGATCCCGACCAATGTTGAGGTCAAGATCTGGCTGCCAAGGAATGACTGGGAGCTAAAGACGATTACTTTCAAGGCAATGCGTCTTAAAGACGAGTGGAGCGTCGGGGAGGGTGATCTCGAAAAACTTAGTGCAAGCCTTTTTGAAGTCCTCAATCCTTTGGTGTGAGATTGGAACTCGTCCCAAGAGAAATAAGAAAAGAAGACCTGATCCGGGATCTTGAGACGATCAAGGCCAAGTATGACAACCTCTACCTGCGCCACCAACTTCCTTCGGCAGCAGAGTTTTGGCGCCTATCCATGTATGTTGATGTGCCGACGCTTCAAAAAATTGACGATGAAGACCTCATACGCGAGATGTTCATTGAGCTTCAATCGACCTTGGTCCGCTGTGCAGAAGCCATAGGCTCATATGATAAAATGGTGGAACAATCCGAAAAATAATCCAACAAATGACCTTCAGGACAGGCCATGGAATTATCTGATTTCAGACGGCAGATCTTAATCCTTGTGTCGACCTATAACCGCAGGGACGTGACAAAACTGTGCCTCTCAAACCTTTGCGGGACAAAAAGCACGGCCTCTCTTTGGCTCTATGACGACTGCTCAAGCGAGTATGGGGAGGAGTTTCTGAGGGAGGCGGCTCCGTGCGCCGAGAAAATATTCAGGGCTGAAAAGAATATGGGGATAGACAGGCTGCGCTACAGGATGCACCTAGACGCCCTTGAAAGCCCCTACAGGTTTGTCTACCACACCGACAACGACGCTTTCCACGATCCCCACTGGATCCACCGCCTGCACGAGATTAGCCAGATCTACCAAGGCCCGATCGGGCTTTACAACTCAAGATTCCACATCGGAAGGCAGCGCGGGGGCCTTGTCCTCTCAAGGTCGTGCCCAGGGATTTCTTTTTTCTACGACAAAAACCTGATTCCAAAAGAGACGGCCGAAGCACTTTTGACGTCTCCTCCACGAAACTCGTGGGACTATGTTTTTGGGGACCTCCTAAAAGAGATCGCCATCTCCCAGCAATCCTACGTCGAACACTTCGGCGCAAACGGGCTTCATAACAGCGACTTTGAAAGGGACAGGGCCATGAACCCGACCCCTTACCTCAGAAAAATGAGGCCCCACCTTCTTGCAGAACTGACCAATCAAAAACGGGGGTGATGTTTTGGGGCTTAGCTACGACTTCTTTAATCGCCAGGTCGAGATGTTTGTCAATACGGTTGTTCCGGAGGGAAGCATCCTTGATGTTGGCCCCGGGGCTGGCAAGTATGGAAAAATGCTTTCAAACCCCAAGCGATTTGTCGACGGGGTTGAGATCTTTGAGCCCTACGTCGAAAAGTTTGGCCTAAGGAAGGTTTATAGGAAAATCTTCGTCAAAAATATCTGCCAATTCGACTGCGGGGAAAAAGAATATGACCTTGCCATCTTCGGGGACATCCTAGAGCACTTGTCGATTGATGACGCCAAAGCGGTTTTGGCGAAATTTGAAAAAAAGATGATACCGGCCCTCGTTCTAGTTCCTTACAGCTACGAGCAGGAAGCCATAAACGGTAACGACCACGAAGAGCACCTTCAGCCAGACCTGACCGAGGAGATCTTCCATAAGAGGTATCCTGGCTTTACGAGGATTTTTGGAAACACCTACCAAGGCGTATTCTTTAAAGGCAGAAATAAATAAGACCACTGTGCTAGCATAAAGGTGCCGACAGGCGCAGCCCAAGGACGTTGAAATGTCGGAAGACAAGTTTGACGAAGTTGCGCTTGATTGCCCGAAATGCCGCAAAAAATTCCTAGCTGACATCCACTCAAGACACCTATGCTGCGAAGAGTGCCGTCTGGTTGAGGTGCCCAAGCTAAGGGCGGTGTACAAGATTTACGGCCTCCACACAAATCTTGGGCTGAGGTTTCTTTTGCGCAGGGAAACCGTAGTTTTTGGGCTGGTGTACTCGCAGGATGTGGGCTTTTACGGAGCTATTGAGGAAGCCCGATTTCGTGTTCCTGCGGGTATGAGCGTGACAGGGAAAAAAAGCGATATCGAATACAACTTGGTTGAGACGTGGTTCTAAAAACGAGGTGGGTATGGCTGGGCCCATTTATTTTTTCGCTACGGAGCAGCAAGCAAGAGAGCTTGCTGCAAACGCCATTTCGGCATCGATCCCTCTTGGCGAAAACATATTCTGCCTTGAACTTCCTAGGGCAGGCATATCCTGGAGGGATATTTCGGTGAGGCCCTCTGGGAACATCCACATCGAGTTCTTTCAGAATTTGCAGGTCCACCTGACCTTTGAAAGAGTCGGGGAGATGATCTGGCGAATCCCCGATGCGGGCCAGCCATCGCTCTCCCGCCAATCCTGGGCTCGGAAGTTTCCGAGCTGGGAGGATCTCATTTCAACAATTGAGTGCGTGCGGATTATTGGATGAATTAAAGCCAAGTATTTGGTAAATAATCCAACCAATGTTCCACAGCATTCATAAAGAGAGATGCCCATGCCAGAGATGAAGAAACGGGGACCTGGACGTCCGAGAAAAGAAGAGCAGAAGCGGGGTCCCGGACGGCCTCGCAAACCAGACGGCGCAAAGAAGACAGGAAAACTTAAGGCCAAAAAAGGCCCCGGGCGGCCACGGAAGGTCAGCTGAGATGAAAAGGCCCGGCCAGGATCTTACCTACATCATCCCCTACCGGAAGACATCAGACGAAAACCGCGAGAGGAATCTTAGGTTTGTTCTTGGCTGGGTCTCTCGGAAACTGCCGGAATCAAAGATCGTCGTTGTAGAACAGGACAAGAAGCCAAGCTACGTTCCGGCGGAAAATGTCGGGCACATGTTTATTGAAAATGACGGCCCCTTCAACAAGGCCTGGGCCCTCAACTGCGCTGCGGTCCGGGCAGAGACCAAAAAACTTGCCTTCGGTGACTGCGATATTGTCCTAAGAGATGAGGTCCTTTACCACTCGCTTCAGTTTCTTGAGACGTGTGAGGCTGTCTCCTCCTATCAAAAAGGGATCGTATACCTAAGCGAGGAGGAGTCGGCCTCCGCAAGGTCAAAGGAGGAGCCTAGTCAGTGGGCTTTTGCACCGAGATCAAGACCCCCAAGGGCCATGCATATTCCTTTTGCGGCAGGGCTTTTTTTCATCCGCAAATCAGGATTTGAAAAAGTCGGCGGATGGGACGAGGAGTTTGAGGGGTGGGGCGGGGAAGACGACGCCATGTCCCACAAGATAAAAAACCTATTGCCGTGGGTTTGGCTTGATCATCCGGCGTATCACCTCTACCACAAGCCTGCGGACGTGGTGAAAGAAGAGCACCAAAAAAATATATTTACCCTGAACACGATTTTAAGCATCCCCCAGATTTCTCTGAGTATCTACGCAAAACAAAATCTTGAAAAAATAGGAAACCCCCTTCTCTACCAGAGGGGGCTTGAAAGAACAAAGTTGTAGGGCGGGCTTACGCCGGAGGAGCAGGCGGTGTTGGCATCTGGCCTGGGCGTCCCCTGCGTCCCATCATATAGCCGGCCCCAAGTGCGGCACCTGCCGTTGCCACCGGATGGTTCTTGGCAAGGCCGAGGGCTTGGCCGCCATAGTGCTTTGCCATGGGGGTTGCGTTGGTCAGCATGGGCTTGGCCCAGTTACCAAAGCTTTGAAGCCCTTTGTTGATGGCCTGACCCCAAGACGCTTTTTTCGCAAACCCTGCCCAGAAGGCTTGCCCCGCCACTTTCTCTTCGGGCTGTGCCGCCTGATGGAGCATGCTTGCTGTCTCAACCCCTCTTTGAAAGCCTTTTTTCTTTCCAGCCTTGTGGCCGAGGTGTGCAGCCCCTCCGAGAGCAGCGGCCGCACTGGCGCCAAGGGTAAAACTTTTCCAATCAGCCATTTTTTGATTCTCCCAAGAATTTTGCACAAGCGGCAAAGACCAGATCAACTGCCGGGAAACAGAGCAGATTGCCCGGTTTATATTTTTCCAGCTCGGCCTTAATCTTATCGCTCAAGCCTTCCTCTTCCCAGCTTTTCCCGTCGTAATTGTGAAGTCCAGTTAGCTTGTCCCTAGTCGGTATTCCCGCAGCAAGGGTGTTCTCAAGAAATACCCTCTTTGGGCATTTTGAGATGTTCGGGTTGGACGTGAGGCTTTTCATGTCGTAGGTGCAGTTGCAAGCACTTGTTGATACTGCCTCAAACCTATATCCAAACACCCCGTTTCTGACCGGGACCCTGAACTCTGGTTTTATCAGGGTGAAGATTCCGACGATCGGAAGCTCTTTTCTTGATCCCCCCATGTGGAGTGTCCCTGTATCTGGGGTGACAAGAAGCTTAACTTGGGGGAGGTCCATCAGGGCTAGTGTTTGAAGGATGGTGAGCTTTCCGTAAAGGTCGACAGATCCTTCTATCGGGACGTGGTTATCCATTGAGTTGATGGCACCAGGCTCTGAGCGCTTTCCGCCAATCGAGACTATCTTGTGGTCCGGGTAAGCCTCCTTTAGCCTCCTGCAAAGTTCTGGCATGTGGCTTGGGCCCCAGTCTCTTGTCTCCCACTCGGTTTTATGCGGGTGGACAAGGATCACCTTGTCCTCTTCTTGAAAGCCTGCGATCTGTTTTGCCGCTTTGAGGTCGGCCTCCAAGTAGTGGACCTCTGTCCACCAGTCCTCTAGGTGAAGGCTTTTTTCAAGTGTTGCCTTGGCGCTGTATTCAACTGCATGGGTCGCCCAGTGGCGCTGCTTGGTGTTGTCAAAAGCATCCAGGACCTTGATGTAGCCGTTTGCAATCGTGCTCGGAAGAACAGAATGCCGGTCAAAGACGTTTCTGACATGGGGGCTGTATTTGAAGAGCTCCGGGAAGAAAGTGATGACGTCAATTGCTGCTTTCGGATGCGTTCTTCTTAGCTCCCTTATTGCAGGCGTCACGGCGATAGTGTCTCCAAGGCTCCAGCAGCGGATGTTTACCAGGACCCGAAGATTAGTCTCAGGCACGTATGGGGAGTAACAAAAAAGGTGGACGGGCCCTGTCTCGGGGATGTCGACAATGAGTGGCTTATCCTTTTCCGTGAAATCAGCCATGCACACTTTACAGTTCAAGGCGTCGGCCTCCATGTGTCGGGTGTATAGTCTCTTGAGGCCTCGGAGGCCTCAAGCCGTGGAGATTTTTTATTTTTCGCCTTCTCCTCAGCCTCGCTTTGCTGCGAGGCCCAGATCTCAAATGGATCCTCGGCTTTTTTGAGAAAGCCAACCCAAAAAGGTTTCATCCTCTCCCTCGAAAAAACCTTCAGTTGTGATCGCAAGAGCAGTTGCACCCGTCTGCCGGGCACGTACCGTCATGGCCGCAGTCACAATCAGTACAGTCGCACTGCTCGCACTTGCAGGCGTCGTCGTGCTTGTGCTCTTTCTTTTCGTCAATTTTTCCGCAAGCAATCACAGACATCAAAAGGAGGCCGTAAAAAATAAACTTCATCTCATACCTCATGGTCTAAGTGGTGGTTCACAGGGGCAGTCGCAGCCTTCCGGGCAACTCTTTGGGTCCTTGCAGCACTCGGCACAGGAGCACGGTTTTTTTCCAGCTTCTTGCGGCTCCTGACGGTAGCCTCCCCCGCAGCTATTCAGGAAGACGGCAACTAACACGGCAAAAACAAGCTTCACGGGAAACATTTATGTATTACCCGCTGACTTGCCGGTATCCGCCGCAATGCCGGTATCCGCCGATTCACTGATGTTAATTGGCGTAATAATGTCGTACTGCATGCTTGCCCCCTCCATTACCAGGACAGAGCCCGAGGAAACCGTCA
>Ga0214917_10002120_pt1 | contig 24680 bp, 18 predicted proteins | sample LL_1208_BB_MetaG_FD_177983 | JGI IMG/M metagenome (GOLD analysis project Ga0214917, IMG submission 177983) | Freshwater microbial communities from Lake Lanier, Atlanta, Georgia, United States - LL_1208_BB | ecosystem: Environmental > Aquatic > Freshwater > Lake | place: USA: Georgia | collected...
CGGGAAGGTCCGCTACGTGCAGCCCCGCCAGCACGCGGTGCTCGGCCACTCCGAGCTGATCCTCGAACAGATGCGGCGGGTGGACCGCACCGTGCGGAAGTGGCTCCGCCGTGAGTTCGGGCCGGCACTCGCCTGGCGGGCGACCGGCCGGCCGCGCAGCCGCGGCCGAGGCGCATGGCGGGTCCGATCAGCCGCGAGGATGTACGAGATGGAAGTGCAGTACGGCCCTGCACGTCCGTGACGCCACGGCCCCTCTGGCCTCGGCATACGCCTTCACTCCGGGATGCGGTCGATCCAGTAAAGCGGCCGGCGGCGGGCATGGCTCACGGCAACAACCGTCACTGAGTCGCCTTCAATCCAATACACGATCACATAGGAGAACCGCCGCAGGCAATACCGTCGTACCTCTCGTTGGGAAGCTGTCCAATACTCGAGTGTGGCGTAGAGTCGCGGCTCGGTCGCAACTTGCGCGAACACGCGATGGATTGCATCAAGGAACTCATTGCCGAGCCCGAGTCGGATATCGTCATACCATGCAGCTGCCTCAATGAGCTCCAACTGAGCGGCCGGCGCAATCGTGAAACTCACGACGCTGCTCGTCCGGCTCTCCGGCGCTCGAGGTGCTCACGTGCCTCGCGGAGGGCGACATCGGCGGGCAGCGGCTTCACGAGGCCTTTGTCGATCATGTCGATCCGTCGCTCCACCTCCTCCGCCCAGGCCTGAGCCAACTCGGGCGTCGCGAACGGGCTTTGGGAGAATCCCGCCTCTCGGTCGAACGTTTCGTCGATTCGCTCAGCGATGAACGCACGGTCTGCCGGCGGCAACGCCAGCACCTTGGCGAGAAGGTCGTCGCGGGTGGCGGCTGAGGACTCGGATTCGTTCATGGCTTCGTCCGTAGGATACTGGGTTTTTCGGCCGAGCTTCGATGAGTATACGCCCGTACATACCCATGTCAAGCCCTTCCCCGGAATACAGCGTCACCGCCCCGTCGCCCCGGCCTTCCACGCCCGCGGCATCGCCGGCCTGATCGATCCCGACGAGCGGCTCCTACTCGCCCACACCCGCGGCGGCCTGCAGTGGGCGGCCAAGCTCGATATCGCCAGCTTTTTCGACGCGATCCCCCACGGCCCGCTCCTCGCCGCCCTGCGTGGGCAAGTGGCGAACCGCCGCTGCGAGCGCGAGGTGGCCGGGTACCTTGCATGGTATTGGCAGGCCCGGTGGCCCGACTGGCCGGCGGCCACGCCGCTGCCGGGCGAGCCGGTGGGCGTGCCCCAGGGCTCGCCGATCTCGGGCGTGCTGGCCAACGTGTTCCTCTCGGCCTTCGACCGGGCACTCGAGCGGGCGGGCATCGTGTTTCTGCGATACCTCGACGACGTCACGATCCTGGCCGCCTCGCCGGAAGCCCTCGCCGCCGGCCTCTGCACGGCGATGGACCTTCTCGAATCGCTTGGCATGTCGCTGATGCCTGAGAAGACGCAGGCCGCGTCGCTCGGAGGTGGCGAGCCTCCCGCGAGCCGCCTCGCGTTGCCGGGCCGCGGCCACGAGCTGCCGGTGACCGGCGATATTGACTTCCTCGGGATCCACTTCCTGGGCCCGGAGCGGTTTCGGGCGCGGGAGACCACGGTCAACCGGCTGCTCCGCAAGATCCGCACGGCGATCGTGGCGGGCCGCGGCAAGCGACCGGCGCGGCAGCGGTATTTCCGAGCCTGTCGCCGGATCAACGAGCTCTTCGGCTACGAATTCGACGGCCGGCCCGTCCGCTGCCGGATCGGCAAGGTCCGCTACGTGCAGCCCCGCCAGCACGCGGTGCTCGGCCACTCCGAGCTGATCCTCGAACAGATGCGGCGGGTGGACCGCACCGTTCGGAAGTGGCTCCGCGACGAGTTCGGACCCACCCTCGCATGCCGCGCGACCGGCCGGCTCCGCCGCCGGGACCATGGCGCATGGCGGGTGCGCTCAGCGGCGAGGATGTACGAGATGGAGACGTTGTCGCAAAACGACGCCGGCAAACTTTATGGCGCACATCTCGATCCTCCGAACGTTGCCTTTTGCCCGCTCCGCCGTAGAGTGATTGTGGACAGGGCATCCTGCTCGATGCCGCTCGCCCACGTGGCAAGCGGAGCCAACCTCGCGTCAGCAAAGGTGGCGACCCAAGCCGGTAACGGCGAGGGAGGATGCGCCTGGCGGCCGGCCTAGCCGGTTCGTCAGGAAACACTCACACGGCTCGGCATCGCCCGTCAGCGGGACGCGCGACCAAGTCAAGTGAGAACACCATGGCCCGGATGAAGGACATCGCGCCTCCTTCGGCCGTCGGTGACAAAACCAACCTCTGCGAGAACGCTCCCGATGCTCAGAAACCTCGAGCAGGTCGAAGGCCTGCTCAAAGCCAATGGCTACACGACCACCCGGTTGCTCGATGTGATCGTGGCCACGACCGTGGGCACGAAGACATACACGAACGACTCCGGTGAAAAGGCGATCGAGATCATGATCACGTTCGACCGGGGCGGTGACTGTCTCGCCGTCGAGGTTCTTCGTGCCTTCGATCTCCGGAAGACCGTGCACAAGGAGGCCACGCTGGCCTGCCTGTTGACGGCGACGGCGCGAGCGCCGTTGCTCCGTACCTCTCTCGATCCCGCGGACGGCGAGATCCGGCTTCGGGTCGACTGCCCCTGCAGCATCCACGGCGCCCGCGACGGCGACCTTCTCAAGGCCGTTTCGCTGCTGCCATGGTTCGCCGACAACATCACTCCGCACATTTCGGCGGCGATGGAGAAGGGCAGCTTCGATCCGAACCAGGTGGGCCGGTTCCACTACCCGAAGCAGAGAGCCGCGAAGCAACGCCCCGTCAAACCCAGCGCCGGCGCCAAGCCGGCCGGTAATGCCTCCCCGGCTCCGGTGGATGCGGCTGGGGTAGACCGTAGAGCCCGCGCTGAGGCGCTTTCAAAGAAGCCCGGCGGCAGCCCTGGACGACTGACGAAGCTCCATGCCTTCCACCAGTGGCTCGCATCACTTGAGCAGCAGCAACGCAAGCAGCAGCACGACCAAAACGACCGGTTGGATCCACCCGCAGAGAAGAAGGAGAGCGAAAACGATGGCCACGACGCTTAAACAGATCAAAAAGTTCCTGAAAGCCTCAGGGCTCCGACACAAGTCGTTCGACGAGGACGGCGTGATCACGATCGGGTTTCAGTGCGATCCAGAGGAGACGACTTTTCGCGACCACGACGGGGACCCCTGCCTGGGAATCCTGTTGCGGCTGGTCGAAAACGGTGAATTTCTGATCGCGGTCACACACACCTGCTGGAACATCAAGGATTCTCCGCACCGACAGGCGGTATGTGAGGCTCTCGCCCTGATAAGCGCCCGATTCAAGATGATTCGCTTCGACCTGGACGAAGACAGCGGCGAGGTCCGCCCCAACATCGAGCTTCCGATCGAGGACGGCGAGTTGACCCAGCGGCAGCTAGACCGGGCCATCGGCGGAATCCTGCAGGTCGTGCGGCAGTACGACCGGGTGATCACGCGGGCCAGGGACACCGGCGTGATCTCCTTCGAAGATGTGGAAACCATACCCCATCCCGCCGAACCGGCGGCCGGCGAACCGTCCGCGCCGCCCCGGGGTGACATCGCGAAGCTTCTGGACTTGGCCGATCAGGCCGGCGGGTTGGATGCCATCGAACGGCTCCTCGGAGGCGGTGATCCTCCACCGGTGCAAAAGTGATACGGTTGACTGCGATAATTCACCCCCACTCATCATACCGCCCTTGTTGTTCGCTTTTATGGTACGGATATACTCCCAATGCCGCGTGACCTATCGGAGGGCCCGATGCCTTTGACCGAAGAAGAGATTAAACACTTCAGAGCCACCACACTGCTTAAGGATGCTCGCGAAGCTGGAGACCACTGGGTAGCCCGGTATGCGCCATGGGCGGGAACAGATACGGCCGTCAGCAAGACCGTCGTGCTCGTCATTCCAAACCGTGCTCGGAACACCGATCTTGTTCCGTATGAGATATGGCGTCATTGGATATATCGCGCTGCGAACATCATGGAAAAGTTTTTTGAAGGGACAACGTGGTACTGGCCCGCCCTTGGCACCTACGTTGATAAAAAAGACTCAAGCCGTGAACGGCATCTCGACAACTCCCTTATCCTTGAAAGCGTTGCACCAGTAAGTGTATTACGTGAATCAACGGTGATCGAGGAACTTATCTCTCTTAGTAACAGCATGACTGTGTCTATGGATCAGCACAGTATTCTGTTGGTCGCAGGGAGCCTGCGCGTTTTTACACAAAACTCAAAACCCCACACAACGAAGAAAACCGCGCGTCCCAATGGATGGGACATAAAGAAAAAAGCGTATTGCTGCTATAGCGAGGCGGAACCAACCGGGGCCGGGGACAAAACCAAAACTATGCAGCCGGGCGACTACTTAAAGGAGTGGATTGCAACGCGGCGTGACTATTGGAATCCCGACGCTCCGCCTGATGACATTGCGAATGACGACCCGAAGCACCTGCTGTTGTATCAAGACATCATCAAAGCGAAGGACCAGTATTTCGATATAAATAAATGGACGGAAATGCAGCCTCTGTATGACAAGCATAGCGATTGGCTGACTACGTACACCAAAGCTGAGTTAAAGAACTTCCAGCACGTTGTCGATGCCGACATAGAAGAGGAAAAAAGATTTACACGGTTTTGTAGTCAATTTGAAGAACAATGGCGCCAGAAGGCCGCGGTAGAGGACTAAGAGATGTTCTTTGACGTTGAAGATCGAGCCCTTGGCGACAACGACCGTCGTGTGTGCTACTACAAGCTGTGTCGTGACTACGGAGTGGCCGCGAAAGGTTGCCCGGAAATTCCGTTTGGTCGATTGGGTATGTATCCGCGTCGATTGATCGATGATTTATCCTCAGTCGCGTCGCTCAATGCGAGCAGGGTGATTCTGGACACGCGTCGTGCCAACGTGGTGGTTCTTGGCAAGATGTTTCGGGAAGTGCCGGATCGCGCTAATCGTCCGGCCGTTGATCTGCTTTTTGATGCGACGCTCGCGAGCCGGTTCCGGGAGCGATGCAGCTCCTTCGCAGATGATCCGGTAAGGGAATTCCTGCAACAGCTGCACTACGGATTGCCGGTAGCTCAGCAGCGAGGTTGGATGAATGTGTTTCCGACGCGTCTCAACGTACTTCCCGCTGGGAGTGAAGCAGTGATCGAATGGCCGCTTGTGCGGCTTTGGTGCGAGTCAAACAGTCGTCCCGATAACGTCATTGCTTTGCTGTGCCAGGACAACAATGCCGAGCGATTTGTGGAAATGAGCAGTCCGTTTTTGAAGACCGCAGTGAGCGGACTGAATGACAGCCAACGTAAGGTCCAGATTACAAAGTGGGCTCTCGACCTCGAGCAGCGCCGGCTCGCAGCCCGGCGCTGGCTACAAAGCCTGGAAAGCCTGCATGAACGAATGGGATCCCTACCAAATGATGTTGCAGGACAGTGGCGCCTTCTTGGGCAGGATCGTGTTCCGAGAAAACCCGAGCTACGGGCGGGACTCGTGCAGATGTTGTGGGGCGGCGAGCCTGCATGGGTCGGATTTTCAAAAAACCTCGGTGCCACGCTCGATTCGATGCTGTCTGGCGATCTCCTGAAGGCAGTCATGGCTCACGGATGGTGGGACGTAGACCCGCAAGACCTGACCCTGAAATTTGTGGCGGACGCAAACTTGCCCGAGGTGATTTCTGCGTCGCGTGAGATCAAGGGCCAAGCAAGCCGCTCCGGCACCCGCCGCCCGAGCCATCTTGCCTCCCAGGCACTGGAAATGGCCATGCTGACGGGAGCAAGGCCATTTCTGAACTTGCCACTTCCGATCCTAGCGCCTTCGACCTGAATTGAGGGTCTTCGTTGTGAGCTGCGGCCAGGCACGGCGAAGTCGCGATTATTGCGGCTTTATGGCCGAGTAATGGCCGTGAGTGAGATGATCTGCTTGGGAATCGGCGCCGTCATCGGCAGCATCATGGATTCGGGGACAGCGTTGCCGGCGGCGCGTTCGGGGAGGCGATGATCGCGTAGTTCACGTGGGATGATGAGGCCGAACGCGGGCGGCCACTTGGGTCGAGAGGCTGCCGCCGAGCCCCTCCCAGCGGGGCGCCCAGCTTGTGATGGTATGACACTTTTTCGGAACGCCGCGCTTTACAATTCAGATTTCCGATCTATAGTAATAGTGTTGGAAGGGCATCCTTCTTGATTCGGGCGACCCACGCGGCCGCCCGGTCCAACCTCGCGAAAGCATAAGGTGGTTTCTCGACCCAGCAATGGGTTGGGAGGATGCGCGACGGCGACCGTGCCAAACGGATCCCCGTCGAAGCTTTCGAAGCGGTCGCTCGTTGTCAGCCTCTCCATGGCTGACCCTGGGAAACCGTGACAGGCACTTCCGATGGTTCGAACGGAAGGAGGTGCATTCTCGGTCGTGTATCCGGAACAGAACGTATTCACGGCCACCGGTGTCCTTGTCACATCATATGTTTCACCCCGAGGGCTTTTACCTTGGATTCGTTTCCCAGCGATAGTCCGAAACCCATCTTCGACGTCTACCGTGAAGACGAGGATGGTCAGCGCGTGGCGCTGTTCAACAGAGCTTGGGCTCGGCAGTATCTGGCCGAGTTCGAGCGGTATTGTCAGTGGGCCCGAGAGAAAGGCATTCGCGTGCCGAGCGAACAGTACGCGTTCGCGAAGCACGTGGAGGCAACGATCTGAGCCTACGGCGGCCGTGGCCAGCGGCCGCTAGCAGGACGTGCCGGGGGTGCGTGAGTCGCATTCGTGATTCACCGCCCCCGGCATGCTCCCGATCCACGTCCACCGCCCGGTATCCACCCACCGTCCGTCACACGAAAGGAATCATCATGAGTCCGGAGCAGATAGAGGGCTATCTCCGTCGTTTAGAGTTGGAATTTGTCCAGCGCGACGGAGAAGGGCCCGATGGCAAGTTCGTTCTCGGCTTCGACACCCGCAATTACAGCGCGGTGTTGCCGCCGGGCGGCAAGCAGGTGCGACTTATTCTGGCGATTCAGAAACAGGGAAAGATCCTGTCGGTGCAGGCACCCTTCCTCTACGACGCGACCAACGTGGCGGACCCGGCTGCCTTCTACGAGTGTCTCCTCGACATCAACTACGCCATCGATGGATGCCACTTCGAGGTGGATCGCCGCGACGGTGAAGTCCGGTGCGCCACGAGCATTCCGATTCAGGACTCCAACCTCTCGCTCGAGGCATTCAAGAAGGTGCTGTTCGCGATCCCGGCAGCGGTCGATCACTTCGACGCCCGCATTCGAAAGTGCCTCCGGAAGCCGGCCAAAAAGACGCTGCCAAGGCCGCAGGCGCCCAGCCGCGAGACGGCCCCGCTGGCGGAGGCCGTGAATCGGCTGACGAAGGTCGTCGAGGCGCTGGTGGCCAAGCCGAAGGGGAGGCGTACTCCTGCGTCCAAGCCGCGCCGGCCGGCCGCCAAGTGGCCCAAACCGGGCGGTGCTAAACCCGCCGACGAAGCCAACGGATCCGGAGGCATGAGCGTTTGAACGAGGAAAACAATGGAAAAGTGATTGGCCGGCAAACTCGCCGGCCAGTGTGTCATACCCTTGCAGAAGGGTCTCGGCTGTGGCATGCTGCTCCCGCCGAACCGCACTCCAGAGGGACGCAATGCCGCTCGTGACCGACCAACTCCTGTTTTTTCCGACCAGGGTCGCCGCCGCCGCCGAGACGCTCGACCAGGTCGGTGGAGACGCGGGCTTCCGCCGAGGAGCCGTTGGTACCCACACCAGCCGAACGATCATGCTCGCCGAAGTTTCGTCTCTGTTCGACGCCGTGGCGGACACCGCCGCCCCCGCCGAAATAGCGGGCGCGATCAAGGCGTCGAACATCCTCGGCAAATCAACCACGTCGACCCGGCGGCTCACGAACCAGCGGCTCAGCGAGCTTTATGCCCTCGACCCGCAGGTCGCCCTCTACCGCATCCTGCGCCGGCTCTGGCAGCTGGACGTCACCGGCCGCCCTCTGCTCGCCATCCTCTGTGCGATTGCCCGTGACCCGCTGCTCGCGGCGAGCGCTTCGGCGGTGGTCCCCCTGCCGATCGGTGCCGAGTTTGTCAGGTCGCCCATGAAGGAGGCGATCCGCGCCGACGTCGATGACCGCCTCAATGATTCGATTCTCGACAAGGTCGTCCGCAACGCGGCCAGCTCATGGACGCAGACGGGGCACCTGGTCGGCCGAACCATCAAGAAGCGGAGCAAGGTAAAGGCCACGGCGGGGGCGACGGCTCTGGCTTTGTATCTGGCGCACGCGGCCGGGTTCCGCGGCCAGCAGATCTTCGCGAGCGGCTGGGCCAAGGTGCTCGACGCCGACGCCGCTGCGCTGCGGAGCCTCGCGCTCGACGCGAAGCGGGCCGGGCTCATCGACCTGCGCATCGCCGGCGAGGTGCTCGACATTTCCTTCGCCCGCCTCGACCCCGGCAAGAACACCCAGCCGACACCCCCCGGAGACGCCTGACGGCGTGACGCCCCATGGGCCGCATCGAGGAACTCGCTGAACACTTTGGAAGGCACATTGCTTTGCCGTGGGAACGCGGTGTCGCCGGCGCGCAGAGGGTGGTGATGCTCGTCTACGACAAGGAGACCGAGCGAACCCTGCGCGCCCGAAAACAGTTGTTCGTCACGGCGGTCGAGTCCGCCGGCCACGACTGGCATGAAATCGATCTGACCGAGACCTTTGCCGAGTGGATGGCCAACGACGAGTACAGGGACGCCTATTTCGAGTCCCCCGACGACCTCGGACTCAAGCTCGATACGGAGTTCGCCGAGATCGTCGCCAACAAGATCCGGGCCCGGCTGACCGCCGCGGAGGTGACCGACAACTCCGTGGTCGGCTTGTTCGGAGTCGGGAGCCTGTTCGGCTTCGTGCGCATCTCTCAGGTTCTGCGGCTCATCGAGCGCGACATCCGCGGACGCCTCGTCGTCTTCTTCCCCGGCCAGTACGAGCAGAACAACTATCGGCTGCTCGACGCCCGGGACGGCTGGAATTACCTGGCCACACCGATCACTCACGCCGGCAACCACGTTGCCCGCTGAACCACAGGAGAAGAGCCCCATGAACGCCATTGCCGCAGCCACCAAGGTGGCCTTCACGAAGATCAAGGAGCTTCTGCTCGTCGACCCGTCCGCCAAGCCATTGATCAACAATGGCCAGGCGCGGCTGGTGGACAAGATCGACGACGCCGAGCAGCGGGAGCTCCGCGGCGAGCTCGAGATGTTCGTGTGCGAGGGCGAGTTCGCGAAGGGGCTCGACCTGACGCTGTCGAGCTTTCTGACGAACCTGCGAAATGCCTCGCAGCTTGCCGCATGGGTTTCCGGGTTCTTCGGCAGCGGCAAAAGCACCCTGCTGAAGATCCTCGCCCACCTCTGGGCGAACACGGTGTTTTCCGACGGCGCGACGGCACGCGGCCTGGTGCCCAAGCTGCCGAAGAACATCCAGGCTCACTTCACCGAGCTCGACACCGCCGGCCGACGATACGGCGGCGTCTTCATGGCGGCCGGCACGCTCTTGTCGGGCTCGCATGACCGGGTCCGGGAGTGCGTGGCTGGGATCATTCTCCGGAGTGCTGGCCTGCCCGATAAGTTTCCGATCGCCAAGTTTTGCCTGTGGCTGGAACGCGAGGGTGGGCTCGACGCCGTCCGCGCGCACGTCGAGGCCAACGGCGGGACGTGGACGTCGGAGTTGTCGAACCTGTGGGTCAGCAAACGGATCCCCAAGGCGATCCTTGCCTGGGACCCCGGATACGCCGCCAGCGAGGCTGATGTCCGAACCCTTATCAAAGAGCAGTTTCAGCAGAAGATCGGTGACCTGAGCACACCAGAGTTCGTGGAGATCACGAAGGACGTGCTGGAGCGGCACGCCCGGCTGCATTCCAAGAACCCCGAAGAACTTCCGTGTTCGCTGATCGTGCTGGACGAGGTGCAGCAGTTCATCGGCGACTCGCATGACCGTTCAACGATCGTCACGGAGTTGGCCGAGGCATTGACCAAGCAGTTCGGCGGGCGGGTCATGCTCGTCGGGGCGGGCCAGCAGGCGCTGAGTTCGGTCGAGCTGCTCCACAAGCTCATGGATCGCTTCAAGGTGCAGGTGCCGCTTTCTGACAGCGACGTCGAAACGGTCACCCGGAAGGTCACGCTCCAGAAAAAGCCCTCGGCGGTGACCACCGTTCAGGAGGTCATCGACACCTACGGCGGCGAGATCGCCCGCCACCTGCAGGGCTCCAAGATTGCGCCCACAGCAGCCGACGCCGCCACCATCGTGGCTGATTACCCGCTGCTGCCGGTGACGCGTCGCTTCTGGGAGGAATGCTTCCGCCAGATCGACGCCGAGGGCACGCGGAGCCAGTTGCGATCGCAGCTGGGCATCATCCACTCGGCCGTGGGCAAGCTCGCCGACAAGCCCATCACCTCCGTGGTGCCGGCCGACGAGCTCTACGAGTCGCTCAAGGGCCCGATGCTGAACCATGGGGTCCTTCTTCGAGAACTCCACACCAAAATCGAGGAACTCGGGGCGCCCGGCACGCCGGAGGCGATTCTTGCAAGCGGATCGCCAGCATCGTGTTCCTGATCTCCAAGCTGCCGACGGCGCCGGGCGCAGACCTCGGAGTCCGCGCGACGGCCGACCACATTGCCGATCTGCTCGTCGAGGATCTGGCCGTTGACAACATCGCCCTCCGGCAGAAGGTGTCGCAGACCCTCGACAAGCTCGTCGCCGAAGCCCTGCTCATGAAGGTGGGCACCGAATACCGGATGCAGACCCGGGCAGGGGCCGAGTGGCTGGCCACGTTCACGCAGAAGCAGCACGAGATCGGCGCGAACCTCGCCGTCATCCAGGAGTCTCGGAACCAACTGCTCGGTGCGGCGCTCAATGGAGTGGTCTCCGGGGTGCGGTACGTCCACGGCCATCCGAAGGAGCCGCGGGCCATCGACATCAATCGGGACGCCACGCCCCCGGCGGCGACGGGGCGCGACATCGTCCTCTGGATCCGCGATGGCTGGTCAGCAGCGGAGAAAGACGTGCTGTCGGCGGCCCGCTCGGGCGGGGCGAAGTCGCCGTTGATCTACGGTTTTATTCCCCAGTCGTGGGCCAACGATCTCAAAACGGCGATCGTGGCTTACGAGGCGGCCAGCCGTACGCTCGACACCTACGGCCCACAGTCCGAAGCGGAGGGCCAGGAGGCCGCGGCCGGAATGGCCAGCCGCATGAGTTTGGCAAAGACCGCTCGGGATCGCCTGATTCAAGACATCGTCGGCTCGACGAAGATCTTTATCGGCGGCGGCAACGAGCAGCTCCAAGCCACGCTGTTTGAGAAGCTCAATGCCGCCGTGGCGGCCGCCGCAGCGCGGCAGTTCCCCCAGTTCGGCGACGCCGACAAGGCGTCGTGGGACGTCGCCATGAAGCGGGCCAAGGACGGTGCGGATCGGCCGTTCGAGCCCGTCGGCTATACCGGGGCGGTCGAGACGCATCCCGTGTGCGTGGAGGTGCTCGGGCAGATGGGGGCTGGCAAGGCCGGCAACGAGATCCGCTCGAAGCTCCAAGACCCGCCCTTCGGCTGGCCGAAGGAGGCGATCGATGCGGCACTCACGGTGCTCGTGGCCGGAGGGCATGCATCAGCCAAGCTCAACGGCGCCGCGATCCAGGCCAACCAGTTCGACCACAACAAGATCTCAAAGACCGCGTTCACGAAGGAGACGAAGACGATTTCCACGCAGGACCGGCTCAAGGTCCGCAACACGCTGGCGAAACTCGGTGTCGTCTCCCGTTCGGCCGATGACGACGTGGCCAAGGCCGCCGAATTCCTCGACAAACTCGCGGCCCTCGGCCGCAAGACCGGCGGCGAGGCGCCCTTGCCGGCACCGCAGTCGGTCACGTTCATCGAGGATCTTCAGGGTCTCACGGGTATCGAGCAGCTTTGCAAGATGGTCGAGAAAAAGGCTGACCTCGACGCGGCGGCCGACACCTGGCCAGCCATCGCGGATCTCGTCGAGGAGCGGAGCGAGGAATGGACGGCCCTCGAGCACCTCTTCCGGCATGCCGAGAAGGAGCCGGGGGCTGCGGCGATCCATGCGGAGATTGAGGCGGTGCGGACGGGTCGGCAGCTGCTCGATTCGACCAATCCACTGCCGCCGATCCGGGCCCGCGTGGCCGACATCCTGCGGCAACGGCTCAAGGCGACCCACGAGGATCACAGCCGCACGTACGAAAAGGAGATCGGCCAACTGAAGGCGTCGCCCGTTTGGGCGGGACTGCCGAACGACGAACAGGAGTCGATCCTCGCCGGCCTCGGCCTCCGCGCCCCGGAGGACGTCGATGTCTCGACCGATGCCACGATCGCCGCCGCACTCGCCTCACAGGGCATCGAGTCGCGGGTCAACGCGGCCTTCGCGGTGCCGGGGCAGGTCGCCCGGGCGTTGGCCAAGGCCGCCGAGAAAGCCGCGCCCGAGACGCGGTCGTGTGCGGTCGAGAAGGCCGTTCTCCGCAACGAGGCCGAGGTCCGCGACTGGGCCAACCGCACGCAGGCCCACCTCATCGCCGAGGTGCAGAAAGGACCGGTGCTCGTCTCGTGACTGTCGCCACCATGCCCACGCTCCCGATGCAACCGCTCGATCGCACGGTTCGCCGCGACCTGGAGACTGCCATCAAGGCGGCCCGCCGGGCGGCCGAACGCGGCGCGGCCAAGTCCATCGACGCGCTCGCTGTCGGTAACCACGAGCCGTGGTCCGGCCAGCCGGTCGCGGATCGAACGCTCCGCCGCAAGCTTCGAGAGCGCGGCCGCCAGCTTGGCGACGTGCGCGACAACAAGACGGAGAAGCAGACCACGACCCGGCTGGTGCACGAGGTGGCCTACGAGCATTGGCATCGGATGCTCTTCGCCCGATTCCTGGCCGAGATCGGCCTGCTCATCGAGCCGGAGTCGAAGGTCGCCATCGGCCTGGCCGACTGCCGGGAACTCGCCAAGGAGCAGCGGACCGACGTCTGGATGCTCGCCAGCCGGTATGCCCAAACCATGCTGCCGGAAATCTTCCGGCCCGACGACCCGGTACTGGCCGTGCAGTTGGCGCGGGAAGACGAAGTGGAGCTCGAGGCGATCCTCGAAAGTCTGAGCCGCGACGTGTTCATCTCCCCGGATGCCCTGGGCTGGTGCTACCAGTTCTGGCAGGCTGAGAAGAAGGACGCCGTGAATGCGTCCGGCGTGAAGATCGGCGTTGAGGAGTTGCCGGCGGTCACGCAGTTGTTCACCGAGGACTACATGGTGGACTTCCTGCTCGACAACACGCTCGGAGCGTGGTGGGCGGGCAAGGTGCTGGCGGCGAATCCGTCGCTCGGCGCCGGCGCTGCCACGGAGGCCGACCTGCGGAAGGCCGTGTCCCTCCCGGGCGTCCCGTGGAACTACCTGCGGTTCATCAAGGACGACCTCGGCAACTGGCGACCGGCGGCCGGCACCTTCGAAGGCTGGCCGACCGCAGCGAAGGATCTGACCTGCCTCGACCCCTGTATGGGAAGCGGCCACTTCGTGGTCGCCATGTTTGACCGGCTGGTGCCGCTGCGGATGCGTGAGGAGGGTCTTGATGAGAAGGCGGCGATCCAGGCCGTCATCCGCGACAATCTTTTTGGGCTTGAGATCGATCCTCGCTGCACACAGATCGGCGCGTTCAATCTCGCCCTCGCCGCCTGGCGGCGGGTCGGCTACTGCCCGCTACCGCCAATGAACATCGCCTGCTCGGGACTGGCGCCAAACGCTACCGAGGAAGAGTGGGTGGCCTTGGCCGGCGGCGTCTACAAACTCGAAGAGGGTATGAGGCGGCTGTACGGCCTCTTTAAGGACGCTCCTGTGCTCGGCAGCCTCATCAACCCGCGGGCCGAAGGCTACGCGGCGTTCGAGGCGTCATTCGCCGAGTTGCAGCCGATCCTGGAAAAGGCGCTCGCAAAGGAGGGCAGCGACGACGCCGAGCACGAGATGGCGGTGACAGCCCGAGGCGTGGCAAAGGCGGCGGAGATTCTCGGGCGACAGTTCACGCTCGTGGCAACGAATGTGCCGTATCTGGGACGCAAACAACAGGTTCCACTGCTGCAAAAGTATTGCACCGACCATCACCCAGACGCGCAGGCAGACCTCGCAACTGCCTTCTTGGAGCGGGTGGCGTCCTCCACCCTGCCCCACGGTACCTGTGCAACCGTTACGCCACAAAACTGGCTATTCCTCAAAGATTACCTACCGATTCGCAAGAAACTGGTTAAAAACGCCTGTCTTCTTTTCTTGTTGCGACTTGGCCCAGGGGCATTCGCAACGATTGGCGGCGAGGTTGTGAAGGCATGCGTGGTGATCTTTGGACCAATCGCACCACAGTCAAGAAGTTCTTTCACCGCAATCGACGCGTCACATGCCGAGGGCGTTGCCGCGAAGGCTCAGATCCTGTGCACCGGGCCACTGTTCCTACAGTCACAGTCTGGCCTGAAGTCCAACCCGGGCTATGTCATTACTTCGGAGCAGATTGCTGAGGGCCCGCGTCTACAAAGTTTTGCGCAATCATATGAGGGAGCGAAGACAGTCGACATCGAGCGATTCCGTCACACATTCTGGGAGCACCCCCAAGTTGTCGCGGACCTTTGGCGGGTACACAGTTCTTCTCCCACCGGCGATGGTCTCGTCACTGGCTGCCACTACGTCAGCGCGGACAGATCACCAGGCTCAGAGTTTGAGCGAAACGTTCAGACCTACGTAGATCAAGGCCGCAAGGTAGTGGGGTGGCTTTGCGGACAACCCTGCTGGGGGAAATACGGTGTCGCAGTCGCATGGATGAACGACCTCCCAGCCTCGCTCTATATCGGAAGCGTTTTCGACAACTCCGCAGCCGTCCTGCTCCCACGAAGCGCGGATGAACTACTCGCCGTCTACGCTTTCGTGACATCACCGGAATACAACCGGGAAGTCCGCAAGTTGAACCAGAAGGTTCAGGTGGCGGCAGGCACTCTCGACCAAGTGCCGTTCGACTTTGAACATTGGCGGCGCGTCGGCCAAGAAAGGTTTCCGAATGGTCTGCCGGCCCCGCACTCCTCCGACCCCACCCAGTGGCTCTTCAACGGCCACCCCAAGGACTCGGCCAACCCGCTCCACGTTGCCGTCGCCCGCCTGGTGGGCTATCAGTGGCCACGACAGACCGGCTCGGAGTTTCCCGACTGCCCAGCGCTCGGTCCGGATGGCCTCGAGAAGCATGCCGATGCCGACGGCATCGTCTGCCTGTCGAGCGTCCGCGGCGAGCCATCGGCAGCCGATCGGCTCATCGGCCTGCTCGCCGATGCCTACGGGCCGGATTGGTCCGGTGACGTTCTCGCCAAGTTTCTTGCGGATGCCGATGCCGCCGGCAAGTCGCTCGACGACTGGCTGCGGGATTCGTTTTTCGAGCAGCACGTGGCCTTGTTCCACCAGCGGCCTTTCGTGTGGCACGTGTGGGACGGGCTCCGCGACGGGTTCAATGCCCTCGTCAATTACCACCGGCTTGCTGGCCCCAAGGGCCAGGGCAGCCGCACGCTCCAAAAGCTCACGTTCGAATACCTCGGCGATTGGATCGCGCGGCAGAAGGCTGCGTATGAGCGGGGCGAAGAGGGTGCCGAGGCTCGGCTGACCGCGGCGACGCACCTCCAGGAGCAGCTCAAGAAGATCATCGAGGGTGAGCCGCCGTTCGACATCTTCGTCCGCTGGAAGCCGCTCCACGAACAGCCCATTGGCTGGAACCCGGACATCAACGACGGCGTGCGGGTCAACATTCGACCGTTCATGACCGCGCGGCCGCTCGGTGCCAGGGCCAGGGCTGCCTGCATCCTCCGGACGCCGCCGCGGATCAAGTGGGACAAGGACCGCGGCAAGGAACCCGACCGATCGAAGGCGGATTTTCCTTGGTTCTGGAAATGGGATGAGGCCACAGCCGACTTCGCCGGCGGCGCGGAGTTCGATGGCTGCCGGCACAACGATCTGCATTACTCGCGGGCATGCAAGGAGAAGGCTCGTGAAAGGGCCGGGGATGCTGCACCCGGCGCCTCCAAGGCGAAGGTGATCGCATGATGGCCGTTGCCGCCCCAGCCAAACCCGAGACGCTCGCCGATGCTGTCGCCGAGGCGCTGGCTGCCCTGCGATACGCCGCCGACGGTGAGGCGGGGCCCGTTGCCATTCTTTGGCCAGACGCTGCCGGCCAGTGGCGAGGCTTTGTCGAGCACATTCGGGAGCGAATGCCGCATCTTTATGAACTGGGCCCCTATGACCCGGCCAACCGTACCGGACCGGCCATCTGGCTCAAGTGCATCGTTGCACGGGCATTACCCGACCAGTCACCGCCTGAAGGCGTCGTGCCGATCCTCTACCTGCCGGGCGTGGCGCGGCAGGAACTGCGGGCCGCCGGCGAATGCCGGCCGCTCTACCAGCCGCTCGTTGAACTTCAGTTCCGGGGCCGGGTCTGGCATCAGCGGAACGGCCGCGACTGGACCGTCGATGCCCTCCTGACCAGCCCCGAAGCCCTCGGCCTCGACGTCGCGGGCGACACGGCCACACAGCAGGCGATGCTGCGGGCTATCGAGCGGCTGGCGGATGAACAGCTCTCTGGAATGAAAGGCCGCCGGCTCGACGTGAACTTCTTCGACTCGCTGAGCGTGAGCGACGTCGGCCGCGAAATCCTGGCATGGATGTGCGATCCCGAGGGCTACCGCAAACGTCAGGAGCCGGCGGTGTTCGAGACGTTCGCGAGCAAACTGGTCCGCGACTTCGGCATCGACCCGGCCACGCAGCAGCCGCTCGAGGCGGCGAAGTGCCTCGCTCGCGGTGATGACAAATGGGATCCGATCTGGCAGCGGTACGCCGATGCCCCGAAGGCGTATCCGAAGATCCAGGCCCTCATGGCGATGGTGCCTGGCGGCCATTTCGGCACCGACACCATCGACCGTAACCCGCAGCGAAATCTCGACGACGAGAAGGTGCTCCGCGATGCGATGCGGCGGCTCGCCTCGCTCTCGCACGGCGAGGCTTGCACACAGATCGCCCAACTCAACGAAAAAAGTGCCGGCAGACGCGGGTGGGTGTGGGCGAAGCTGGGAGAGAGCCTTCTCGCCGATGCGCTCGTGCCGCTGGCTCGGCTGGCAAGTGCGGCTGAATCACCGCTTGGTGGCCCGGACGTAACGACCGCCGCCCGCAACTACGCGCGAGACGGCTGGCAGGTCGATCGCGATGCGATGCACGCGCTGGCCATCGCCCAGCATTCACCGGATGCCGAGCTGGTGGGCCAGGTCGTGCGGGCCGTGTACCTGCCGTGGCTGACGCGGACGGCTGAGCACTTTCAGAAGCTCTGCAAGGCCGCCGGCAACGACCTCGCGAAGCTCGTCGTACAGGTGGAGGGCGAGCGGGAGGTTTGCATCGTGTTCGCCGATGGCCTTCGGTTCGACGCCGCGGCCTGGCTGCAAGAGAAACTGGAGGCCCGGGGACTTGTCGTGAAGATGGGCCACCGCATTGCCGCGATTCCGACCGTCACGGCCACTGCCAAGCCCGCGGTCATGCCCCTGCCGGGCAAGGTTTACGGCGCGTCCATGCCCGACACGTTCTTTCCAATGGTGCGGACGGCAAACGGCGACAAGATCGCGACCACGACCGAGCTTCACGCCGCGATGGCGGCCGATGGCGTCGCCGTACTGGGCCCGGACGAGACAGGTGGCGCCGCTAGCGACCGAGGCGGCTGGACGGAGGTGGGGAAGATCGACGAACGTGGGCATTCCTTGGGCGTCGAACTCGCTGCGGCGATCGAGGAGCAGGTGGAGCGAATCGCCCGCCGCGTCGGAGATCTACTCGATGGAGGTTGGAGCCGCGTGCGGGTGGTGACCGACCATGGCTGGCTGCTCGTGCCGGGCGGGCTGCCGAAGGTGGACGTGCCGGCGTCGGTCGTCCAGACGAAATGGTCGCGGGCGGCCGCCGTGCAAGGTGCCTCCAAGGTCTCCGTGCCAGTGGCCGGGTGGCACTGGAACAATTCGGATCGTGTGGCCACGCCGCCGGGCGTCCACGCCTTCCGGGCCGGCGAGGCGTATTCGCACGGCGGCATCAGCCCGCAGGAGTGCGTTACGCCCGAGTTGCTCGTCGAGAGACCAGGGGCCACCGCGGTCATCTCCATCACCAACCTCAGATGGACCGGCATGCGCTGCCGCGTGAAGGTGAGCGGCACCGAGCAGCAGGTCTCGGTGGACTTACGACTTACTGAAGGCGACGCCAACTCGTCCCTCGTCGGCGGCCCCAAGCCCTACGACGCCAAGAAGGGCGACGTGGCGCTCCTCGTGGCGGACGACACCTTCGAAAAACAGAAGGCCGTCGTGGTGGTTCTCGACGGCTCGGGTTCACTCGTGGAACGGATGACAACGATCGTGGGAGGTTCGTGATGACGCTTGTGCTCGATCGGCTCGATGAAGTGGCGGCCAGTGCCTTCGAGGGCTACCTCGTCCGCAAGGACCTGGTCCGGCGCTACAGCAAGGAGTATCCAGTGCCCAGTTATGTCGTGGAGTTTCTCCTCGGCCGCTACTGCGCGGGCACAGACCCTCAGGAAATCCAGGATGGTCTGAAGATCGTCGTCGACCAGCTGGCTGACCGGACCGTCAAGGCCGGTGCCGAAGAGCTTTTCAAGAGCCGCGCCAAGGAGGAGCGGCAGGTGCGACTGATCGACATCGTCCGTGCCCGGCTCGACGCGAAGAACGACTGCTACGTCGCGGAGCTGCCCGGCCTCGGCCTCAAGGACGTGCGCATCCCCGATGACATCGTCCGGGATCACGAACGGATGCTCACCGACGGCTTCTACGCCGAGGTGACGCTTGCGTACGACCCGATCATCGCCCAGCAGGCGGGCGGCCGTGCGTTCGGGATCGAGGCCCTGCGGCCGATCCAGTTGTCGCAGGCCGATGTGCTCGACGTGCTGGCCCGTGGCCGGCGCCGGTTCTCGACCGAGGAGTGGAAGCAGTTCCTCATCCGCTCGATCGGTCTCGAACCGGACGTCCTTGACGAGAAGGCGATCCGCGTGCTGCTCCTGCGAATGGTTCCCTTTGTCGAGCGGAACTACAACCTCGTCGAACTTGGTCCCCGGGGCACGGGCAAGAGCCACCTGTTCCAGCAGATCTCGCCCTATGCCCACCTGATTTCGGGCGGCAAGGCGACCGTGGCCAAGATGTTCGTGAACAACGCCACGGGCCAGAAGGGCCTCGTCTGCCAGTACGACGTCGTGTGCTTCGACGAGGTGGCGGGCGTGTCTTTCGATCAGAAGGACGGCGTCAACATCATGAAGGGCTACATGGCGAGCGGCCAGTTCAGCCGTGGCAAGGAGAACATCCGTGCCGACGGCGGCATCGTAATGGTGGGCAACTTCGACGTGGACGTCGATCAGCAGCAGCGGATCGGACACCTGCTCAGTCCCCTGCCCCCGGAGATGCGTGGCGACACGGCCTTCATGGACCGTCTCCACGCCTTCGCTCCAGGCTGGGACTTTCCGAAGCTCAATCCGAACGAACATCTGACGGACCATTTCGGGCTCGTCAGTGACTTCCTGAGCGAGTGCTGGAGCCACCTGCGCGCGTCGAGCCGGGCGACGGTGATGTACGAACGAGTGCATCTCGGCGGTGCTCTTTCCGGCCGCGACATCGAGGCGGTCAACAAGACGGTGAGCGGCCTGACGAAGCTGCTGTTTCCGGACCCCGAGATGCCCGTGCCCGACGAGGATCTCGAGTGGATGGTGCGGCTTGCCCTCGAGTCACGGCGCCGTGTGAAGGAACAGCAGAAGCGGCTTCTCAAAAGCGAGTTCCGGAACACGCACTTCAGCTACGTGATGGGCGCGGACGGGATCGAGCAGTTCGTCGCCACGCCGGAGCTCCACAGCGACGAGGCGATCGACGGCGACCCACTGCCGCCGGGCCAGGTGTGGGCCGTGAGCCCCGGTGGCATCGACTCGGAGCCCGGGCTCTATCGGGTCGAGTCCACGATCGGCCCCGGCAGCAGCGTCCGGATTCTCAATCAACCGGTGCCGCCGGGCTTCCGGGAGAGCGTCCGTATTGGTGAGCAGAACCTCTGTACGCGAGCGAAGGAACTCGTGGGAGATCGCGATCCCCGCGCCCACGAGTTCTCGCTCCAGCTCCGGGCGATGGATGCCGACAAGAATGGCTCCGGCCTCGGCCTACCGGTGCTCGTCGCTCTCTGCGGGGCCCTGCTCGGCCGAAACACTCGTGGCGGCACGATCATCATCGGGCCGCTGAACCTGGGCGGTTCATTCGAGCTGATCCCCAATGCCGCCCGAATCGCCGAGCTCGCGGTGGACAAGGCGGCGGCCACGCTGCTGATGCCGGTGGCCGCCCGCCGGCAGCTTGCCGACCTGCCGGACGACATCTGGACCAAGATCAACATCGAGTTTTACAAGGACGCCGCCGACGCGGTCTTCAAGGCGCTGGTGGAGTGAGGATGTAAGACTGCGGCTGACCGGCTTGAACCACGCTAACGCCATTCGCCGCCAGACACTTTCAGGATTGTGCGATTGATCACATGCCGCGCTGGCTGAAACAACCAGACCCTCCATGCCCCGAAGTGCCGCTCAGACATGGGCCCAGACAACCTGTGTGATGAGTTTCAATGTCTGCCCAAGGACGATCCGGGGCGACTTAGAATCGCATCGCTCATATCGCGCGAGTTTTGCCACGTAAGGTCGCTCGCCGCTGCACTCGCCGCATGGGCTCCAAGCTCTGCAGTGAACGCTCTTAACGACTGGATACACATTCTCACAACTGTCCACGCCACTCGCATCCCGATCACACCGACCAGCGACTTTGGCCCCTCGCTACGGGAAGTCGCACAGTTCAATCTGATACATGGCGGCCGCGAGGCACGCTCGTCCCACCTTCACACATTCGATATAAAACAAGAGTTCATCTATTGTGATTTGGCGTGTGCGGAGGCCATAGCCAGCCAGGATAAGGCTGCCACACTACTCCTGCACTTCAATGCTAAAGTCGCACTTGAGTGCCTGTCTTACAGAGGCGGCCAACTAGGACCCCATGCTACGTTAGCGGCAATGGACGTTGGTAAGCACGGCCGCTGTCTTCGGCGGCTCCTTGAGCTCACTATTTACTCATCGCGCCTCTATGACGGCCGCATCCAATTCGACGAACAGAATAGAGCAGTTCTCCGAAAAATGCTATTGGAAGGCCTGCCGAAAGGGCAGTCGTACCCTGAGCTGGCTAGTGTGCAATTCCTTCTTGCACACTCCTTGGAGTTACGCTCCTTAGCTTATTTTCTCAATCACGGCCCCGCTGTTTCAGACATGGCGACCTACCATGCCTGGTACGCTCTGCTTAAGAAACATGCGGCCAGGAGTTGTGTCATGGAACTAAACACTGATCCTTTAAGGTTTTGTGCGTGGTATCTGCAACCATATATACAGCACGGTAGCGTTATCGGTACCCGGTCAATATTTGGGGCAACTATACCATCGACATGTGACCTCGCCGTCTTCGAACTTGACGGTGTCAGGAATCTGCAGTGCGAGGCAACCGCTCTTGGCTTGCTACCGGGGCTGGGCTCTATGGTCCGCTTTGGCTATTTCAAGGCAATGGTGTGTGAGCAACAGTTGCAGCCATCGAGTCGTGAATTGGACCTTCTTGTGAAAGCGGCGGTCCTCGGCAGCCCCGACGGTGATGGCACGGACGAACTCATAGCGAAAGAGTATTTGCGCAGATCTAAAGGATGGCCGATCTGTACCTTTTGAGACTGGTGCTTTGGCCAGTGAGATTCCGTCGCTGTCGGCCACGGGCAAGATGCTTTGGCAGGATAACTGGCCGCATCATCCACACGATTAGGGGTTCTTCATGGTCACAGACTTACTCACCCTCTACGAACAGTGTTTCACCCTACGATCACTGCCAAAGCGGCTAGCCAACAACCAAGAAACGAGGATGCTCGAGAACTCGCAGTACGCCTATCTCTATGCGAGGTACGTTCGCAGAGCACCGTGGAGCGAGAACGAGGAGGAGCGAGCCTTCTTCACCCATGACGACCTGTTGCTGCGGGGGGCGGTCGAATGGGCTCTCCTGTATTACCTTTTCGTGCGACAGGGGCAGCCGACACGGTTATTTGATTTGTGGATAGTTTCCAAAGGCTTTTGGACCAAAACGTGGGTCGATCTTCTCGAATACATTCAGAAGGTGCGTGCAGAACCGCACCCCATCGTGCCTGCGATTGAGTTGTATGACCCGCAGAACCGAGCCCCGCCGCTGATAATTTCAGCAGCGTATTCCGACCACGGCATTGAGGCCACTATGGGGCCTCATGCCGCATATGTGCGTTTTTCAATAATTACTCTCCGGCTTCGCGATGCAGAGCCCGAGTTCTTTTATTGTCGTCCTGAGTTGTCGTACGGACTGGCGGCGAACACAGCATGGCATTGGCACGCGCGCGAGGGCGATGATTTTCGGTGGACTGTTACATGCGAGCATGACCAATATGAGTTGTCCGAGTGGAGCCATCACGAACAGATATTCGCTGATCCGCTGACATGGCAGCATTACTGACCTCGCTCGCGGCTTATCCCGGTCAGGGCTTACTTGCTCCCGTGTTTAGGCCGCGAGTGACGACGTTCTGCGCCATAGCTATTGACCCAGCGCTGGTGGTCGCGTAGACCCGTTTCTGCATCAGGAACAGCGCGTCCATCAAGACGCGTTGGCCCGCCACGGTGGCGGGTTGCAACCGAGCCCTGCAAGGCCACGGTGCTTCCGGCGAGACGGCTCGCCGGGATGTGCACGAGGGAAACCTCGTGAAAAAAACTTGCAGCGATCCGCTTGCGGGTCGGTTTCTGATGCGTTCCCACTCTGGAGAACGCGACATGCCCCTCGGAAGACTCTCGTTTCGCCGGCCGGACGACGCCAACGACCGGCACCACATCTACAACAACAACGGCACGTACTACGCCCACTTCACGGTGCACTTCGGGCACCGCAAGCGGCGGATTCGACTGTCGCTGCAAACCCCGTTGCTGGACGAGGCCAAGGCTCGTCGTGACGAGCTGCTCGCCCGGGTCGCGAAGGAGGGCTTTGAGGTCCCGGAGCGTCGGCCGCAACGGGAACACAGGCCCCCGGCCGACGACTTGCTGGGCGAGTGATCGAGAATCAAACTCGAAAAAGGGGCGAATCGCATGCATCGCCGCGGCCGAAAGGTTCGCAGCACCTGCCTACCGCGCCAACGGCTCGTGCTTGCGATTCAAGATCAACGTATACGCCGGCCCCGTACGGTGTTGGGCCGGTCCTGCGAACGTCGCAGTCAATCCGTCGAGCTTGACAACGGTTGTGGCTTCGAATGTAAACCGACGCCCGTCCGGGCTGAGGAATTCGGTGTGGCTGCCGTCTTCTGTCAAGCCGGCCGTCATGCGTTCGATGCCGTTGAGTATCATGAGCCCCTCAAGCCTTGAGTCTTCCCAAAGATCAATCAAGCGGAGCTCCCCAAATACATAGCGTGCAAGGCGCTCATCGGGTGTGGCATTCATGATGATGTAGAGCCTGCTTGAAAAGTAGGGATGGCCAGCGGATGTCTTGCCATTCAATGACTCACGCGTCCAGGTGCGTCTCGTCGATGCCGTACCGCTCAACCAAATTCTTCAGCGCAGCAAGGACGTGAACAAGCTGTCGCTGAACTTTCGATGGCGACACCAGCATCGCCCTAGCGGTCTGGCGAATAGAAAGCTCGTCGTGCAGCTTGTGGAGAGCGATCTGCCCATGGAAAACGTCCGGTAAGAGTACGATGCAGGCCTCGAGTATCGGCAGCAACTCTGGACGTTCCGGCTTAGCCTCCAGTTGGTCGAAGAAGCTTCCCGGCTCGCCGCGATTGCAAGAGTGGTGTCTCAAAAGGCTGCTCTCGGGCTTTATCGACAGGCCGGGGCGGCCGCGATGGTCACGCACCCAGTTGACCGCCTGGGACTCGACGACCCGCCACAGCCAGCCTCGAAGGCCCGAGATCCCGGGTGCTGCTTTGCTACCGTCAAACCTGCCCTTGGCGTCCGCCCCGGCGAGGGCCATCAGGACCACAACCGTGTCGTGTACGACGTCTTTCAGAGCGGCGTCGTCGACGGCGAAAGCGCTCCTGCCGGCTTCGTGCCGGGCTCGGCCCTTTCCGCCGCAAGGGCGAGTGATTCCCATCTTGCGAAGCTGGTAGACGGCAAATCCCGTCACGATCGGCTCGATCCCAGCCCACGCCGAAGCGAAGTCATGGCCGGTCTGCTGGTAACGGATGAACTCGCCAACAACGTCGGTCGTGCTCCGAGAGTTGTTCATGCTGTCGCCTTCCATGGGGTCTCGGTACCTTTTCGCAGTTGGTTGAAACCAACACTTTCGGACTGCGCGCTGAGACTCGGTTTCGCCAAGGCACACTCCGGGGATCGGAGGTGCAGGCCACGAGCGGTATCGCGGCTGCACCTCCGAACCGGAAGCGCGCTCGCGAAGACTAGAAGCGGTTTCAAAACCCCTGCAAATCTAAACTTGCGCCCTGCAAGGACTTGCGACTACAAGGCTGATCGAAAGGAGTCTTTCGATGAGCCGCCACGCATCCGAGCTGACTGACG
>Ga0214917_10002121_pt1 | contig 24679 bp, 24 predicted proteins | sample LL_1208_BB_MetaG_FD_177983 | JGI IMG/M metagenome (GOLD analysis project Ga0214917, IMG submission 177983) | Freshwater microbial communities from Lake Lanier, Atlanta, Georgia, United States - LL_1208_BB | ecosystem: Environmental > Aquatic > Freshwater > Lake | place: USA: Georgia | collected...
GAATGCGATCAGTGCCGGCCCGGTCAACACCTTGGCGGCCCGCGGGATCAGTGGCTTTTCCGCGATGTTGAATCACTACGAGGCCCATGCCCCGCTGAAAAGGAACATCACGCTTGAGGAATTGGGGGCAACGGGAGTGTTTTTGGCTTCCGACGGGGCGGCAGGAATCACGGGTCAGACGTTGTATGCCGATTCCGGATACAGCGTGATGGGCATGTGAAGCCTACCGCAAAGTTATCCCGGAAACTGCTGCTCTGGGACATTGACGGAACGATTCTGCACACCGGTAAGGCCGGGGAGACGGCTCTGGGCCGGGCCATGGAAAAGCTTCACGGGATCAACCGTGGGTTGCAGGGACTGGAAATTGCCGGCCGGACCGACAAATGGATTGTGGAGCAGTTGCTGGCGCGGGATGGAAAACCGAACGGGCCGGCTGAATTGGCTCATTTTCTCGAAGTCTATGTCGAACTATTGGCAGAGGAATTGCCCCGGAGAAATGGAGGCCTGCATCCGGGGGTTCTGGGTATTTTGGAGGAAGCGCACAAGAAACCTGAATTGGTCCAGGCTCTTTTGACGGGAAATATTGAAAAGGGGGCGAGGTTGAAACTTACCCGGTATGGCGTGAATCACTTTTTTGGATTTGGGGCATTTGCCGACGATTCGGCAGTGCGCAACGAGCTGGGGCCCCATGCCAAACGGCGGGCAAAGGAGCATCACGGAGAGGAATTTCCCCCCGAAAGAATTTTCGTCATTGGTGACACGCCGCATGACATTGCTTGTGCGAGAGCGATCGGGGCGAAGGCGATCGCAGTGGCGACGGGTGCTTTTACGGAAAAGCAACTCAAGGATTGTGGGGCGGACGCCGTGTTTACTGATTTAGCCCATCCCAAGGCTTTTTTTCAACTCTTGGATTCTTAAGGGCGGATAGGATTCCGGAATTGAGCCCGAGGTAGTTTTTTAAAGACCCCAGGGGCTTTTGGTGATGTGGACAACACTTGCCCTCTAGGTGTGGTTTGCGAAAAAAAGGCATGGGATTTCAGCGAACTCTTATTCTGGTTTTTGTCGTGGTCTTTTTTGTGGGGAGCGGTGTCCTCCCTGCAGCCCAGACCGCGGAGCAGCATCAGAAGTTGGTGGAAACCTGCCGTTGGCTTTCGAAACAGGATTTGGCCTACGCCCAGTCGTGGCAACCCCCGGGGCATCCATATGTCATCACGATGGATTGTTCGAACACGATCCGTTACATCGTTTGGAAGGTGTTTGGTTTCGATATTCCGAGGACCGCTTCGGACCAGTACCTATATTTCAAAAAGAAAGGGAAAGTCAGGGAGGTGCCGACCGAGTCCAATGGCAAGGTGGATGCGGAAAAACTTTTGGCGGAAATGAGAAGCGGGGATCTTCTGTTTTGGGAGTGGACGTACAATGTTCCCAGGGATCCGCCGATCAGCCACGTGATGATCTATTTGGGGAGAAAGAAGGACGGACACGCCATGGTCGCCGGATCCTCCCAACGGATGGATGGGGAGCGGGGCGGGGGAGTGGACGTGTATGCGTTCGACCCCAATGCCCCTTGTGGGAATGCGAAGAACTTCTTTAACTTTGTCACTCATCGGGGCCGGTTGGTGGCGTTTGCGAGGCCGGCGGCCCGTACGGGTTGGGCGGAGCGGGGTGGCCTAGAATAAGGTTGGCATTCCCTCGATGAGGAATCGCACAGCGGCCAACCGGCCGGCCCGGGTGGCCTCCTGCATCAGACGCTGAGGAGGTTCGTGAAGGGGTTCATAGCTGAGCCGGTAGGTCCCAAAATGCATCGGGATGAGGACCTTCGCCTTGAGATCTTCAAAGGCGCGGAGAGATTCTTCCGGGTCCATATGATTTTCCCCGAATTTCGGTCCGTGATAGGCCCCGATGGGGAGGAGTGCGATTTCGGGGTGAAGTTTTTTTCCGATTTCGCGGAAGCCCGCGAAGTAACCAGAATCGCCGGCGTGGTAGATGGTGCGACCGCCCATATCGATCACGTACCCGCCATAGCCACGATGGTGATCTGTGACTTTTCGCGCACCCCAGTGTTTGGCAGGGACAAAGGTGATGGCCGCCCCCGGAAAACGGAGGCGTTCCCACCACTTCATTTCATAGACTTTTTCAAATCCAAGCCCGTGCACAAGATCGCCGACTCCATAGGGAACGACAATGGGTTGGTTGGCGGCGATTCGGCGGAGGCTCCTCCGATTGAGATGGTCGAAGTGGGCGTGGGTGATGAGGACCAGATCGATCGATGGGAGGTGATGGTGGGCAAGTCCAGCATGGCGCAGTCGGCGGACCACGAGAAGCCAGTTGGCCCAGTTCGGGTCGACCAGAATGTTTCCTTGGTGGCTTTGAATGAGGAAGGAGGCATGACCGATCCATGTGATGCAGATTTGTCCCTTGCGGAGTTTTGGGAAAATAGGGGGAGGTCCGTGCCGATGGCCGCGTTTTCTGGAAAAAAGGGCGGGCAAAAGCACATCGGTGATAAAACGGTGGGGTGGCCGTCGGGTTCGTTTTCCTGTCCGTGTACTCAAGGGGTCAAGAATGATGCCAAAAAGAGGCGCGGGCAACCGTGTCGCCGAGATTGGCTGAATTTGGTGATTGAGGCATGATCAAAGTTGATGATTTCACAAGCCAAGTCGAATCTCCGGGAGGAAGTCCGGCAGCGGATTTCCAAGTTACCGGAAGAGATTCGGATCCAGGCCTCGAAGCGAATGGAGGAGTCTCTGGTGGGTAGGCCTGAATGGAAAATAGCTGAGACGGTGGCGCTGTTTCTGTCGCTGCCCGACGAACCCCAAACCCGCGGGATCCTGCGGTCGGCTTGGGAAGCGGGAAAGAGGGTTGTTCTGCCGAAAATTGATATTCGAGAGGGGCTCACTTGGTGGCGAATGCCTCCAAGTAATCTTCCGGAAACATCGACTCTTTGGGAACCATCCCCTGAAAAAGCGGAGCATGTTTCGGTGGAAAAAATCGATGCTTTTTTAGTCCCTGGCCGGGCTTTTGACGCACGGGGAGGGCGTCTGGGGCGGGGCGGGGGGCATTATGACCGCACGCTTTCGCGACGGGCACGGGGTACATGGGTGGCGGGGCTGTTTTTTGCCGTGCAGGAAGTCGAGCTTCTGCCTCAGGAACCTCATGATATTCCAATGCCGTTTGTTGTTACGGAGGATGGCTGGAGGAAAACAGGATGAGGGACAACGAAAAACCTTTTTTAGATCATTTGGAGGATCTACGCGGGGTGATTTTGAAATGTGCCGCCGCGATTGGTGCAGGATCCCTGTTGGGGGTGATGGGGATTGGGCAGGTGATGGAAATTCTGCGGTGGCCGCTGACCCGGGCCCAAGCTGGCGTGGTTCAACCTGCTCCGACGACCTTGCTCGCCCTTCAGGTGACGGATCCCATGACGGTGACCCTGCAGATCGGTATTGGAGCAGGGATTCTTGTCTCCCTTCCCTTCGTCCTTTTCTTTATTGGCCAGTATCTTCTGCCGGCATTGGAGTCCCGGGAGAGAGGATTGCTTCTGCCCGCCTTTTTGGTTGGTGCGTTCCTTTTTCTTTTGGGTGCCTCCTTTTGTTATTTTTTCGTTCTTCCGCAGGCCCTGCGTTTCTTTCAGGATTTCAATCATTGGCTGGGGTTGGAGACCAGTTGGACGATGGCTAGCTATACAGATTTTGTCCTTCAGATGCTGGTGGGGTTTGGACTTTCCTTTGAGCTTCCGCTCGTGATGGTGATTTTGGCCCGACTCGGGATTTTGCAACGTTCGGTTGTCGTTGATCATCGGCGCCATGCCGTCGTTGCCCTTTTGGCCATCGCAGCCTGTGTGACCCCCACTTCGGATCCCTTCAATTTGGCCCTGATGTTTGTGCCGCTATACGGTCTTTTCGAACTAGGGTTGGTGGGGATGGGTTGGGTGGAGCGACCTCCCCGAAACCGGGGGAACTCCCCGATTGTGCCCTAAATTGAAATTGTCGACCGGCAAAGCAGCTTTTAAAACATGAGGGAAATATGGATTGGAACAATCGCTCTCACAGGATTAGCCGTCTCAAGGAAAAAGAGAACTTCCGTGCCGTCATTATGCCTTTGAGTTACGTGGGGGCCGGGCTCGGAGTCTTGGCCTTCCTTTGGGAAGGGGTTGTGAAAATTGACGGAGGCCTTTGTCATCCGACCGTTCTGGTCCCTGCCGCATTTTTTGTGGCTCTTCCGTTCCCGCTTTCTTTTTATCGGCTTCTGCGCGGGCATTTCAGTAAGCGGCTTTTTGCTTAATCCTCTCTTTGGGGATTTTCTCCCGGCCTTCCTTCGGGCAGGATCCTGACTCCATGCCTTCTGTATTCCTTAAGACCTATGGCTGCCAGATGAACGAAAGGGATTCCGAACAGGTTGCCCGGCAACTTCTGGACCGCGGCTATCAACGGGCGAATTCGGAAAAAGAGGCCGACGTGATTTTGCTCAATACCTGCAGCGTTCGCGATTTGGCGGAGCAAAAAGCCCTTCGAAAAATGAGTAATCTTAGGGCTCTGCGAAAAAAGAATCCCGGCGTGGTTCTCGGGTTTCTTGGGTGTATGGCTCAGCGCCGGGGAGAGGGCCTACAGAGCGACCTCCAGGGGCTGGATCTGGTGGTGGGCACACAAAAGTTTCACCGGGTGGCGGATTTGGTGGAGGAGGCCCGCGAAGCCCGTTTGAAAGGGCATCCCCGCTTCGTCTCAGAGGTTGGGGAAGAGGAGGGATCGGAAAGAACCATCCGGGACCACACCCTGGCCCCCCGGCAGGTCACCGCCTTTGTTTCCGTCATGCAGGGTTGTGACATGCATTGTTCTTTCTGCATCGTCCCGACGACGCGGGGAAAAGAGCGTTCGCGCCCGATCAGCGAGATTGTGGGCGAGGTCAGGGGCTTGGTCGAACAAGGGGTGAAAGAGGTCACGCTGCTCGGACAGATTGTGAACATGTACGGGCGGCGCGAGATTCCGGCTCTCCATGGGAAAACGGCATTCGTGCAGCTTTTGGAAGAGTTGGAGAAGGTGGAGGGGTTGGAGCGTTTGCGTTTCACCTCCCCACATCCCCGCGGGATGAAGGAAGATCTGATCGGCTGTTATGGTCGACTGACCAAGCTATGCGAACATCTGCATCTGCCCGTGCAGTCCGGTTCCGACCGGATTTTAAAACAGATGGGGCGCGGTTATACGACCGACCAGTACCGCAAGATCATTGAAAAAGTCCGTCTAGCCTGTCCTGGGGTGGGGTTGACCACAGATGTTATTGTGGGGTATCCGGGCGAAACAGAGGAAGACTTTCAGGCGACGCGGCAGTTGATGGAAGAAATTGAATTCGATAATGGTTTTATTTTTCGGTATTCGCCACGTGAGGGCACTCGGGCGGCCGAAGAGACCGGGAAGGAAATTCCGGAGAAGATCAAAGAAAAATGGAATCAGGAACTGCTCGACCTTCTGGATCAGCAGGTGGCGGTCAGTTCCAAAAAGCGAATCGGCACATTGACGGAGATTCTTGTCGAGGGTCCCAGCAAAACCAATGCCAGCCGGTTGACCGGGCGTTCGCGGCAGAACCGGCCGGTGGTTTTTGAAGGGGGAACGCGGCATCTGGGGCAGTTGATCGATGTGCGAATTACCGAATCAACGGGATTTACCGACTACGCGGATCCGGCCATTCTGGACTGATCTCCATGATCTATTCCTTCACTCTTTCGCAAGTTTCCGTCTGGGTGGGGCTGGGAATTTTTCTGAGCCATGGATGGGGGCTTTTGGATTACGCCAAGACCACGGCCTGGCTGACGCGCTTCCCAAGGAACGATGGGGTGGGGGGATCTTTGTTGGCTTTGGCCACGGCCTGGACTGCGTGGTTGGCCGGAACAATCAATTTGATGGAGTACACCCGCTTTCGGCCGCTCTTCATTCTTGGTGTGATTGGGCTGGGGGTGACGAGCTGGCTTTATGTCCGTGAATTCATTGCCGTCCGTTCCTTGGGAATTCTTTTTCTGCTCGGAGCGGATGTTCTGCTGGATGCTGCCTTCTTGCGGCAGGATCAGGCCCGGTTGATTGTGGTTAGTTACGCTTATCTCATTCTGGTGGAGGGGATGTTCATGGTTGGGGCTCCTTATCTTTTGCGTGATGCCTTGGGTTGGGGGTTGGCGACTCCGGTTCGTGGAAAGTTGCTGATGGGGTTGGGAGTGGTTTTCGGGTTGGTTTTGATCGGACTTGGGTTGTTTGTTTATTGATGGGTCGGGCCGATTGGCCTTTTCCGCTAAATGAAGATTCTTGTTCTGCGAGGGGGTGCCTTGGGGGATTTTTTGCTGACGTTGCCGGCGGTGGCGGGTCTGCGGGAGAAATGGCCGGATGCGGAAATCGAAATGGTGGCGGCTCGGAAATTCGGGGAACTCGTTCTGGGGCCGAACGAGGTCAATGCCATCCGGCCGATTGATCAATCCGGTTTGGCAGGGTTTTATGCAGCAGGGGGGAAACTGGATCCCGAATGGTCCGACTATTTTTCCGAATTTGATCTGACGATTTCCTATCTTTTTGATCCGGATCAGATCTTTGCTGCAAACTGGAGACGCTCGGGTGGAACTGGGGAGTTTATTTCGCACGATCCACGGAATCCTCAGCAAGCGGCATGGAAGCACCTTGCCCAGCCTCTGAAGAATATTGGAGCCGAAGCGGGTGACCCGACTCGTCTGGTCGGGAAAAAACTACGATCCTTGCAATATCCTCCCGCCAAAGGGAAAAGGCTTGTGATTCATCCCGGGAGCGGAGGGAAAACAAAATGTTGGCCGATGGCAGATTGGATTCGGGAACTGGAATCCTGCGTTCCGCCTCTCGATCTTGAAGCAGTCTGGTTGTTTGGGGAGGCGGAGGTGGGATGGGAGCGGGGTTTGCCGGACAGGTGGAAAGGCGCGAGGGAGTGTGTCCTTCTTGATCGTCCCCTTCCGGAGGTTTTTTCGGTTTTGCGATCAGCCGATTTTTATCTTGGGCACGACAGCGGGATCAGTCATCTCGCCGGATGGAGCGGGGTTCCCTGCGGGCTCCTTTTTGGGCCGACCGATCCGGCGATTTGGGCCCCTTTCGGAAAAAGTGTCATGACCTGGAGTCGGGCAGGGGACTGGCCCAAGCCAGGAGAGTGGTCAGCTTGGATTCGGGATTTCCTCACCACTTGTGAGAGAGGGCTTTGATGGATAAGATGAAAGTAATGATTTGCGAAAGTTCGAGGCGGATCAAGAGATGAGCCCCAAAAAAGCGGCCGGGCAGAAGATCCTGGTGATCGATGATGAGGCGGATGTGGCCTATTCCTTTCAACGGGTTTTGGCCGAGGACCCGGTGGAAGTGGTAGGGGCCACGAGCGGGCTGGATGGATTGAAGAAACTTAAAAAGGATTCGTATGATCTGGTTTTGCTGGATGTCCGCATCGGAGAGGAAAACGGCTTGGAGATTTTCCGGCAATTGCGCAAAGACCATCCCCGGCAGCTCGTCATCGTCATGACGGCCCATGGGACAGCCCAGACGGCCATCGAGGCGATGAAGCTGGGTGCTTTCGATTACATTTTAAAGCCGTTCGATGTTCCCGAGCTTCTTTCGATTCTCCGGCGCGGATTGCAGACCTCGGCTTCCATGCGGGAGTTGGCGCCACAGGAGGGAAAGAAAGCGGTGGAGGAAAAAGCGCCGGGGTTGATCGGCTCTTCGCCCGCGATGCAGAAGATCTATAAGTTGGTGGGACAGGTGGCGCGTTCGGATGCCGCGGTTCTGTTGATCGGGGAAAGCGGTACCGGCAAGGAACTGGTGGCCCGGGCGATTTATGCCAACAGTCCCCGGGCAGCGCGCCCTTATGTGGCGATCAACTGTGCGGCGATTCCCGACACTCTTCTGGAGAGCGAGTTGTTTGGTCATGAACGGGGCGCCTTCACGGGGGCCCTGACCCAGCGGATTGGAAAATTTGAACGAGCCGACGGTGGCACGATCTTTCTCGATGAAATCGGGGACATGCCCCTGCCTTTGCAGGCCAAACTCTTGCGTGTTTTGCAAAACGGAGAATTTCAGAGGGTGGGTGGGGACCAGACCCTACGCACCCAGGTTCGGGTGATTACCGCAACCAACAAGGATCTGACGGCCATGGTGAAGGAGAAGAGTTTCCGGGAAGATCTGTTTTACCGGATCAACGTCGTACAAATCCAATTACCCCCCCTTCGAAATAGGTCTGAGGATGTGCTGCCCTTGGCCGAACATTTTCTGAAACGGGAAAGAAAAGAAAGGGAATTAAAATTTTCCAGCTCGGCCAAGAAAGCCCTGCAGGGATATGCGTGGCCGGGGAATGTGAGGGAATTGGAAAACGCGGTTTCCCGGGCCGTAGTATGCGCGGCGGCCACCTCGATTGAGCCAGATGATCTTCCTCCGGAGGTTTCTGGGCCCATCAAGGTGGGGGGTGGGGAGGGTGATTGGTGGGCGAGAATACAAGGTCAGGCTGGCTCCGGAGGAGATCTATTGGCAGCAGGAGAAAAAATTCTGGTGGAGCGGGCACTGCAGGAGGCGGAGGGCAACGTCAAGCGGGCGTCGGAAATCCTAGGGGTCACCCGCGCGGCCTTGCGAACCCGGGTCGAGCGGTATGGCCTGTCTGGTCAGGATTAACTAACGAGTTTCACTAAGGATTTTGGCAGAGGACAGGTGAAGCGGAGTTCCTGACTCGTCACGGGATGAGTCAGGCGAAGAAAACACGCATGGAGTCCGAGCCGTTTCGCAGGATCGCTTTGCGCCCCGTATTTTTCGTCGCCGATGATCGGACAACCCAAGGAAGAGAGTTGGACACGGATTTGATGACGGCGGCCGGTTTCTAGGGTCAGTTCAACGAGGGAGAGGTGCCGACCTTGTTTGAGGAGGCGGTAATGGGTCACGGCATGCCGGGTTTTTTCAGAGGCAGGTCGGATAAAAACCTTGAAGGGATTGGACTCATCTAGGTCGGATTCGATGGTTCCTGAATCCTTGGGGAGACGGCCCTCGATCACCGCTTCATATTTTTTCTCAAAACCGTCCCAATTTCCTTGGAGAGCTTCTTTCGTTTCGGGGGTTTTGGCAAAAACCATGAGACCAGAAGTTTCCCGATCGAGCCGATGCACGATCCAGACTCTCTGTTTCGAGCGGGGATGAGCCTGGCGGACATATTCGGTCAGTTGAAAATAAGCGGTTTTTTCCGGTTCGGCTTCGCTGGCGATGCTCAGCAGATTCTCCGGTTTGGAAATGACGAGGAGATGGGCGTCTTCAAAAAAAATCTGAATACCGGAGGGAAGGGAGGTTTTTGGTGCGGCAAAGCGATCAGAGCGGATACCAACAGCATCCCCGGGGGCGAGGGGATGATTGAACTGGGTGACGGGGCGCCCGTTGACAGTCACGGCTTGAAACTTGAGCCAGGTTCGGATCTGTTTCTTTTTCTCTTCCGGCCAGGCGATGAACATCTGTTCGAGTAGGGGACCCGGTTGGGAGACCGTGAAGGGCTTGGGCATGCCGCAAGCTTGGAGGAAAAAGAGCCAGATGGGAATGTTTGGAGATTGGTCAGGAGGAGAGGAAGAGGTAGCCTTCTTGGATGCGCATTCTTTTTCTGGGGGACATTGTGGCCGAACATGGCCGGGAGGCTTTGCGGGATATGATGCCCCGCCTGATTGAGGAGTTCGCCCCTGATTTTATCGTCGTGAATGGGGAGAATGTGGCGGGTGGGAATGGGATTACCCCCAAGTTAGCGTATGATATTTTCCGGGCGAAGGTGGACGTGATCACCCTAGGGGACCACTGCTGGGATCAGCGGGAAATCATGAGTTTCTTTGCGGAAGAACCCCGGCTGATCCGGCCTTTCAACTTTCCCGGAACCTGTCCCGGAAAAGGATATATTATCGTCACGGGAAACGGGAAAAAGCTGGGCGTGGTCAATGCGATGGGCAGGACCTTTATGAAGGCCGATGTGGATAATCCTTTTCTTTTGATGGATCCGATTCTGGAGGAGATCCGGAAGGAGACGAAAGTGATCCTGGTGGACTTTCATGCCGAGACGACTTCGGAAAAGATTGCCTTCGGGCATGCATTTGACGGGAAGGTTTCTGCGGTGGTGGGGACGCACACCCATGTCCAGACGGCGGATGAAAAAGTTCTAGCGGGAGGCACAGCCTACATCACCGATGTGGGTTTTTGCGGGGCTCATGACTCGGTGATCGGTCGGGAAAAAAGTTTTATTGTGGATCGTTTCCGGACCTTGATGCCCGTGAAGATGCATCTGGCGACGGGGGGAATCCAGTTGGATGGGGTGGTGATCGATGTGGACGAGGAGACCGGGAAGTCGACGGCGATTCAGAGGATTCAACGACCGAAGTGAACCGATCGGAACCGCTGAGCGTATCTGCGCTGACGGCGCAGATTAAGGAGATTTTGGAAGATCAGGTGGGGGAGGTATCGGTGACGGGGGAAATCTCGAATCTTCGGCATCAATCTTCGGGGCATTATTATTTCACGCTCAAGGATGAGGGGTCTCAGATCCCGTGTGCTTTGTTCAAAGGGTCGGCTCTTCGTTTGTCGGTGCAACCGAAGGACGGCTTGAAGGTGGTGGCGGAGGGAGAGGTTTCTGTTTATGCGCCACGCGGGGCCTATCAACTGATCGTCAGGAATCTGGAACCGGCGGGGAAAGGTGATTTGCACCAACGTTTTGAGGAGTTGAAAAGGAAGCTCGAGGGGGAGGGGCTTTTTGCGGAGGAACGAAAAAGGGATGTTCCGGAATTTGTCGAGAGGGTGGCTTTGGTGACGAGTCCGACCGGGGCGGCGGTCCGGGATGCGATTCATGTTCTGCAACGGCGCTGTCCCCGGATTCGGATCACGGTGTTCGGGGTGAAAGTCCAGGGGGAGGGAGCAGCTGAGGAGGTGGCGGATGCGATTGGGGAGATTGGTCGGAGGAAGCTGGCGGATGTGGTGTTGGTCGTCCGGGGCGGCGGGAGTCTCGAGGATTTATGGGCGTTCAATGAGGAGGTGGTGGCCCGGGCAGTGGCGGCAAGCCCAATTCCGGTGATCAGCGGGGTGGGACATGAGACGGATTTTACGATTTGTGACTTTGTCGCCGATGTAAGGGCGCCCACTCCTTCTGCTGCCGCAGAGATCGTCAGCCGTGCAGATGAGGATTGGCGGGAGGAGGTGCGTGGATGGGGGGAGCGGTTGGAAGAGGCGACGGTTGATTTTCTTTCAGAAAAGAAGAGGAGATTGGCGGATTTGGCGGGAAGTTATGTTTTTCGCGAGCCGGGCAAGATGGTCGAAATGAGTAGTCAGAGAGTGGACGAGTTGGCGGTGCAGTTGATGCGGGGTCTGGAAAGCGGATGGCGTTATCGGAAGCAGTATGCGGAAGGTTTATTGGGAAGGTGGTCGGCGTTGCAACCCGAACGACGCTTGCGCGAGCTCTCTTTGCGGGTCCGGGCAGCGATGGATCGTTTACGGGCGATGGGACCGGAGGAGACATTGAAACGCGGGTATGCACTGGTCCAATCGCCAGATGGAAAGTTGGTCCGCAAGGTGGATTCAGCCAGAAAATTGGGGGATTTGGTGGTACGGTTCTCGGACGGTAAGATCGGGGTGAGGGTCAGGAGGGAATAGGGCTGGACGAGGAGTGGGTGGGGGAGGAATGATTTTATATGGCCAAAACGGGTAAAGCGGCGGGTGAGGGATCCTTTGAGGAAAGCTTAAAACAGCTGGAATCTTTGGTGGAGCAGATGGAGTCTCCTGAACTTCCTTTAGAGACTATTGTGGAAAAATATGAGCTGGGGATGAAATTGGTGGGGGTTTGCAGTGAAAAGCTCAAAGCAGCTGAGAAGCGCATCACGTTGTTGACCAAGAAGAAAGACGGATCGATCGAGGAGAGTCAGCTCCATGAAATAGGGGATGAGCCCCTCAAATCCGGGCATGGGAAGAAGGCTGGTCGAGGGACCCCTGATCTGCTTATCTAACCTGCTTCTCATGGCGACTCCGCTTCTCGACAAGATCAAAGGCCCTGCCGACGTTAAGAAAATTCCCCTGGAAAAACTCCCGCAATTGGCGGAGGAGATCCGGGAGGAACTGATCAAAGTCCTCAGCAAAACCGGTGGTCACCTGGGACCCAACCTCGGGGTGGTGGAACTGAGTATTGCTTTGCATCGGGTCTTTGACACTCCGACGGATCACTTTCTTTTTGACGTCAGTCATCAGGCCTACGTTCACAAACTGCTAACGGGTCGGCGGGATCGGTTTCACACCATCCGGCAACAGGGCGGTTTAAACGGTTTCATGCTCCGGACGGAAAGCGAACATGATTGTTTCGGTGCTGGGCATGCCGGGACGGCTCTTTCCGCCGCACTGGGAATGGCCTCCGCCCGGGATATGCGGGGGGGGAAAGAACATGTGGTTTGTCTGGCCGGAGATGCCGCATTTACCTGCGGAGTGACTTTTGAGGCGTTGAACAATGTTGCCCATCACACCAAGCGGTTGATCACCATTCTTAACGACAACAAGTGGTCGATCGACAAGAACGTTGGAGCGATTGCGGGATATCTGAACAAGATCACGACCGATTCGCGATTCATTCATCTGCATGAGCGAGCTGCCCATTTCATTGAAAAGCTGGGTGGATCGAAGGCCCTCAAGGTGGCACGTCGGGCCGAGGAACATGTGAAGGGAATGATTTTTCCAAGCGTGATTTTTGAGGAACTCGGTGTGACCTATTACGGTCCGGTGGATGGTCACGATATTCCTAATCTGATCAAAATGTTCGAATTCCTGAAAACCCAGAATTTTCCAGTCATCCTTCACGTGGTGACGACCAAGGGGAAGGGGTTTGAGCCGGCGATGGCCAAGCAGAAGAAGTTTCATGGTCTGGGACCCTACGATCCAGAGACCGGGGAGACCAAGGCCCTTGGGCAACCCACCTACAGCGAGGTTTTTGCCGACCATCTCTCCAAACTGGCGGACAACGATCCGAGGATTGTTGCCATCACCGGGGCCATGCCGAACGGCACGGGGCTAGACCGGTTCCAGCCCAAGCATCCCGACCGATATTTCGATGTGGGCATCGCCGAGGAGCATGCCGTCCTTTTTGCCGCCGGGATGGCGACCAAGGGGTTCAAACCCTTTTGTGCGATTTACTCAACCTTCCTGCAACGTGCGTATGATCAGATCATTCACGACGTCTGTCTTCAAAATCTCCCGGTCGTGTTCTGCATGGATCGGGGAAGTCTTTCCGGCGACGACGGTCCCACCCACCACGGGCTCTTTGATATCTCCTATCTCCGAGGCGTGCCGAACCTTGTTCATATGTCTCCCAAGGATGAGGATGAGTTTGTGGACATGCTTTACACGGCCAGCCTCCATCCCGGTCCGGTCGCGATCCGGTATCCCCGCGGGATTGGCCCGAATGCGGCGATCAAGAAGACCCCGTTGGCGTTGCCGATCGGCAAGGCCGAGGTGATTCGGCATGGAAAGAAAGTAGTGATCTGGTCGTACGGTCAGATGTTGCCCATGGCGATGCAGTTGTCCGATGAGCTGAAGAAGGAGGAGGGGATTGAGGCGGCGGTGATCAATGCGCGCTTTGCGAAGCCGATCGACACCGCGCTGCTCGAACTCTTTAGCCAGAATGCGGATGTGATCGTGACCTTCGAGGATCATGTGATCCAAGGCGGATTTGGAAGTGCTATCCTCGAAGAGCTCTCGAACAAGGGGATTGCGACTCCCGTAGTGAGAATTGGTTGGCCGGATGAATTCATCGATCACGGCAAGCCGGATGACTTGCGGATCCGGTACGGGCTGAGCGTCAAAGCCGCCAAAGAAAAACTTCTGCCTCATTTGGCCAAGATCAAGGGAACGAGCCGCAAATCCCAGCCTGCCGCCGCCTGAGTCTGCAGTTTTTGAATCCGGGATGAAAATTGTTCTGGCCTACTCCGGGGGTCTCGACACCTCCGTCCTGCTTGCCTGGTTGAAGGAAACCTATCGTGCGGAAGTCATCGCGTTTTGTGCCGACATCGGGCAAGACGACGAATTGAAGGGGTTAAACGAGAAAGCCAAAAGGACCGGTGCTTCGAAGATTTATATCGATAATTTGCAGGATGAATTTGCGAAGGACTTCATTTTTCCCATGATGCGGGCGGGAGCGATTTATGAGGGGCAGTACTTTCTGGGCACCTCCATCGCGCGGCCGCTGATCGCCAAGCGGATGGTGGAAATTGCCAAAAAAGAAAAAGCCCAGGCCATTGCCCACGGGGCGACCGGCAAGGGGAATGACCAGGTTCGGTTTGAGCTGACTTCCGCCGCTCTTGCGCCGGAGGTCGAGGTGATTGCCCCTTGGCGGGATGAACGATTCCGGAGGAGATTTCCCGGTCGGGCCGAAATGATCCGGTATTGTGAACAGAGGAGGATTCCCGTGCAGGCGACGGCCAAGAAGCCGTATTCGATGGATCGGAATCTGCTCCACATCTCCTACGAGGCGGGGATTTTGGAGGATCCTTGGTTTGATGCTTTTGCCCCGGCGAACAAGAAGATGTTCACCCTGTCGGTTTCACCCGAGGAGGCCCCAAGCCAACCGGAATATGTGACTCTCGAGTTCCGGAGGGGGGACTGTGTTGCCGTGAACGGGAAAAAACTTTCCCCTTTAGGAGTGATGAGGGCGCTGAACAAGCTGGGCGGGAAACATGGGGTCGGTCGGGTCGATATGGTTGAGAACCGGTTTGTCGGAATGAAAAGTCGCGGGGTCTATGAGACGCCGGGTGGGGCGATTCTACATTTTGCCCATCGGCAGATGGAAAGTCTGACGATGGATCGGGAAGTGATGCATCTGCGGGACAGTTTGATTCCAAAGTATAGCGAACTGGTTTATTATGGTTTCTGGTTTGCCCCTGAACGGTTGGCTCTGCAGGCTTTGGTAGAAGAAAGTCAGAAAAATGTGACAGGAACCGTCCGCGTGAAACTCTACAAGGGTGGGATTTATGCGGCCGGACGGAAGTCACGACTCAGCTTGTACAATCCTGAGATCGCGACGATGGAAGCCGACCCGACCAAGGCCTATAATCAGGATGATGCGACAGGATTCATCCGCCTGAATGGACTGAGACTGAAAGTGGCGGCGAAGGTCGGAAAGAAGCGCTAAGTAAAATTCTACTTTCGGCGGGCACCAAAGGTGTACCCGCGGACGGTGCGAATTCCCCGCATTCGGGTTTGGGCCACGGTGTGGCCCTCTTCAAAGAGAGCCGTGTAGCGGTAAGGAAAGTTTTCCAGTTTCTTGCGCGGGAGTTTTTGTCCGAGCATCCGTTCGATGGCCTCCACGTGGGGTAGTTCCTCGGCAACGAAGAGAGTGAGGGCATCCCCCTCCTTGGCGGCCCGGCCGGTCCGACCGATGCGGTGGACGTAGTCCTCGGGATGCTGGGGGACATCATAATTGATGACATGGGTTACGCCGGCGATGTCGAGACCGCGGGCCGCAATATCGGTCGCGACGAGGATGGGATATTTGCCTGACCGAAAACCAGCGAGAGCCTCGCCGCGTTCAGTTTGGGAACGGTCGGAATGCAGAACACCGACCGGATGAGGGAGATTAGAGAGACTGCCGGCAACCCGGTCGGATCCCATTCGGGTCCGACAAAAGACGATGACGCTTTCGTAGTGCGTTTTTTCCAGAAGACCAAGAAGGAGCTCATGTTTTTGGTCTGCGGCAACAGGGTAGAGGGCGTGGGTCACGGTTTCTGCGGCGGATTGGCGCAGGCCGATTTCCACCGTGACGGGTTCCTTTAGAGCCCATTGGGTGAGACGTTCGATTTCAGGCGGAATGGTGGCGGAAAAGAAGAGGGTCTGACGGTTGGCCGGACAGAGTGAAACAATCCGTTTCACATCGGGCAGAAATCCCATGTCGAGCATGCGGTCGACTTCATCGAGAACCAGATGGGTCAATTGGCTGAACTGAAGATCCCCTTGGCCCACGAGGTCGAGAAGCCTTCCGGGGGTGGCGACCAGGATATCGATGCCCCGTTGGATCTGCTCCCGCTGGGCTCCGTAACCGACCCCGCCATAGACAAGGCCAACCCGAAGACCCGTGTGTTGGGAAAACTTTTTAAGGGCCTCGGAAACCTGGTCAGCCAATTCACGGGTGGGTTCGAGAATCAAAGCCCGTAGTTTTCCCGGTTTCCCGAGGTGCTGCAGGATGGGGAGGGCAAAGGCTGCGGTTTTCCCTGTGCCGGTTTGTGCTGAACCGATGATGTCTTTACCGGAAAGGGCGATCGGGATGGCCTGAGCCTGAATGGGCGTCGGTTCCTTGAAGCCAAGATCTTGAATGGCTTGAAGTACGGAGGAAGAAAGACCGAGTGATGCAAAATCCACCCGGCATTCTAGTCCAGAGGAAGGGGGTGGGGCAAGCGGGAGACAATACGATGGACGCAGAGGACGGAAGTTTTTAGCATGATCGATTCATGAAGACGGCGTATGAGCTTGCGATGGAAAGGTTAACATCCAAAGAACCAGCCCGAAAGCTCACTGAACCCCAGAAAAAGGTTTTGGCGGAAATCGATTCCACCTATCGCGCGAAAATCGCTGAGCGGGAGACTTTTCTTGGAGCCAAGATTTCGAGCGCCCGTGCAGGTGGTGGACATGAAGAAGCGGCCATTCTCCAAGAAGAATTGGCGCGGGATTTGCGGGGCATCCGTGAAGAGTGGGATCGGAAAAAAGAACAGGCCCGACTGACAAGCTGATTTATGGGACCCATTCCAGAGCCGCAGGGACGGGTGGAGCGCATTCTCTTGCGCTGGGCGAGAACGCTGATCCGGAGCCAACGGAAGGTCCTATGGGTGAGTCTGGCCTTGGTCGTGGTTTCAGGCGTTATTGCGGGTACGCGATTGGTGGTCAGAAACAGCACGATGGATCTGATCCGGAAGGAATCACCGGTTTTCAAAAAATATCTGGCGTATGCGGACGAGTTTGATGTGCGGGATGAGATCGTCGTCGTCCTGAAAAGTGACGACCTAAAGGCCAGTCGGGTTGCGGCAAATGCTTTGGCAGAAAAGTTCAAGGCCGAGAAGGGGATCGACCGGATTTATTATCGGCACGATTTCACTCCGATGGCGGACCGGCTTTTGCTTCTGGCCAATGAGGAGCAGCTCACGGGGATACGGAGGCAAATGGAGGAGTTGGCCGCTCTTGTTAAAGGGAATAAGCAGGCCCTCAATCTGAATGGAATTCTGGCCGAAGCTTCCGCAAAATTTAACGATCCATATCTCCGGAAGTCCTCCAGTTGGCAGGAATTCATTCCGTTTATTGAGGAGTTCGTCCGAAATCTGACACGTTTGGCCAAGGATTTAGAAACGCCCGGCGAGGCTCTGGAGAAAGGGAGTTTAGGCGAACTTTCCGAATTTGAGACGGATCTTTTAAAAAACGAATACCTGAGTCTTGGGGAGGACGGAAAAACCATCATGATGCTCCTACGTCCCTCGAAGAAGGAGGAAGAAAGTGCCACTCCTTACTCGGGTGTCATTCATCGGGTTAAGAAAATGGTCAAGGAAAGCCGACCTCTTTTTGGAAATGTCACAATGGGGGTGACGGGGGAACCAGTTCTTTTGGATGATGAACTCCGTCAGAGTGAAGATGACATGAAAATCGCCACCCTGATTACGATCGCCCTGATTGCGATCATGTTCTTTTTCGCCTACGGAGAATTTTCCCGTCCACTTCTCGCTCTGACCGCCCTCCTGGCCAGTATTGTGATTTGTCTGGGAGTAACCACGGTCACCATCGGTCATTTGAATATCATCTCCCAAGCCTTCATTGTCATGATCCTGGGGTTGGGGATTGATTTCGGGATTCAGTTTCTCGGACGCTACGAGGAAGAAATGAGCGTGGGCAAAAGTTCTGCGGAGGCAGTCGAGATCACGATGATGAGCACGGGCAAGGCCCTGCTTACCGGTGGAGGGACAACAGCGGTCGCTTTTTATGCGATGTGCTTCAATGACTTTATCGGACTGACCGAGTTGGGGTGGATCGCGGGTGCCGGAGTTTTGCTTTCTTTGGCCGCCAGTCTTTCCATTCTCCCGGCCCTGCTGCTTTGGCGGGACCGGAACGGGGACGTTCCGGTCGGGAAAATGCTTAAGTTCGGTTATGGAGGGAACCTCGATCGGACGATCACATCCCATCCTTACATCGTTTTGACCTTTGCCGCTGTTCTTAGTTTCTTTGCCTGGGGAGAAGCCAAAAAAGTAACCTTCGATCACAATCTTTTGCATATCCAGAACCCGAAAATGGAATCGGTCAAGCTGACGCGGGAATTGCTCGATACCGGAAAAGGATCCGTCATTTACGGGGTGATTGTGGCCAACAGTGTTCAGGAAGCTGACACTTTGGCAGACCAGTTGCGACAACTGCCTACTGTCAGCAAGGTTCGGACTTTGGGGGATCTAGTTCCCCGGGATCAGAAAAAACGGATGGATGAGGTCACCCGTATTTCAAAAGTAGCGGGAGAAATCACTCTTGGAACCGGGGCAGGTCAACCGGTGGATGTCCCGAAAGCAAAGAAGGACTTGGAGTTTCTATTGGAGTCTTCTCAAGAAGGAGCAAAGCAGGCGAAACAGTACATTGGTCTGTCGGGTCGGGCCCGGCAGGCTGTGACCACCTTCGAGAAATTGATTCCCCCGCTCGAACGGGCGGTGGCTGCGCTGGACAAGCTCACGCAGGAGGAGGCAAAGAAAAGACTGGATCGGCATCAGGTGAAACTGGTCGGATCGATATCGCAAAATCTCGGTTGGCTGAAAACCCAGCGAGGGGATCGTCCGATCTCGGTCGGTGACCTGCCGCCGCAACTCCAGGAACGTTACCTTTCCAAAGGCGGGAAGGTTTTGATCGAAGTGGAACCTTCTGTCGATGTCTGGGAAAGAAAACCGAACGAGGACTTCGTGCATGATTTGGAGAAGGTTTCCTCCACCGCGACGGGGACTCCGGTCATGAACCTCGAGTATATTGATCTTTTGAAACGGAGTTATATCGAGGCACTTCTATACGCCATCGGTATTATCGTAGTGATGATTTTCCTCATGTTCCGAAGGATCGAGGATCTGCTTCTTACCCTTTTGCCTCTCGGGGTGGGGGTGCTTTGGATGTTTGGGATTCTTGGCCTGTTCAAGATCCAATTGGATCCCGCAAATATTGTGACGTTGCCGATGGTTCACGGAATCGGCGTTGCCTACGGCGTTTATGTGATGGATCGCTACCGGGAAGAGAAGCGGGTCCGCATTTTTGAGTCCAGCACGGGGAAGGCCGTGATTCTTTCGGCCCTGACGACGTTATTCGGCTTTGGTTCGATGTTGGTCGGACAATATCGCGGTCTGGTGACTCTTGGATTGGTCATGTGCATCGGAATTGTCTGTACCCTGACCTCGGCGATGGTGTTGCTGCCCCAAATTCTTTCCCTGCATGACCGGATGGCCGATGAGGGAAAAGATCCGGGTCCGGGAGACTAAAAAAACTAAAACTCGAAGCGGTACGGCTTCAGCCGAGAGGCCAGTTCGGCCAGGACGCGGTCTTCATCCTTACGATCTCGTGCAGCGAAGGTAACGCTGAATCGGACATTTGCACCCGCCTCATCCCAGGGAACGGTCGACACCAACTGCTCTTCAATCAGCCATTTGGAGAAGGCCTCCCCGTTTGAGAATGTTTCTGATTTTGCCCCGGTCGCGGATTTTGGTGCCTGGGTGTAGAGAAAAAAAGAGCCGGAAGGTTTTTGGGCGGAAAAACCAGCCTCCCGCAGGATTTTGACCAAAACATCCATCCGGCGGCTGTACTTGGCAGAAGTGTCCCGGGTGATCTGGGGATTTTCCAGAGCTGTGGCACACGCATGTTGGATGGCGAGGAACTGACCGGAGTCCGTGTTGTCCTTCACATCGGCATAAGCTTTGACGAGGAGGGGATGTCCAACGACAAATCCGCACCGCCAACCAGTCATATTGAAGGCCTTGCTGACGCTGTGGAGTTCCAGTCCTACATCCTTGGCTCCCGGGATGGAAAGAAAGCTGAGTGGCTTACCCTCGAAAATCAGCGCGGTGTAGGCGGCGTCATGGATAACCACGAGCTCCTCCTTTTTCGCGAATTCGACAACCTGCTTGAAAAACTCAGGATTAGCCGAGGCTCCGGTCGGATTGTTCGGGTAGTTGAGAACAAGGACCTTCGCTTTGTCCAAAATCCCGCGGGGAATGCTATCGAGACGAGGTAGGAATTTGTTCTCGGGGGTGAGCGGGAGGGAGTGAACGATTCCGCCATAGTAGGCAGCATGGGTGCCGAAAACGGGGTACCCGGGGCTGGTCATCAAGACGACGTCTCCTGGGTCAATCAAGGCCGCGGGGAGAATAGAGAGGGCTGCCTTGCTTCCGATGGAGTGAAGAATCTCCGTCTCGGGATCAGCAGTGACCCCGAAGACTTCCTGCATGTAATGGGCGGCCGCCTTCCTTAATCGAGGACCTCCGTTGTCGGCGTAACCGCGGTTTTCCGGCAGGGAGGCCTCTTGGGCGAGGCTGGCGACCACCTTGGGATCGGCCATGGAATCTGGTTCTCCGACGCCGAAATCGAGAAGTTCCTTTCCGGGATGAGCGGCCAGGGCGGCGCGCTTGGCCCGCTTGATTCGCTCAAATTTATAGATCGGGGCTTCCTTGAGGCCATATCCGGGGCCACCAATTCTTTGGGCGAAGAGATTGTGAAGGTAGGTCGACATTTTGTAAGCTCCGTAAGAAGTGAAGATTATGACAAAACCCGCCGAAATGCAAAAGGCGTCATCTGCATGGCGAAAGAAGAGGTTAACGGTCGCCCTGATCCCGACGATGGGGGCACTCCACGCGGGTCATGCAGCCCTGATCCGGCGCGCCGCGAAGATAGCAGACCGGGTGGTGGTGAGTGCCTATGTGAATCCGACCCAGTTCAACTCTAGGGGCGATTTTGAAAAATATCCGAAACGGACCTTGGCCGACAGAAAGCTGGCTGCTGAATCCGGGGCCGATGTCCTTTTTCGTCCGCGGAACTTGTATGCAGCCGATGGGTCAACGTGGGTGGAGGAGACTGTTCTTTCCAAGGGTCGGTGCGGGGCAAGAAGGCCGGGGCATTTTCGAGGGGTGGCAACGGTGGTGGTGAAACTTCTTGGAATTGTTCAACCCGATCTGGCGGTCTTTGGGGAAAAAGACCGGCAACAGTGTGAGATGGTCGAACGGGTGGTTCGGGATCTTTATCTTCCGGTCAGGATCCTGCGTCATCCGACCGTCCGTGAAAAAGACGGTCTTCCGATGAGCTCGAGGAATCTTCGTTTGAATTCAAGACAACGGGAATTGGCCGGAAGGTGGGCAACGGCAGTCCGTCTGGCCGCGAGAACCGGACCACGGAAGGCGGCCTCGGTCCTGCGGAACCTGCTCCGCAGGGTGGGGGGGATCCGCTTGGAATATGCTGAAGTTGGTGGGGGGCAGTTTTGTGCGGCGTCATGGATCGGGAAAATCCGGTTGATTGATCATCGACCCTGCGGAGGGAGAACATGATCCGCAGCTTGGTGTTTTTGATTGGAATGACCGTAGCTTTGCAGGCTTCGGAGACCTGGGAAAAGGTGAAGGTTGGCCGGGTGGAGTATGTCTCACTCGATTCTTTTGCGAAGTTCTACGGATTCAAAATCCCTGAGCTGATTGAAAATAATCGGCCGTTTGATGTGACTTCCCCGATGGGATCCATGCAACTGACTTTAGATAGCCGTGAAATGAGGTGGAAAGGTTCCCGGTATTGGCTGAGCCATTCCCTTCGGCAGGACGATGGAAAAATCCTCATCCCCAAAGTGGATTTGGTAAAGACATTCGACCCGCTTTTGCGTCCGAATGTGGAGGTTCCCAGACGGCCGGTGCAGGGTGTTGTGGTCGATCCCGGGCATGGAGGAGGGGACGAGGGGACCCGGGCGGCTCGTAACTTGAGCGAAAAAACAGCCAATCTGGACATCGCAAAACGCCTGGTCCGTTTATTGGATCAGGCAGGAATTCCTTGGGTTCTCACACGGACGAAGGATCGCTATGTGGATCATGGGGACCGATCGAAACTCGCGGATGATCACCCGGGCTATATTTTCGTCAGTCTTCACTTGAATGAGGATTCCGGTCGGTCTTCCGAAGGGTGGGAAACGTACAGCCTTTCCCCCCAGTTTGCTCCCTCCACCTCCTCGGGGGGGTCTTTTTTCGGGGATGAGGATGAAGTGTGGCCAGGAAACGAGTACGACCATCACAATTTTCTCCTGACGCAAGCGATTCATCGTGCGGCGGTTCTCGCGAAAACCAATGCCCCCGTGGATCGAGGTCTGAAGCGGGCCCGTTTTAAGGTGTTGCGGTTGGCGAATTCTCCTTCGGTTCTTGTGGAAGGCGGATTTTTGTCGAATCCCGGGGAGGCCAATGCCTTGAGAACGGAGGCGTACCGGCAACAAGTGGCTGCATGGGTTTTTGAGGGGATTCAGGCCTACAAACGATCCCAAGAAAGTCCTGAGGCTGTGGCTCGGTTGAAGTTGGCGACAAATTCCAACAATTCCCCGACTCAAGGGGCAGTCCTATCGACCAACCATTTGGGGGAAATTCCGGGTTTTCGTCCGAAAAACACCAATTCCAATCTGGTTTCCAATCCCCAGGCTGGTTCGGCTCCGATCGTAAAAACCAATGTAGGGCCTGAGATTAGGAAGGCCTTGCCTGTTTCAACAGAGAGGAAAGAGTAGTCCATGCCTCTGGGAGTTTTTGATTCGGGCATTGGAGGGTTGACGGTTGTCCGCTCCTTGAGGGCGGCTTTCCCGAACAGAGATATTCTCTATGTCGGGGACACGGCCCGGGTTCCGTACGGAAACAAGTCGCCCGAAACGGTGAGAAGCTACAGTCGGGAAATTATTTCCTTCCTAAAGGCCCAGGGGGCCGATCGGATGGTCGTGGCCTGCAACACGGCTTCTGCGTTGGCCGTGGAAAGCCTGCGTTCCGGAGTCGGCGTGCCTTTGCACGGGATGATTGAATCGGGAGTGACAGCTACTTTAGCCGCATCCGCCGAAGGACCGGTCGGCGTCATTGGGACCTCGGCCACGATTGCCAGTGGCGCGTATCAGGAGGCTTTGGCCAAAGTTCGTCCGGGCTGGAAGGTTTTTGCCCGAGCGACCCCGTTGTTTGTCCCGTTGGTAGAAGAGGGATGGTTGGATGGAGAGGTCACGGAAAAGGTGGTCCGGGAATATCTCCAGCCGCTGATGAGGGAAAAGATCCGGGTATTGGTTTTAGCGTGCACCCATTACCCGTTGCTGAAGGGAGTTTTGGGAAAGGTCTTGGGCCCCGGGGTCAAACTAGTGGATTCGTCGGAAGCCTGTGCCGATTCCATGAGGGAATCCGAAAGTGGGATTCAGGAAAAAGGACGGCTAAAGATTTTTTTAACGGATGAACCGGGTCCCTTTCTCGGGCGAGTGGAGGGATTTCTTGGAAAGGGTTCGGTAGATTCAGTTGAGCGGATTCAGTTGGTTTCCCATCCCTGAATATCACTCTTCCAATCCGCTGCTCCAGGCGGGGGGGATATGGATGACCAGAGACTCCGTCTCTCCCGTGGATCGGCGGACCTTGATTCGCAAATCGGTTCTCTTTTTTGCCGCATTTTCCCGTGCGGATTTGAAGCGGGAGGAAAACTCGGTGAGATTTTTCCCGGCGGGTTGACCGGCAATTTCCAGAAAGATGTCGCCGCCCCGGAGTCCGGCTTTCGCCCCGCGGCTTTCCTTTAGAACGGAGAGGATCTGGGGAGTGGGATGGCCGACGATGCAGAGGCCTTCGGGGAAATCGGGAATTTCCACGGGGGGCTTACTGACGCCCGGGGCGGGTTCCAGGACAAAGCGAAGATTTTGGGGTGTCGTAAGTTCAGCGACCCGCCGGAATTCAATCGGGTTAGTCCACACGGTTCCGTAGGCCCGATCCATGACTTTTCGTTCCGTTTCTGTCATGAGGTCCTTTGTGGTGACCTTCGGTTGGACGCGGGAAAATGATTCTTCATCGACGCCGCGCCTTCTTTTTTCTTCGCCATCCGCAAGTGTGACGGGACGAAAGATCGTCCGAAGCACGGTTCCCGCAGGAAGAATTTTTTCTGGGGTCATAAGGAGATCCTGGGACAGAACGACGCGATCGTTTTTGACTTCGAGGGGAAGGGCGAGTCCAAGCGGAGGATCCATTATTGGATCCCATTCTGTGGCAAAGCCTTGGGCAAATAGTCCAATGCAGAGAAGGAGGGTGCAGGAAGTTTTAGGAAACATGGCTCGGATGTGGTATTATCACACAATTACCGGGGGCGTCACGGTTTCGATTCAAACTGGAAGCGACCTGCGGCAAGCCGAGGGCCCGGATTGGTTGGCCTCGTTAAAAAGCCGATCCACAAAAATAAAAGCTAACAACGAGTTGGCCCTCGCAGCCTAAAGTGCTGTGACGTTGCTCCTCCGACCCCGGCTAGGGGGAAGCAACGTGTTTGCCGGGTCTGGAAATGGGTGAGCAACCGACCTGTTTTCAGGAATCAACGTGGATGCTACGGAGGACGGGCCAGTGGCAGGGCAACCGGCCTCCCGACAATCAAGCTGCCAACAAGCTTGTAGATGCGGGTGGTAGCTGGTTTGAAGACGTGGGTTCAACTCCCACCGCCTCCAT